>Ga0111538_10000597_pt1 | contig 48818 bp, 34 predicted proteins | sample SoiMethybrSBSTD1_FD_79669 | JGI IMG/M metagenome (GOLD analysis project Ga0111538, IMG submission 79669) | Bulk soil microbial communities from a Populus tree surrounding site in Tennessee, USA - Soil MetaG P. TD hybrid SBSTD1 (version 2)... | ecosystem: Environmental > Terrestrial > Soil >... | reverse complement strand
GGTTCTTCACGTGGTACGAGAGGATCTGGTTGCACAGCATCATCGACAGTGAGCCGGCGCGATCGACGGCGCCGACCACCAGCGGGTGGATGTACCGGTAGATCTCCTCGTAGGGATTCTTCACCGCGCGCGCCTTTTCCCACTCCCACAGCGCGATGATCCGCTGCAGCTCGTTCGTGCCGACGCGCACGCGATCGTTGTCGCGATCGATCGGCGACATGTCGTGGACGATCGACGTGTCGACCGGCGTGAGGAAGGCCATGGCGCCCATCTGGATCTCGTCGGCGCCCAGCGCCAGCATCGTCGCGGCCGACTCGCAGTTGAGCGGAACGAGCACGACCAGCCGCTCGCACTTGCGGCGCAGCAGATTGACGAGGCGCAACGACACCTGGCCGCTGCCACCGTCTGACTTGATGAACACGTACAGCTGCCGCACCTTCTTCTGACCCTTCAGGATCTCGTTCATGGCCACGACATCGTTGTGGCAGATCGATCCGTTGACCGAGATCCAGTAACAGAGCAGAGGCCCGCCCAGGCGCCGCGAGATGCGCTTGATGGCGGCCTGCGTCTGGGTGACGAGGACGGGGGCCTTCTTGAGGGACGGCGCCGCAGCCGACTGGTCGTCGGCCTTGCGGCTACCGGTCTTGTTGGTGGGCATGGCGCGAGCCACGCAGTGTACCAGCGCTGGCCGCCGCGCAGGTTGCGACGACGACCGGGCGCGGCTCAGCCGCCAGATCGCTCTGGCGTATCCACGTCGAACGGCTCAGCCGTAACGGCACGGTGTTCGCGATGAACGCCTCCGCCGCGATGAACCGACTAGGTCTGCGATCTGTCCACCGAGGCGAGGAACACGAAGAGGACCACGTTCACGAGCGCGAGCAATCCGATCCCGAGTCCAAACGCCAGCCCGTCGAAGGTCTGGTTGTGCGCCGTCACGCACGCGTAGGCCTCGTCATCGTACGGGACCTGTTCGCACCGCCTCTCCTTGATGGTCTGGCTGTCCGGACAGATCTCGACACACTTCAGGAACTGCTTCGTCTGACCGGCGTGGAGCATCTGGCATTGCCTGATGCACCCTTTGCTGTCGTCCATGACCGCGTGCGGCGCCAGGACCGCGTAGTACACCGTCTTCGTGCAGGCCTGCAGCGCGAGCGCGAGCACGACCACCACCGCCAGCGACACCGGTCGCAGATTCACCGGACTGGTCTACTACTGGAGCGCCAACGTGTCAGTGCCGCACCGCACATGGCTCCGACTTTCGCGCTACCAGCTCCCCTGGTTCGGCATCGACGCCCACGGCTCCTGCTTCGGCAGCGCGGGGCCGCGTTGCAGCAGCTCCACCGACTGGCCGTCGGGTGACTTGATGAACGCCATGTGGCCGTCGCGCGGCGGGCGCAAGATGGCGACGCCGCCGTCACGCAGCCGCTCGCACGTCGCGTAGATGTCGTCCACCTGGTACGCGAGGTGACCGAAGAACCGCCCCGTCGGATAGGGCTCAGTCTGGTCCCAGTTGTACGTCAGCTCGATCTCCGCGCCGTCGCCCTCCGCGCCCGTGCCGAGGAAGACGAGCGTGAACCGCCCGGCGTCGTTTTCCTGGCGGCGCAGCTCGCGCAGCCCGAGCTTGGCAACGAAGAAGTCGAGCGCCGCCGGCAGATCGCGGACGCGCAGCATGGTGTGGAGGTAGCGCATGCCGGCAGCCTACCGCCGATCTGCTGCCGTTTGAGCCACTTCCGCGAATCCCGTTGACAAGCAATTAGGTCGCGCGCACCTTCAACGTCCTCATGTCCGCCTGCCAGCGCCTGCTCGAATTTACGCACCTCGGCGGCTCGAACGAGCCGTCGTTGGCGGAGCCTGCGCGCGGAGTGACGACGAGCTGATCCTGGTCTGACAGGGACAAAGCTTCCAAGACCCCCTCCGAGCGTGAGCTCCGAGGGGGTTTTTGTTTTTCAACGTCCGTGTTCGTGTACCCAGGAGTTTGGCCATGTCCCGTTCATTTCCGCTCACCCAGATCCGCAACATCGGCATCATTGCGCACATCGACGCCGGCAAGACGACCACGACCGAGCGGGTGCTCTACTACGCCGGCCGCATCCACCGCATCGGCGACATCGACGAAGGCACCACCGCGATGGACTGGATGCCCGAGGAACGCAAACGAGGGATCACCATCACCTCGGCGGCGACCTATTGCCGCTGGCGCGACTGCCAGATCAACATCATCGATACGCCCGGGCACATCGACTTCACCGCCGAGGTGAACCGATCGCTGCGCGTGCTCGACGGCGCCGTTGTGGTGCTCGACGGCTCGCAGGGCGTCGAACCGCAATCGGAGACCAACTGGCGCCTCGCCGATCAGTACCGCGTGCCGCGCGTGATCTTCGCCAACAAGATGGACAAGGTCGGCGCGGACTTCTACGCGTCCGTGCAGTCGGTTCACGACAAGCTCGGCGTCAAGGCCGTGCCCGTCCAGCTGCCGATCGGCGCGGAATCCTCGTTCGTGGGGGTGGTCGACCTCGTCCACCTCCGTGCCTACGTCTGGAAAGGCGAGGAGCTCGGCGCGCGCTTCGACGTCGTGGGGATCCCCGCGGAGCTGGAGGCGAAGGCGCGGCAATACCGCGAGGCCATGATCGAAGCGCTGGCCGATCACGACGACGGCCTGGCGCGGAAATTCATCGACGGCGCGGATATCTCCGCCGATGAGATCAAGACCGTCATGCGAAAGGCGACCATCAGCGGAGGGTTCTTCCCGATGCTGTGCGGCTCGTCGTTCAAGAACAAGGGTGTACAGCCCATGCTCGACGCCGTGTGTGACTACCTGCCCTCCCCCGTGGATCTCCCCGCGATCCAGGGCCGAGATCCGGACGACGCGCGAGATGTCGTTCGCGAAGCGTCCGACGATCAGCCGTTCTGCGCGCTGGTCTTCAAGGTGCAGGCTGACCCGCACGTCGGCAAGCTGACCTACTTCCGGATCTATTCCGGGCACATCACCGCGGGCACCCAGGTCTGGAACGCCAACCGGGGCACCCGCGAGCGTCTGGGACGAATCCTGCGCATGCACGCCAACAAGCGCGAGGAGGTGGCGGAGCTCCATGCCGGCGACATCGCCGCCGGCGTCGGTCTGCGCCAGGTCACCACGGGGGAGACCCTGTGCGCCGAAGGCGCGCCCATCGTGCTCGAGTCGATGCGCTTCCCGGAGCCTGTCATCTCCGCGGCCATCGAACCGAAGCTGAACGCCGATCTGGAGAAGATGGCCGAGACTCTGGGCCGGATCGCCGAGGAGGACCCAACCCTCCGCGTGCGGACTGATCCGGAGACCAGTCAGACCATCATCGCCGGCATAGGCGAGCTCCATCTCGAGATCGTCGTGGAGCGCATGAAGCGCGAGTTCAAGGTGGACACCCGCCTGGGCAAGCCCGAGGTCGCCTACCGCGAGACCATCCGCAAGACGGTCGAGAGCGAGGGCAAATACATCAAGCAGACCGGAGGTCACGGTCAGTATGGACACGTCTGGCTGCGGCTGGAGCCGCGTCCGTCTGGCGAGGGCTTCGAGTTCGTGGACGCCACGAAGGGCGGCAGTGTGCCGAGGCAGTTTGTCCCGGCGGTGGAGAAGGGTCTGCGCGAAGCGCTTCAGACCGGCGTCCGGGCGGGCTACCCGGTGGTCGACGTCCGCGCGACGCTGTTCGACGGCAGCTTCCACGCCAAGGATTCGAGCGAGCCGGCTTTCAAGATCGCGGCCTCGCTCGCGTTCAAGGATGGGGCGCGCCGCGCGGACCCAGCCCTGCTGGAGCCGATCATGCGCATCGACGTCCTCACACCAACGGAGTACATCGGTGACGTGCTCGGCGATCTCATGCGCCGTCGCGGCAAGATCGCCAGTCAGGAAGCGCGCGGAAGCGTGACCGCCATCCAGGGCCACGCTCCGCTCGCGGAGATGTTCGGTTACGTGGCGCGGCTGCGCTCCCTGTCACAGGGGCGCGCGAGCTACACCATGGAACCGAGCCACTACGAGGAGGCGCCCCCGGCAATCGCCGAGGAGATCGCCGCCCGCCGAAGCGCGGCCGCCGGCAGACCACGCTGATTTCGCGCGAGAGAGGAAATCCCAAGCAGCGCCGTCCGCGCAACCCCGCGGTTGGACGGCGCTGCGGTCGTCTCAGTGCGCGACCGGTAGTGTGGGTGACATCGGCAGGTCGCCCCGCAGCAGCGCCGTCGCGGCGCCGCCGACGCGCAGGTAGAAGTCGGACGGGAGCGCGCGGCCGTCGGCGTCGAGCGGCACGAACGAGGCGCCGGTCGGGAGGTTGGCGGCGGTCGGCGCGAGCTTGAACATGGCCGTCCCCTCGTCGACCTCGTCGAACATCGCGGTCTTGAGCATGGTCGCGCCGGCACCGACGGCGTTCCAGACCTGACGCCAGTAGAACGCGCCGCCGCGGCGCGGGATCTCGTTCGTGGCGCCGCCCCTGAGGTTGTGCCAGGAGAAGCCCGGGAACACGACAGGCATGTAGCGCTTGCCCGCGGCGGTGGCCGCCGCGAGGTCGCCGGCGAGCCGCCTCGCGCGGTACGCATCGGCCCCCGCGTCGTCCCAGAAGCGCCCCACCGTCCAGGGCGACAGCACGTCGAACGACCGGTAGACGCCCGCCCAGGCCGCATCCCTCTTCGAGTCGCCGTCGAGCGTGCGCCAGTGCGCCGGGACGCCGCCGACCAGCGTCACGCGGTACCGCGGATCCGCGCTCGTCGTGAACCAGTCGATGAGCCTGGCGGCGTCGGCGGCCGTTCCGGCGCGGTCGGAGAACCCGAGGCCCCACAGGTACAACACCGGCTTGCCGCCGTCCTTGAGGTAGCGCGGGCTCGCCGTGACCTGGAGCGTGTCGACGAGGTACTTCCAGTCGGCCTGGAGCCCGGCGACGAGGTCCGCCTGGTCGACGCCCGAGATGTCGTATTCGATCGCGAACACGCGGCCCTCCGCCTCGGCGCCCGCCTGAACGTTCCGCGTGACCTGGTTGCGCACCGCGAAGAAGCGCGGCTCCTGCACCTCCGAGAGGAAGCGCTGGAGGCAGACGCCGTCGATGCCGGCCTGCTTCATCCACGCGAAGTGGCGCGCGACGGTCTTCGCGTTGTAGGCCGAGTAGACGTGCGCGACCGAGCCGTCGGCGTATCTGAGGTCGGTCGCCACGAGCTCGTCGGCGCCCAGCTCGGAGGTATCAGGCCACTGATCGACCATGAGGTTCGCCGCGATCGGCGCGTCGTTGCGGAACCAGTGCGTCCACGCGTTCACCGGCGAGCCGTCGCCCGGGCCGAGGAACCAGCCCTGATATCCGAACAGCATCTTGCGCTCGAGGCTGGTGGCGTCGACGACCGCCTCGAACGCCGGCGCCTCGGCCGTGCCGTCGGAGTCGGCGCCTTCCGGAGAGGCCGCCGCGCATCCCGCGCCGCCGAGCGCGGACACGAGCAGGATGAGCGCAAGCCTGGCGGATGGGAGTTTCAACTGCAGTTATTGGAATCGGCCGGAGGCGGCGAGAGCTGGACCAGATCGTCGAACGGCTCCGGCTCGGCCGCCGCGGAGTCATCGGGTTGGCGCGCCACGAAGCTGGCGTGCTCGAGGTCGCTGAAGAGCGCCCGCCCCGGACAGTCGACCGATCTACGGAGGCCGCGCGCGATCGGACGCGTGTTGTACGCGTCTCAACCGAAGGCGTCCGATCGTACCTCCTACGTCTGCGGGATCGGGATCCGGCGCCGGTCGTTGAACGGGCGGGTCGTGTCGAAACGGATTCCGATCTGCAGCGCGGCGCCCGTCGCGAACCCGCCGACCTGGTACGTCGTGTCGGTCCCGTCGCCCCCAAACAAGCCGTCCTTGTGGACGACCATCGTGTCTTCGCCGATGTCATTCCGGGCGAACGCCATGAACCCGAGGTCGAGGTGCTTCATGACCAGCACGGTGACCCCGACCCGGCCACCGACGTAGGACAGCGAAAGATCGGATGGCGTCACGGTGTCTTCGTCCGGTTGGCGATGCCGTCCACGGAGGACGAGAGCTCCCCGGTCACGCCCAGAGCGATCGGCCCTCCGCTGAGGATCGCGGTCAAACCCATCATCGATCCGCTCCCTACCCGGACAGCGTCGCTCGAGGTGCGCACGGTGTCGTTCCTCTCGGTTCCGACGGAGACGGCGACGGACAGCGCCTTTTCGACCCCCTCCTCCGCGCGGGCGGTCCCCGCGAGGCCGCCGCCGCCCGCTAGCCGGGCGCGGGGCGACCCGGCGCCGTCGCGAGAATCTCCGCGAGCAGGTCGTCGTCGACCGGCTTGACCAGGTGGGCGTCGAACCCGGCCTGCTTCGACCGCTCGCGATCTTCCTCCTGCCCCCAGCCGGTGAGCGCAATCAGCATCACGTCCCGGCCCCACGGCTGTTCCCGGATGCGACGGCACACCTCGTAGCCGTTGAGCCCCGGCAGCCCGATGTCGAGCAGCACCGCATCGGGCCGGAGGCGCTCCGCCGTCTCGATCGCCTGGAGACCGTCGTGCGCCATGTGCGTCTCGTGTCCGCCCGCCTGGAGCAACATCGCCAGCGAGTCGGCGCCATCGCGGTTGTCATCGACGATCAAGATACGGCGGGCGGGCACCGACACCGCCGGCGGTTCGGCGGCGGCAGCCGACGGCCGGGGCGCCTCGGCCAGCGTCGGCAAGCGCACCTCGAACTCGCTCCCGCGGCCGATGCCTTCGCTGCGCGCGGCGATCGTCCCGCCGTGCATCTCGACCAGCGTCTTCACCAGCGTCAGGCCGATGCCGAGACCGTCCCGCGATCGCTCCAGCGACGTGTCCGCCTGCGTGAACATCTCGAACAGACGCGGCAACTGTTCGGCGGCGATGCCGATCCCGTCGTCGCGCACGCGAATGACCGCCCCTGCTCCCTCTTGCTCGAGCGTCAGCGAGACGTGGCCGCCCCGGTCGGTGAACTTGCAGGCGTTGTTGAGCAGGTTGCTCACGACCTGCGCCAGCCGCGCCGGATCGCCGCTCACGTACACGGGGCGCGGCGGCGTCGTGATCGACAGCGCGTGGTTCATGCTCCCGTAGCGCGCGCGGGTGGCCTCCGCCGCCTGCTCCACGATCGGGGCCAGCGCGACGTCTTGCTTGCGGAGCTCGATCTTGCCGCGGCTGATGCGGCTCATGTCGAGCAGGTCGTCCACCAGACGCACCATCTGGCCGACCTGACGCTCGAGCATCTCGAAGGCGGGACGGAACGACGCCCCGTCACCGCCCCCGAGCCGCATCGCCCGGACCGCGTTGCTGATTGGCGCGAGCGGGTTTCGCAGCTCGTGGGCCAGCATCGCGAGGAACTCGGTCTTGCGGCGATCGGCCGCGGCGAGATCCGCGGCGAGGTTGCGCAGGTCGTCGGCCAGCCGCTTGCGCTCGGTCACGTCGCGCACGATCTTGGACGCGCCGACGACGTGGCCGTCGTCGTCCTTGATCGGCGAGATGGTGAGCGAGACCCAGAGGCGCTGTCCGTCGCGCCGGACGCGTTCGGTCTCGAAGTGGTCGATCCGGCGGCCCGCCTTCAGGCTGGCGATGATCTCGTCCTCCTCGGCGATGCGGTCCGGGGGAATGACCAGCGAGATGTGACGGCCCACGGCCTCCTCGGCGGTGTGGCCGAACAGACGCTGCGCGCCGGCGTTCCAGCTCTGGATGATCCCGTCGAGCGACTTGCTGACGATCGCGTCGTCCGACGATTCGACAATCGCCGCGAGCAGGCGGGCGTCGAGGAGCTGGCGCGTCTTCTCCTGCGCCGACCGCCGCTGGGCGGCGACGTCCCGGAAGATCAGCACGCATCCGGACACCTTGCCCGCTTCGTCCCTGATCGGCGCGGCGCTGTCGTCGATGGGGCGCTCCCCGCCCTGCTTCTGGATCAGCACCGTGTGATTGGCGAGGCCGACCACCACCCCCTCGCGCAGGGCCTTGGCCGCGGGGTCCGCGACCGGCTGGCGGGTGTCCTCGTTGACGATCCGGAAGACCGCGTCGAGCGGCCGTCCCGCGGCCTCGCGCGACGACCAGCCCGTCAGCGACTCGGCGACCGCGTTCAGGTAGGTGACGCGTCCGCTGACGTCGGTGGTGATGACCGCGTCGCCGATGCTGCTCAGCGTGACGCGCAAGAGCTCCCGCTGCTGGGTGGCCCGCGCCTGAGCCTTCCGCGCCGCCTCCCCGACGACGACGATGAGCGAGCAGGTAAAAAGATACGCGACGACGCCGACCACGACGCCCGGCGACTCGAAGCTGATGTGACCGCGGGGCGGAATGAACAGAAAGTGACACGCCGTGTAGCCGAGCAGCGCGACCACGACGGCCGGCCGGTAGCCGCCCATCCAGACGGCGGCCGCGACCGCACCGAACAGCGTGACGAGCGGCAGCGTGTCGCCCATGACCGGGTCCAGCAGCCGGCGCACGACGACGGCCGCGAACAGCACGGCCATCGACAGCGCGTAGGCTCTGGTCGGGCTTCGCAAGCGGATGGTCCCCCCGGGGACCAACCTATAACGGATCGCGTGGCCCCGTGAGGGCGGGAACGTCAGCGACAGATCGGCCGCGTGGGCCGACGATGTCACCGCCCGCCTCTGCCCGAGCCCGCTCGAAAGCCGACGCACCCTGTCGAGCAGCTGACACCCGGGTCGGTCGAGAGCGAGTGCGAATCTTGGCCGGATTCGAACCGGTCGCTCGTCAATGCAGGGGCGACCGTTTCGCCGCATGATGGGCCATTGACTGAAGACCAGGTGGAGGAGGCTTATCGCCGCTACTTCCCGATGATTGTGCAGAAATCGAGACGTATGTTGCGCGACGCGAGCGAGGCCCAGGACCTCGCGCAGGAGACGTTCCTCCGCCTGTGGAAGGGCCGCGTCGACCTGCGGGACGCGGTGGCAACGACGGCCTGGCTCTACAAGACCTGCACGCGTCTGGCGCTGGATCGGCTGCGGTCGCCGGCGCGACGGGCGGACGGATCAGAGGCGCTCACCGGTCTGGCTTGCCCTCGACCGACCGCCGAGGATCGCAGCCATCACCGCCGGCTGCTGGGCGAGCTGCTCGACGCGCTGCCTGCGGAGGACGCCGAGGCCGCCGTCCTGTCGCGCGTCGATGGGCTCAACCACCAGGAGATCGGCGAGGTGCTGGGCATCAGCGAGCGGACGGTGCGCCGCGTGCTTTCGCGCGTCGATGCCCGCATCGCAGGCTGGCGGTCACGCCGGGAGGTGGTCGCGTGAACGACGACGCGAGCGGGTCGCAGCACCCTTCGTATCTCGCGCTGGACCGTCACGCCCTGGGCGTCGCGCAGCCCGAGGTGGCGGCGCACGTGGCGACCTGCGCGATCTGCCAGGCACGTCTGCCGGCCCCGCCGCCCGCGCCCGCGCTGCCAGCCTGGGCGCGGGCGCTCCCGCCGCGCCGGCGCGCCTGGTTGGCGTGGCCGTCGAGGACGGGGCCGCGGACGCTCGGGCTCGCCGTCGCGGCGCTCGCCTGCGCGGCGCTCGTGTGGATCACCGGCGGCAACTTCGGGACGCCCGCGGGCTCACACGACTACATCGGCACGAAAGGCGGTCCGGAGCTCTGGCTGTACGTGAAGCGACGGGAAAACGTCGCGCTGTGGAACGGAGCCGAGCCCGTCATCCCCGGGGACCTGCTCCGGCTCAAGATTCAGCCCGATCGTTTCAAGCACATCACGGTGTTCGGCTTGAAGAGGACGCCGGCTGGCGAGATCAGCCGCCTCTACGACGGCGCGATCACCTCCGGCGAGGCGACCGCGCTCCCTTTCTCGCTGGTGGTGGACGCGGAGCCTGGAAATGAAACGTTGCTGGTCGTCCTGGGATCCGCGGCGGTTGGGCCCGACCAGTTGGACAAGGTGCTGGCCGCTGATGGCGACAAGGACGGCCGCTGGTGGTCGCGGCGCCTCGTCCTCTCGAAGACCATCACCCCGCGCGACGGATCGCGGCCATGAAACGCGGGCCCGCGTGCGCGGCGCTGGCCCTGCTCCTGGGGCTGGCGCTCGCGGCACCGGCCGCACACGCGCAGAGCGCGCCTCACCGGTACGCCGTCGTCGTCGGCGCCAACAAGGCATCGCCCGGCCGGCGCGATCTGCGCTATGCCCACAACGACGCCCAGGAGACCGCCGACACGCTGATCCGTGTCGCGGGCTATCCCTACGACAACGTCACGGTCCTGCTGGATCCCGATCCGCACCAGGTCCTCGCCGCGCTGGACTCGTACCTGGCGCGAGAGCCGGCGGGCGCCGAGTCCCTGCTGGTCTTCTATTACTCGGGCCACGCCGACGCCGAGGCGCTGTTTCCCAACGGCCGCCCGCTGCCGTTGCGTGCGCTCAGACAGCGACTCGACGACAGCCGCATCAGCGTCCGCGTGGGCCTCATCGATGCTTGCCGCGGCGGCGGCTGGACCGGGACCAAAGGGCTCTCGGTGGCGCCCCCGTTCCCCGTCGAGTGGCCGCTGCGCCTGTCAAACCGCGGCTCGGTCCTGATCGCGTCCAGCTCGGGAGGGGAGGACGCCCACGAGTCCGAGACGTTGCACGGCTCGTTCTTCACCCACCACTGGAACGCAGCGTTGCGTGGCGCCGCCGATGTCAACGGGGACGGTTCGATCACCCTGAACGAAGCGTTCGACTACGCGCAAACCTTCACGGTTCGCGACACGGCCGTGGTCGCCGCCATACCGCAGCACCCCAGCTTCCGGATCGATCTCTCGGGGCGTCGTGACCTCTCGCTGGTGTCGCTGGCCGCGAGCAAGACCGCGTTGTTGCTGAAGCAGACGACGGGACCGCTCCAGCTCGTTCACCTCGACACCGGTCTGGTCATCCTGGAGATCCCGCGCGGCCAGCGCGATCTGCGACTTTCGGTGCGGCCCGGTCACTATATGGTTCGGCGCCACACCTCGTCGGAGATCCGGGCCAAGGAGATCGACCTCCGCCCGGACGTGGCCCTGACCGTCCGCGAGGTCGATCTGCCCGTGGTATCGCCCGGACCTCTGGCCGCCAAGAGCGCAGGCGAACGCGACGTGTCGGCTTCCATCCTGCCGCCGCACACAGTGGAGCTTCAGGTGGCCGCTGGTGTTCGCCACGCGCCGGTCATCGATCCGGGACTCCGCCTCGGCGAAGGCGGCCCTGGCACGGTCGGGATCTTGCGCGCCAGCTACGGCCTGCGCGGCGGCTGGCAGCTGATGGCACCGCTGGCGCTGGCCTACGGCGCGGGCGATCGCGTCGCGTGGGACTGGGTGGCCTGGGGTGGGGTGCCGACGCTGGGACTGGGACGAACGGAGGCCGCCGGGACGATCGTGGCCGGTCTGGCCGGCGCCGGTTTCGACCTGCGCCGGCGAATCGGCGCGCAGGCGAGCTTCAACACCAGCATCGCCGCGCTCGGCGCGTACACGTGGACGTCGCGATTGCCGGATGCGACGGCGCCCCCCGGATCCGTGCCCGCTCGCCGCTCTTTCGACAGATGGTCGGCGCAGGTCACCGGCGGCTTCACGCGCTTCGTCTCTGACGCCGTCAGCCTCAGCCTCGGCGTTTCGATGAGCGTCAACGTGCTCGATGACGGTGATCTCGCGCCCTGGGCGCGCAATGACGCCCGGACCGGTCTCGTGTTCGGCGTGGGATCGATCCAGCGCCGCGGTCTGCGTCCGCTACCGCTCGTGCGCGTTCATCTGGGCGAACATTTGACTCTGGACGGCCACGTCGCCGTCGCGTGGCTGCCCGCGACCGACAGCGTGGTCGAGACCTACCTCGCCGGCGTCACCGCGCTGTTCTGAGCGCGAATCGTAAATTCGTGGCCGGATCGTGGCGCGCGCGGCGTCCTCTATCATGGGAGGACTCACAGATGGGCAAGCCAAGCACCCTGCTGCTCGCATCGGTCGTTATCGTGGGCATCGGGCCCGCCTGCACGGATCCAGCCCCCACCCCGGCAAACGCACCGTTCTCGGATGGAACGCGATTGAAAGCCGTGCGCTACGAGATCGAAGGTGCCCCACCCTACTTCCTGCGCTGGTACGACAGCGAGCTGGGCGTCGCCTGCTCGTTCCTCAATGAGAACTTCCCGGACCGTCCCGTCTGTTTTCCGTCGGAGCCCTGGGACAGCAGGTTCGCCAGCAGCGCAAACCTGTTCGCCGACAGCGCTTGCAGCGCGACGGTCGTGGGCTCGTACGCGCCGGGCGAGAGTCGGTATGTCATTCGCGGGTCGGAAGCGGTCCCGGGGTCCACGTGCGGATGGACCCCCTACCGACTGTTTCACGTGGGCGACGTCGTGCCCGCGGGTGCGCCGCTCTACCGGCTCGACGACTCGAACGGAGCTTGTCTCCCCGCGACCGACCCGAACGCCCACTCGGAGCTGCGTGTCCTGGGACCCGAGATCCCGATCGATTCGCTGGTGAGCGGAACCGTGCGGCACGACGCTGCGCCCGGTCGCATCGTTCCGGTCACCATCGCCGGAAGCGACGGTTCGGTTCAAGGCGTGATCGCCGACCCGTCGCTGATCGCGTGGGACAGCGAACGGCAAGAGATGGTCACGACGTCGACGCCGCTCACGCCGAACAGCCGCTGGTTCCCGACGTCTTCTAACTACGCGGGTTACTTTGCGAACGACGCGTGCAGCGTCCCGACGGCGGTCGGCACGAAATGCGGGGCCAGCGCGAAACACGCCTCGATCTCCGACACCGACGGGTGCGGGCGCATGGCGCCGACCGCCTTCTTCGAGCTCGGCGCTCCGCTCGCCGAAGGCACGCCCTTCTACTATGGGAACGCCAGCTCCTGCACGTTGGCCGACGCAGGGCCAGCCCGGTACACGGTGTTCTCCCTCGGCGCTCCCATCCCCCTGACCAGCTTCGCCCCGGCGCTCGAGGTCCGCGCGGGCACCGCGCAGCTGCAGGTCGTGCAGGCGGGGAGCCCGGATGGACCTGCGCTGGCCGCCATCGGTCTGTTCGACCGCGTCCTCGGGAGGCCGTGTGGTGTTTCGGTGGCGGCGGCCGATGATACCGTTCGCTGCCTGCCCGAGACATTCGACCTCGGCTTGACGCTCTACTTCGCTGACGACACCTGTTCCGTCACACTGCTGCCTCCGCCGCCACCGGACAGCCTCTGTGCGCCGACGCCAACCTTCGTCTCGCGCGACGAGCCTGCCGCGCAGGCCGGCCAGCTACGCCGGCACGTCTATTCGGTCGGCGATCCTTACGTCGGAATGGTCTACGTCGCGCTTTCGGGAGTCACGGGCTGCCTTGCGATTGGCAGCACTCCGGAGGTTGGTGAGATGTTTAGCCTCGGCCCCGAGATCCCCGCCGCCACCTTCGCGCCGGTGAACCTCGTGCGCCCGAACTAGGGGGAGCGGTTTTACTCCTGGCGGCGTACGTTCAGTCGCGAAGGAACAGGAACGCCGATGCCGACCCAGATCCCTTCGGGAGCGCTTGGCGAATCTAATGATCGGCCGAAAGCTGGCGATGACAGCTTCGCGGGGGTGCGCCATGCGGACGTGTTTCGGTGCAGGTCTGATCGTGCTGGCGGCGGCGGGTACGGCACGCGCCGCGCCACCGGCGTGTCGCCCGGCGAGCCCGCGCAGCGCATTTTCGATCACCGTCGCCGTGACCGAGTTCGGGAGCGGGCGCCCGCTGCCAGGCGCGGCGGTCACGTTGACCCACCGTCGGACCTGTTCGAAGGCCGAGACGCGCAACGGCGAGCCGCAGTGTGTCCCGACCCACGCACACCCGGCGGCGCAGCTCGCGTTGCGCTGCACGGCCGGCCCTGACGGGCGCGCCAGCTTCGACGTCCCGGACCACGACTACGAGCCATCCGTCACCGGCCCCGGACCGACGCGCTACCTCGAGCCGTGGGAGATCGTGAAATTCGAGCGCGCCATCGAGGACAAGCGGCGACTGGTGGAGACGCGCGCGGGCAAGCGGGGTGAGCTCGCGGTGTCGGTGCTGCTGGTGCCCGCCGCGGTGATCGAGTCGCCGGCCGTCATCACGACGGCGGAACGCGCCACGGCGGTCGCGCGCGCGGCGCTGCTGGCGAAGGGCTGCGACCTCACCGCGGGCGCGGCACCGCCGCTCGCGCCGCCGGCACCGCCGGCGCGAGCCCCGCTGGGGCGGGTCCAGCCCCGGATGCCGCCCGCGCCGCGGCTGGGCGCGACCAACTACTGGGGTCAGTGGCGCGTGGAGCTGGGCATCGCCGGCGTCGACGTCAACGCGATCACCGGCGCGGCGCGCGCCGTGATCTGCCGGGCGGCATGCTGCCAGGACCCCGAGCAGGCGCCGACGGCAGGCCCGATGTACTCGCCGTTCGAGGCGCTGGCGGACGTCGCCGCCGCGCCGCTGGAACACGTCGGCACGACGGTGTGGCCGGGGATCTTCCAGATCCCGTCTTGCGTGTACCGCAACGGGCGCGTGGTGGTGGTCGACGTGTACTGCACGACCAACGAGATGAACAGCGCATCGTTGCTCGTGCTGCATCCGACGCGGGGCCGAGTGAAGGTCTACGCGGAGGATCGCCGGCCGATCAGCACGATCCCGCGCGGCGGCTACCTGCACTGGAAGATGGAGTCCGAGGAGCTGCCCCCGGCGGGAAAGATCGAGCCACCGCTCGCCGTCGGGATGAAACTGGCCGAGCTGGTGACGTACGAGCAACGGCGCTACGACCTCTCGCCGCCCGCCTGCTGGGTCTCCCGCTGGACCGGCGCACGCCCCGGCAGTCCGTCCCCGCCCAGCGACGCGAGCTGCCGCCGCAAGACGCCGGAGGCCGTGCGCGCGTGGAGCGCGGCAACGGTCGGGTTCGGCCAGCCTCCGGACGTCTGGTACGCGCTGATCGAGCAGTTCCGTGCGCTGGCCAGGAAGCACGGCAAGGTCGACCCGCGCGGCAAGGACCCGGCGCGCTGAGGTCTGCTCAGTCGCGAATGAAAAGGAACGCCGATGATTCGGCCGCACCCACGATGTCGGCGTGGGTGTTGACGGCTATGACCTGCAACGACGACGGCGCGTTGGCGTTCTTCACGAGATCCGCCAGATTCAACCGGACCCCCGGCGAGGGAACCAGGTAGGTGTTCTCGTCGCTGGTCGCCGAGACGACGATCAGGCCCTGCTCGTTCCAGGTCACGCTGTTGGCGATGACCGGGAACGCGGGGTTGCCGCTGCCTCCGATGAGGAAGGTCTCGAATTGGTTCCTGCGATTCCACTTACCGATCCGCTGGATGACGCCGTCGAAGTCGAACGAGGTGCCGAGCACCTCACCCTGCCGATTGATCGCGAAGCCAAATGAGACCGGACTGGGTGGCACCGGCTGGAGAAGGGTCGTCGTCTGCGTTCGCGCGTCGAAGCGGTAGGCGCGAAAGGGGTCGTCGAACTGGGTTCCGGCCACCTCCGCTTTATCGTTGATGTCCCCCACGTCGACATTCAGAACCGGGAACGGTCTGATACGGCCGTGATCGAGAATGTACACGCTCGTCACGAAGTTTGGGTCGGTTGACGTGACGAACGCGACCCCAGAATCGCTGACCCTGCTCACACAGCTCGACATCTCGCCGGGTAGCGGCGGGATCAGCTCCAGCCTGCCGTTCGCGCTGACGACGCCCGCCTGGCCCTCGAAGTTCACGGGATCGGTGGTGCAACCGCCGGAGTCGCCGCGGCTGTTCACGTCGTTCACCAGAAAGTCTTCCGCCAGCACCGTGAATTGTCCGTTGCTCCGCCGCTTGAGCACGAACTGCCTGCAAACGGAGAAGTCTTCATTGCAATCGAACGCCTGCCCGATCACCTCGCCGTCGGCCGTCAGCCCGCGGGGGAACCAGCCATCGACGTTTGCTGGACCTTCGGTAATGTCCACCTGCTGGTAGCGCAGGCGTTTCGCGTTGATGGCAGCGGCGCTGTCCTCCGCCACATCAGACGGCTCCGCACCGCAGCCGGCAATACCGAACGCAACCAACACTGTCGCCAAAGTGACCGCTCGCATGGGACCTCCTCGTCGCGCAGAGGATTCCCGCGCAGCGGGATCCTGATCGATCGATCGCGCGAGGACCGAGCGGCGCCCTCAGGGCAAACCCCGAGCGTCTAATCGATTTCGAAGCTCACGTCGTCGAAGAGCGCGGCGGCCTGCTCCCAGCCGTCGCCGCGACGACCGAAGCGCCCGACCACGCGCAACCCGAGGGAACGCGCGCGTCGTGCGACGACGACCGGCAGCTTCCCTTCCAGCGACGAGGCGTCCAGGCGTCCTTCTCCCGTGACGACGGCATCGACACCCCGACAGGCGGTGGCGAAATGGAGGACATCGAGCATGCGTTCGCCGCCGTCGACCAGGTCGGCGCCCAGGGACAGCAGCTTCGCGCCGAGACCACCCGCGGCGCCCGTGCGGGGCCCGCGCGGAAGACCGAGACCGGCGAGGCGAGCGGCCAGCAGCGAAACGTCTTCGGGCCGTGCCCCTTTCTGCGGCGCGAAGATGCGCGCCGCGTCCGCGAGGTCGGTCCGCACGTCGCAGAACACCGTCGTCGGCGGCAGATGGAGCGGCGGCCAGTCGCGCCCGCCATCGACCGTCGCGCTGCCACCCAGCCCTATCCAGACGCGGGGCTCGTGCTGCAGACGCTGGAGCAGCTCGCCGAGGCCGCGGCTCGACGCCGTCACGGGATCCAGCCGATCGAGGCCCGCGAGGCCAATCACCTTGGCGCACTCGACCGCCACGCCGCCACCCGCTAGCCGCAGGACGGGCACCGGACGGACGCGACCGAACGGATCACCCGCCGGCATCTCTTCGATCGCGCCGCCGAGCCCATGGTGCAAGCATTCGAGAAAGCCGTCACCGCCATCGCTGAGCGGCAGCAAGCGATCGCCCGGCGCCGCCAGATGTCGGGCCGCCGCGAGCGGGCTCATGGTTCCTTTGAACGCCGTCGGTGCGACGAGGTTCACGTTCGGCGCGTCAGATGCGCCGTCGCGGGTGCGCCCTGCTTTCCGACCGTCAGCGCGACCACGGCGCAAGTCCCCTCGGGCGTCAGAAACACACGCGCGGGACTGCCCCACAGGCTGGGCGGAATGTCGTCGCTGATCGTGTAGCCGCTGTCGACGCCGACCAGCTCCGCTTCCAGCGCCAGGCAGAACACCTGCGCATCGCGCGCGCCGTGCGCGCCCGCCACCGCGCGTCCCTTGAGCGCGCCGTAGATGTGAATGTTGCCGTCGGCCAGCAACTGCGCCCCGGAGTGAACCGACGCCACAACGATCAGGTCGCGCTCCTGCGCGTAGATCACCTGGCCCGAACGAACCGGCTCGCGAACGACGAGCGAGGCGCGCTGCGCGTCGCTCGCGGCCGCTGACGGCGCCGCGCTGGCGCTGCGCTTCGGTGACTCGGATTCCTGGGTGGCGGCGCGAGGCGGGTTCGCCGCGGCACCTTCCGCGCCGCCTCCTTCGAGCGCCGCGAGGCGCGCCACCCACCGCGCAAGGCGCGCGGCATCATCGGACGATTGTGTGGGCGCGGCCTGCAGGGCGCCCATGAGGTGCCGGTAGATGGCGACCGCCTCCGCGACGCGCCCCTGCCGCGCGGACAGCTCGGCCATCGTCTCGGTGGCAAACAGGGCATCCATCGGGAACCGGCCGTCGATTCTCCGGCGCGCAACGCCGGCGTCAACTACTAATCAGGTGACGATCTGAAGCTGGCGTCGGTAGTCGGACACCAGCGGATGCTGCGGACCGAGATGATCGAAGATCACCAGCATCGCACGACGGGCGCCGTCGTCGCGGAACTTGCGGCTGCGCTTGACCAGCTCCAGCAGCTCGGCGAGCGCGGGCTCCCACTCCAGCGCGGCGGCGTGCGCGCTCGCCAGCGCGAAGCGCGCGTCGAGATCGCCCGGATCGCGCGCCAGCGCGGCGGCGGCGTCGTCGCGGCCACCGAACGCCGCCGCGTCGCGCGCGAACGTCACGCGCCGGCGCGCGGCCTCGGCGGCGTCGGCGTGCGGGCTTCGCGGATCGACCGACACGAGCGCCGCCTCGGCGTCGTCGGCGCGCCCGGCGGCGAGCAGCAGGTCCGCCAGCGCCACCGCCGCCGCCCCACCCGCCTCTGCGTCACCAAGCAACGCCCGGAACGCAGGCTCGGCGCCGGCACGATCGCCCTGGCGCACCAGCGCAGCGGCGGCCTCCAGCGCCTGGCGCGCCGGTGACGGCACCAGCTCCGCGAGCCAGCGGCGCAGAAAATCCGCCGTCTGCAGGCCGACGAACTCCCGCGCGACCTCGCCGCCGGCGAACGCTTTCACGGCCGGGATGCCGCGCACGTCGTAGCGCGCCGCCAACCCGGGGTTCGCGTCGACGTCCACCTTCACCAGCTCGACGCGCCCGTCGTGCGCCAGCACCTCACGCTCGATGATCGGGCCCAGCACGCGACAGGGCCCGCACCACGCCGCCCAGAAGTCGACCACCACCGGCACCTCACGCGATCGTTCAATCACCTCCGCGGCGAAACCGGACTCGTTCACATCTTTGACGGCGGCACCGGACTGTCCCATGGGGACAGTGTATGGGCGGCGATCGTGTTATCAACCCGGGATGAAGCGACGGGCGCGTTGGTTCTTGGGGCTCGCGTTCACCGTGGTCGCGGGCGCTGCGACGGCGGCTGCCGGCGCCAGCGGAACGGACGCCGCGTCCGGAAAGAGCGCGGGTCGCTACGCCTGTGTGGGAACGGCGAGCGACGCCGAGCTGCGCGTGAACCTGGGCAGCGGCGAGGGCGGCGTCTGGGCAAGCGAGATCACGCTGACCGTCATGGGCACCGCAGCAGAGATCAGCGGCGCCGTGTACGACGTCGACAAGCTGACCGGAAAGAAGCGCAAGCCACCGCAGCTGCGGCTGAAACCAAAAACGCTCACCGCCGCCCAGCGGACGGAGCTGCTCGAGGGTTTATCGACGGCGATCAACCGCCCCGAGCAGGCGCCCGACTGCCCCATATCGTCGGTGCAGACCGCGAAGCTGAGCTGGAGCTGCAAGAGCGCGAGCGGCAACACCAGCACCGCCGGTGACATGTCATTCGAAAGCGACCGCTGCCCGGCGACGGGAAAGGGGTACACCCACGCCATCGGCATCGCCGAGTGGGCGGTGGCCGCTTTCAGGCGCCTCGGCGCCCGCTGAAGCTCGCGCGGTAGCTACGCGCCGCCGGCGCCGCTCACGCGCTGCCGCCGGCGCCACCACCGCCGCCCGTGTCGCCGGCGGCCCCACCGCTGCCGCCCGCGCCACCGCTGCCGCCCGTATCGCCGCCCGCGCCGCCGCTGCCGCCCGCGCCGCCGCTGCCGCCCGCGCCGCCGCCGCCGCCCGCGCCACCGCTGCCGCCCGCGCCACCGCTGCCGCCCGCGCCGCCGCTACCGCCCGCGCCGCCGCCGGTACCGCCGGTACCCGAGTCGCACTTCAACGTGTACGATCCGACCCCGGCTGGCGCGACATCGATCGCGAAGACGACCACGTCGATCGACGACCCGGCCGCGACGGTGATGCCCATCGTCTGCGGCGATATGAGAACCGCGCCGATGTCGGCGAGGTATCCGCTCATGATGTCCGCCGGGTTGTAGCTGCTATAGGCGGTCATGTACCGCTGCAAGCCGCTGGTTGCGTCGTACGTCAGGGTGAAGTTGAAACACGCGGATGCGGCGCTCGGATTGACGAAGCGGTACACGTCGACGAGATGCGGATTCGAGGGGTCGGCTCCGTTGCCCGGAAAGGCCTTCGGCACACCGCACGCGGCAGCTGTCCCGATCCGCGATTCGCGTCCCGTCTGCGTCGGATCAGTGGTGTCGAGGGCGCCATCGATCATCGTCGGGCACGTGAACGTCGCGAGACCCCCGCCGGCGCCCGCTCCTCCCGTCGCGCCGCCGGTGCCCGCCGCGCCGCCACTTCCGGCTACGCCGCCACTTCCGCCCGCAGCGCCGCCGGTGCCGGCTGCGCCGCCAGTTCCTCCCGTCGCGCCGCCGGTGCCCGCCGCGCCGCCAGCTCCAGCTGCGCCGGTGCCCGCCGCGCCGCCAGCTCCAGCTGCGCCGCCAGTTCCTCCCGCAGCGCCGCCAGTGCCCGCCGCGCCGCCAGTGCCGGCTGCGCCGCCAGTTCCTCCCGCCGCGCCGCCGGTGCCCGCCGCGCCGCCCGTTCCTCCCGTCGCGCCGCCAGTTCCTCCCGTCGCGCCGCCAGTTCCGGCCGCGCCGCCAGTTCCTCCCGTCGCGCCGCCCGTACCCGCCGCGCCGCCCGTTCCTCCCGTCGCGCCGCCGGCGCCAGCCACGCCGCCGGTTCCGGCTGCGCCGCCTCTTCCGCCTGTCGCGCCGCCGGCGCCACCGGTACCGCCCCTGCCCGCGCCGCCGTCCGCGGTGCCGGTGCCCCCGCGCCCGCCCACGCCGCCATCGCGGACCGGCGGGTCGTCCCCACATCCAGCGACAATCAACGTCGCCGCCACGATGCCGACCGCGTATCTCTTCATCTGGTTCACGGCGGATGATGATCCTCTCCTCCGCGGAAAACGTCTAGTCCTTCGCCGTACCGAACGCGAGGCGCCCGACGATATGTGAGTAATTTTTTGCCTGGCGTGATCGCATCCGTCGGGCAAGGGAATGCAGGCCGCGATGAGCGATGCGAACGGGACGATGTAACGGCGTTGCCGCAAACACGCGCCGCGTCGGCAACGCAACCTGCAAATCGCTTGTTTCGATCCTGACGCCGACGCTACTGTCGCGGCGTCCTCGCTTGCGCGTTTTTTGAAGGAGACGTTTATGTGGATGCGCGTTTCTCATGCGGCTTCCGTGGCAGTGCTTGCTTGGCTTGTTGTCGCCGGATGTGAATCGGCGAGCAGCGACGCCAAGCGCGAATCGTCGGGGCTGATCACCGACCAGACGCACGGCAACGGGACGCTGGGCACGTATTGGCTGCCGCCGATCGTGACCACCACGGCGCCGTTCACGACCATCGATGCCACCGCGCTGACCGCCAGCCCCGCCGTCACGATGAGGGTCGACCAGGTCCAGTCGGGCGGCAGTCTCGTGAACCGCGCGACGTTCACCGCGACGAGCAATCCGCCCCTCGTCCTGCACACGACGCCCGACGCCACGAACTTCCCGGGTACGCCCGCGCCGTTCTACGGCGTGGTCTGGGTGCGGACCGTCAGCTCCGGGCAGAGGTACCGCATCCGGCTGCAGCTCTCCGCACGCGACATCGCCATCGCCGAGGTGCAGGTGGTGGCCAACCAGACGCAGGCGAACGCCGTCGACCGCACGCTGTTCGTCCCGATGATCGCGGGCACGAACGCCCGCCTCGCGATCCCGTTTCGCCTCGAGGCCAGGGACGGCGACCACGACGGCGTCAACGACTGGCGGGACAACTGTCCAACGGTCGCGAATCCGACCCAGCTCGACAGCAACAGCGACGGCCGCGGCGACGCCTGCCAGTGTCTGAACGTTGCCAACGGGACGGCGTGCAGCACCGGCTGCAAGACCGGGCAGACCTGCCAGGCCGGCGTCTGCGCGGGCGGGAGCAACCGCCCCAACCGCACGGCCTGCAGCACGGGCAACGCCTGCAAGACCGGCGAGACTTGCACCACCGGAGTGTGCGGCGGCGGCAGCAACCGTCCGAACGGGACCACCTGCAACGACGCCAACCTCTGCACGCAGACCGACGTCTGCCAGGCCGGGACCTGCGCGGGGACCGCGATCGCGTGCGCGCCCGGCGACCAGTGCCACGCGGCCGGCGTCTGCGATCCCGGCACCGGCACCTGCTCGAACGCGACCAGGCCCGACGGAACGACGTGCAACGACGGGAACGCGTGCACGCAGAACGACACCTGCCAGGCCGGGAGTTGCGCGGGGAGCCCGGTGGTCTGCGCGCCGGCCGGGCCGTGTAACAACGCGGGCACCTGCAACCCGTCGACGGGCGCCTGCTCGGTGATGGCGAAGCCGGACGGCACCACTTGCGACGATGGCAACGCCTGCACGCTGAGCGACGCGTGCCAGGCGGGCGCCTGCGCCGGCAACGCGATCACCTGCCCCGCGGGCGATCAGTGCCACGCGGCGGGGGTCTGCAATCCCGCCACCGGCGCCTGCTCGAACGCGGCGAAGCCCGACGGGACGACCTGCGACGACGGCACCGCCTGCACGCAGAACGACGTCTGCCAGGCCGGCACGTGCGCGGGCGCGCCAGTGGTCTGCGCGGCGGCGGGGGCGTGCACCAACGCCGGCGTCTGCAACCCGGCGACGGGCACCTGCTCGGTCTCACCGAAGCCGGACGGGACGACCTGCGACGACGGCAACGCCTGCACGCAAAGCGACGCCTGCCAGGCCGGCGCGTGCGCCCCCGGGACGCCGGTCACCTGCACCGCCGCCGATCAGTGCCACCTGGCCGGCAGCTGCGATCCCGCCAACGGCACCTGCTCCACGGTGGCGAAGCCGAACGGCAGCGGGTGCAGCGACGGCGACGGCTGCACGCTGAACGACGCCTGCCAGGCCGGCGTGTGCGTGGGCGGCGCGGGCGTCACCTGTAACCGCCCCCCGTGGTGCACGGCGGCCGGCGTCTGCAATCACGCGACCGGCGTGTGCGGCGCGCCGACCGGCTGCGTGGACAACCAGGCGCCCGACACCACGATCGTGTCCGGCCCGGCGGACAAGTCGGACAGCCCCAGCACCGACCCGACCGTCAGCTTCGCCTTTTCGGGCAGCGACGACTTCTCGGCTGCCGGCGCGCTGGTGTTCCGCTGGCGGCTCGACGGCGGCGCCTGGAGCGATCCCAGCACGACGCCGTCCGCGACCTTCACCAACCTCCCGGACGGCGTTCACAAGTTCGAGGTCGCGGCCGGCGACGAGCAGAGCTTGTTCGATGCGACCCCGGCGGTACGGAGCTTCGCGCGCGTCAGCTACGCGGCGACGCTGACGACGTCCGTCACGAATGCGCCGAGCAACCTGCCGGTTCGGCTGTCGGGCCACGCCACGTTGCTGGGCACCGGAGGGCCGGCCGCGAACGTTCCCGTGTCGGTCGTCGTCTCATCGCACGGCAGCAACCGGATCTTCCGCGTCACCACCGACGCGGCGGGCGCCTTCCAGCTCGACTATCAGCCGCTGCCCGGCCAGGCGGGCGAGCACACCGCCGGGGCGAAGCACCCGGCGGCGTTCGCGACGCCGACGCAGGTGACGTTCAACCTGGTCGGGCTGATCGTCAACCCGCCGACGGCGACACACACGCTGATCCCGGGCGCCACCGTCGACGGCACCGCGACGCTGCGGAATCCGGGCGACGCCACCCTGACCGGGCTGACCACGCAGGTGATCGGCGCGCCGGCGGGGCTGACCGTGGCCGCCCAGGTGCCGACCGATCTGGACCCGGGCGAATCAGGGACGCTCAGCTACTCGCTCTCCGGCACCACCGCCGTCGACTTCACGGGCCAGGTCGACATCGAGGTGTTCAGCGCGGAAGGGGCGACGACCAAGCTGGCGCTGACCGTCACGCTGAAGGCGCCTGCAGCGCAGCTGGTGCCGAACCCGGGCGAGCTCGTTTCGGGGATGCTGGTCGGCGCGCAGACCACCGTGACGCTCGACATCGCGAACGACGGCGGCGCGGCGTCAGCGGCGCTCGACATCCACCTGCCCGTCGTCCCCTGGATGGCGCTCGGCTCCGCCGCGACGATCGGCCCGCTGGGCCCCGGCGAGAAGGCCACCGTCGTTGTCATCTTGACGCCCGCGGCCGATCAGCCGCTCGGCCCGTACACGGGGTCGCTCGCGGTCGGTCCGCTGACCGTGCCGTTCCGTTTCCTCGCGACGTCGAGCGCGGTCGGCAGCGTCACCGTCACCGCCGAGGACGAATTCTCGTTCTTCGACGAGGCGCACGGGTTCCCGAAGGTCGCCGGCGCCACGGTGAAGGTCATCGATCCGTACACGAACGCGATCGCCGCGACCGGCGTCACCGGCACCGACGGGACATTCACCGCGGCCGGGATCCCCGCCGGGGCTTACAACGTCAATCTCACCGCCGATCAGCACTCGCCGTTCAGCGGCACGCTCGTCGTCACGCCCGGGACCGTGTCATCGCTGTTTGCGTTCATGCCCCGGCAGCTCGTCACCTACACGTTCACGGTCGTGCCGACGGCGATTCAGGATCAATACGACTTCACCGTGACCGCGACGTTCGAGACCAACGTCCCCGCGCCGGTGGTGACCATCGAACCCAAGGTCGTCGATCTGCGGAACCTCGGCTGCAACGAGATCCTCGAGGTCCCGGTCACCTTCACGAATCACGGGCTCATCGCCGCCGAGAACCTGTCGATCACACCGCACAGCACGCCCGAGTATCTCGTGTCGCCGCTGATCACGAACTTCGGCACGCTCGCCGCACAGAGCTCTGTGACGATCCCGATCGTCTACCAGGCGCGGGGCCAGCTCTGTCCCGTCCAGGCCGCGCACGAAGCCGAGGGCGAGATGCTGCTCGCGAGCGGAGGCGGCGGCTGCCCGTCGTCGCCGTTCGCCACGACCGCCTACACCTACAAGTGCAACGGCGAGAAGACCAAGCAAGAGGACGTCACCGCGCAGATCCCGCAGTTCGGCGGCGCCGGCTGCGCGGGCCAGCCGGGTTGGTGGCCGGGCGGCGGCGGCTTCGCGACGGGCGGCGCGGCCCCCGCGTCGCACGCCATCCCGATCGAGAACATGTTCTGCGATCCGTGCATCCCGAAGGTGCTGAAGACGGCGTTCCTCGACTGTAACCCCTACTTCAAGAAGATCGAGGAGATCGTCGAGATCATCGAGATCTACGAGTGCATCAGCGGCGCGATCGAGGTCAAGGAATGCGTCGAGGTGCTCCTGGAGAATGGCGAGACCAAACTCAGCTGCATCCTGAAGTTCGTCAATCCGCCCTGCCTCAAGAAGAAGCTCATACCGAAGAAGATCGTCAAGCTCATCGAGGTCATCGAGTGCGTGCAGAGCATCTGCACGGCGATCACCTGCGGGCCCGGCGCGCCCGGCGGCTCGCCGAAGTGTGATCCAAAGATCGGGGGTGGGGGCGGCGAGGGAACCGGTGGCTCGGGCGGCGCCAGCGGCGACGGCGGCTCCGGGGGCCCGGGATCCGGCGGCGCGGGCGGCTCGGCCGGCTCGGGTGGCTCGGGTGGCTCGGGTGGCTCCGCCGGCTCCGGCGGGATGGGCGGGATGGGCGGCGAGACGTCGGAGTTCCTCGCTTCCGATGACTCCGCGCACGTCTCACCGATGGCCTCGGTCCAGCAGAGCATGGACCGGGTCGCGAACTACACGAAGCTGTGGCTGGAGATCTTCGGGAACCCGGACTTCGTCACGATCGCCAAGGATGACTACTCGCAGTTCGATGACTGGATAGAAGCGTTCTCGGACGTGGCCGACGAGGCGAGCGACGAGGGGACCCGGATCACCGCGAGCGAGCAAGCGCTGTTGCTGTCGCTCCCCGTCCCTCGCCCGCTCACGCTCGAGAAGGTGCAGACGTTCCTGGATCGATGGAACAGGACGATCGATTACTGGTCGGCCGGCATCATCAACGCCGCCACCCTACCGGCCGGCGCCAACCCGGACTTCATCGAGGTGGACCGCCTCGGCACCGCCGGCGAGTCCTTCCTGACCGCGAACACCGCGGCGATCAACGACGGCTTCTCCAACATGTTCTCGGAGCTGATCTCGGACGTCAGCGGCACGAAGTCCGCCATCGACGAGGCCGCCAGCCAGGCGGGGGTCTGCGCGCATGTGAAGGTCGAGCTCGACCAGCGGGCGGTGCTGTCGCGCAACGCGTTCAAGGCGTCGCTCGCGATCGACAACTCCGGCGACAAACCGCTCGCCGGACTGGCCGTGACGCTGGACATCCGCGACGAAGCCGGAAACGTCGCCACGCCGTTGTTCGCGATCGCGCCGCCCGTGCTGACGGGAATCGGGGACATCTCGGGCGGCAGCACCATCCCCGCCGGCGGGCAGGCCTCGGCGGTCTGGACGCTCGTCCCCTCGGACGAGGCCGCGCCCGACGGGCCCCTCGATTACATCGTCAAGGGGACCCTTTCCTACCTGCTCGACGGCACGCAGGTCGAGATTCCGATGCTTCCCTCGCAGATCCACGTCCTGCCGAACCCGAGCCTGCGCGCCAAGTACTTCTGGTCGAAGGACGTCTACGCCGACGATCCGTTCACGCCCGACATCGAGCCGTCGGAGCCGTTCGCGGTCGGCCTGATGATGACCAACGTGGGCGCCGGTATCGCCAACGACGTCCGGATCACCACCGCGCAGCCCAAGATCGTCGACAACGAAAAGGGGCTGGCGATCAACTTCAGCCTGATCGGCGCGCAGGTGAACGCGCAGCCGATCTCGCCGTCCCTCGACGTCGATCTGGGCAACATCAATCCGGGAGCGACCGGCGTCGCCGAGTGGCTGATGGTCTCGACGCTGCAGGGCAAGTTCGTCGAATACGAGGCGAGCTACAAGCACGTCAACAGCCTGGGCGTCGAGACCTCGTCGCTGATCGACGGCATCGAGATCCACCAGCTCCTCCACCCGGTCCGCGTCGTGACGCCGACCGACGACGGGCGGCCGGACTTCCTGGTCAACGACAACCCCGATCCGGAGAACAGCCCCGCCAAGCTCTACGCCTCCGACGGCAGCACCGCGGTCGTCGCCGAGGTCTCGGGCGGCCAGATCCAGGGCGCGATCGACGACACCCATCACAGCGTCGATCTGACGGTCAGTGTCCCCTCGAGCGGATACGTCTACATCCGGACCGACGACCCGGGCCCGGGGCTGCAGCTCCAGCAGGTGGTGCGCTCCGACGGGACGACAATCCGGCTCTACGACAACGCCTGGACAACGCGGCGGACGATCCGCCTCGAGGGTCAGGAGCCGACGCTGCAGACGCGTGTCCACATCTTCGACAACAACAGCACCGGGCACTACACGCTGGTCTACGGCGGCGCCGCGAGCGAGCCCTGGGCCTGCGCACCTCCGGTGCTCGACGGCGAGGCGTGCAACGACGGCAACCCGTGCACCACCCGCGACGTCTGCGTCGCCGGCACGTGCGCCGGCAGCCCGCTGGTCTGTCCGGCGCCCGATCAGTGCCACGACGGTGGCACCTGCAACCCCGGCACCGGTCTCTGCAGCGCGGTGCCGAAGGCCAACGGCACGGTGTGCAACGACGGCAACGCCTGCACGGTCGGCGACACCTGCCAGGCCGGCATCTGCGCGGGCGGTCCGTTCCAGACCTGCCCGGCCGACGCTTGCCACGTCGCCGGCGTCTGCGATCCGCTGCTGGGCCGCTGCAACAACGCTGCGCGGCCGGACGGGACGTCCTGCGACGACGGCGACGCCTGCACCCGCACCGATTCGTGCCAGGCCGGCACCTGCGCGGGCGGCAATCCGGTGGTCTGCTCGGGCGGCGACGTCTGCCATGTCGCGACCTGCGATCCCGCGAGTGGCAGCTGCACCACCACCAATCGCAGCAACGGCACGTCGTGCAGCGACAACCTCGCCTGCAACGGCAGCGAGACCTGCCAGGCGGGGAACTGCATCTCCGCCAACCCGATCGCCTGCGACGACGGCAACCCGTGCACCGCGGACAGCTGCGCCGAGCCCGGCACCTGCGGCGCATCGCCGCTGGCGGACGGAACGCCCTGCATGATCGGCGGCGTGGGCGGCCAGTGCGTCAGCGCCACCTGCGTGACCGGCGCGCCCGACTTCGCGGTGGCGCTGAACCCGGGCAGCCTCACCGTCCCCCAGAACGGCAAGGGCACGGCGCTGCTCGCCGTCACCCCGCTCAACGGGTTCAACCAGGCCGTTTCGTACGCGGCCTCGAACGTACCGGGCGTCACCGTCGCGTTTGGGCCGTCGAACCTGAACGCGGCCTCGGCGACGCTGACCGTCCAGGTCGGCGACACGACGCCGGGAACGTATTCCCTCGCCATCACCGTCAACTCCGACACCCAGGCGCACGTCGCGACGCTGTCGCTGGTCGTCACCCCGGCGGGCTCACCCGTCTACCAGATCCGCGCCGGCAGCACCGAGGGGGCCCCGCCGTTCCAGGCCGATCAGTACTCCCAGGGAGGCGGCACCAGCGCGACCGGCACGGCCGTCGACCTCACCGGCGTCGTCAACCCCGCGCCGCCCGAGGTCTATCGCTGGTTCCGCTACGGATCTTTCTCTTATGTCCTTCCGAACCTGAACCCGGGCGCGCCGTACACGGTGCGGCTGCACTTCGCCGAGCTCGGGGTCAACTTCCTCGGGCAGCGGGTCTTCGACGTCGCGGTCAACGGCACCAAGGTGTTGCCGGCGTTCGACATCATGGCCGCGGCGGGCGGGCAGTTCAAAGCCGTCGTCGAGCAGATCAACACCACCGCCGACCCGGCCGGGCAGATCACCATCGCGCTCACCAACATCGTCGAGAACTCGCTCCTGAGCGGCATCGAGATCGTCAACGGAAGCGCGGTGCCGTCCGCGCCCTACGGTCTGCGCGCCGTCCCCGGCGACGGTCGGGTGACGCTGTCGTGGCTCGGGGCCCCGGGCGCGACGTCGTTCAACATCCACCGCGGTACCGCCGCCGGCGCCGAGACGCTGTATCGCAGCGGTGTGACCGGCTCGACCTTCCTCGACGACGCCGCCGACAACGGCATCCGCTACTTCTATTACGTCACCGCGGTCAACAGCGCGGGCGCCAGCTCGGCGTCCGCGACCCGCTCGGCCACCCCGACGGCCGGGCTGGCGCCCGTCTACCAGATCCGCTGCGGCGGTACCGTCGACGCACCGCCGTTCCAGCCGGATCAGTACTTCGTCGGCGGGGCCAACACCGGCGCGGGCGTCTCGATCGATCGCAGCGGCGTCCAGAACCCGGCGCCCGAAGAGGTCTATCAGACGCTTCGCTACGGCACGTTCGACTACCGCTTCCCGAACCTGACGCCCGGCGCGCCGTACGTGGTGCGGCTGCACTTCGCGGAGTGGGTGGTCGCCTTCCGCAGCCAGCGTGTCGAGAGCGTCACGATCAACGGCGCGACCGTGATCCCGGCGTTCGACATCATCGAGGCGGCCGGCGGCCAGAGCAAGGCGGTGGTCGAGCAGTTCAACACGACCGCCGACGCGGGCGGCCTCATCACCGTGGCCCTGGCGAGCGTCTTTGACAACCCGACGCTGAGCGGCATCGAGATCCTGGCGGGCAGCGCGCCGCCGTCGGCGCCCTGGGCCCTGCGGGCCGTTCCGGGCAACGGCTCGGTGACGCTGACCTGGCTGGCCGGCGCGGGCGCCACCTCCTACGACGTCTATCGCGGCACCGCGCCGGGCGCCGCGACGCTGTACCGCACCGGCGTCACGGAGGCCCGGTTCGTCGACGACGCCGCCGCGAACGGCACCCCGTTCTTCTATTACGTGGTCGCGCGCAACGACGTGGGCGCGAGCGCGCCGTCGCGCGAGAGCTCCGCAACGCCGACCAGCGGTCCGGCACCCGTCTACCGGATCCGCTGCGGCGGCAACCAGGACGCGCCGCCCTTCCAGCAGGATCAGTATTTCATCGGCGGGTCCACCACCGGCACCGGCGCCTTCATCGATCTCGGCGGCGTCGCGGACGCGGCGCCCCCGGCCGTCTACCAGACGTTGCGATTTGGCACCTTCAGCTACCGCTTCCCCGACCTGGTCCCCACCGCGCCGTACGCGGTGCGGCTGCACTTCGCCGAATGGGTGGTTCCCCTGCGCGGGCAGCGCGTGGCCGACGTCACCGTCAACGGCACGACCGTGCTGCCCGCCTTCGACGTGCTGGAGGCGACGGCGCCGTTCAAGGCCGTGGTCGAGCGGATCAACACCACCGCCGACGCGAACGGTGTCATCACCGTCAGTCTCTCCAGCGTCTTCGACAATCCCGTCCTGAGCGGCATCGAGATCCTGACCGGCGCGCTCGCGCCATCCGCCCCGTACGGCCTGCGCGCCGTCGCGGGCGCGGAGAGCGTCACGCTCTCGTGGAAGGGCGCTCCCGGCGCCGCGTCTTACAACATCCATCGCGGCCTCAGCGCCGGAACCGAGAGCCTGTATCAGGCGGGCGTGACCGGCGCGGGCTTCGTCGACAATCAGGCGGCCAACGGCGTCACCTACCACTACGTCGTCACCGCGGTGAACGCCGTCGGTGAGAGCGCGCTCTCGAACGAGGCGTCGGCGACGCCGACGACCGGACCCGCGCCCGTCTATCAGATCGACTGCGGCAGCAGCGCCAGCTTCGGGCCGTTCCAGCAGGACCAGTACTTCATCGGGGGCGTCACGACCAGCGTCGGTATCCCCGTCGACGTGAGCGGCGTGGCCAGCCCGGCCCCAGCGCCCGTCTACCAGTCGATCCGGTTCGGCGGCTTCAGCTACCGCTTCCCGGGTCTGGCGCCCGGCGCGCCGTACGCGGTCCGGATGCACTTCGCGGAATTCTTCGTGCCCGGGCCGGGCATGCGGATCGCCGACGTCACCATCAACGGCGCCCCGGCGCTCGCGTCCTTCGACATCCTGGAAGCGACCGATCCGTTCAAGGCCATCGTCGAGCAGTTCAACACCACCGCCGACGCGAACGGCGTCGTCACGGTCGCCTTCTCCAGCGTCTTCGAAAATCCGATCCTCAGCGGCATCGAGCTCGTCAGCGGCGCGCTGCTCCCCTCCGCCCCCTTCGGACTGCGCGCGGTCGCCGGCAACGGACAGGTATCGCTGTCGTGGCGCGCCACCACCCAGGCGACCAGCTTCAACGTCCACCGCGGGACCGCGCCTGGCGGCGAAACGCTCTACCAGTCCGGGGTCACCGGCCCGACCTTCATCGACACCAGCGCCCCCAACGGGGCCAGCTACTTCTACACGGTCACCGCCGTCAACGCGGTGGGCGAAGGGCCGGCGTCGCGCGAGGCGAGCGCCGCGCCGTCGGCGCAGGCGTGCGCGGCCGCGCTGTTCTCGGAGAGCTGGGAGTCCGGGAGTGGCGCCTGGCGGACGGCCGACGCCAATCCGATTGTGCTCTCGAACGATGGCTCGGCCTGCGCCTCGTTCCAGCGCGAGACGATCGCCTTCAACGCCGGCCGCGTGTTCACCACGGCGTCGATTCCGGTGGCCGGCGGCACGCCCTATTGCTTGAGCGCGTGGTTGAGGGCCGACATCGGCGCGATCCCCTTCCTCGGCATCCAGCTGGCGGACGCGGCCGGGAACCCCACCGGTCCGGAGCACTGGCTGATCGGACAACCCGGCTACGGGACCGGATACGGCGACCTGGTGACGCCGGTGACGTCGGATGGAACCTGGGCCTGGTACAGCAAGGCGTTCATTGTGGAGCCCGCGGCGACCGACGTCTTCCTCAAGGACGAGAACTTCACCGGCAACACGGCGGACTTCGACGCCATCCAGCTCCGCTCCGGCGTCTGCCCGAACGTGCCGCCGAGCCTCTGCGCCTTCGCCGCCGCGCCCGGCTGCGCTCTCCCGTAGTCGCCCCCGCGGATCCGGCGTGATCGCATCCGGCGGGCACGGGAATCTAGCGAGCCATGCGCGACGCGCGACCGATGACCCGTGCATGGCTCGCCGCGGCTATCGTGTCGACCATGCTCGTTGCGGCGGCGGGCTGTGGGCCCGACGCGGCCGATGGCGGCGCCGCCGGTGGTGGCGGGTCCGCTAGCGCGGGATCGGGTGGGACCTCGGCATCCGGCGGCGCGGACGGTGGTGTCGGCGGCACGGGTGCGAGCGGAGCGGGAGGCAGCGCCGCGGGGACCGGCGGCGGCGGCGGGCGAGGCGGCAGCGACGCGGCCGGCACCGGCGGAACGACCGGCGGCAGTGGCGGTGCAATCGGAACCGGCGGCGCGACCGGCGGCAGCGGCGGTACGGCTGGAACCGGCGGCGCGGCCGGCGGTGCAATCGGAACCGGCGGCGCGGGCGGAAGAGGCGGCAGCGGCGGCGCGGGCGGAACGGGCGGCGCAGTCGGCGGCCGGGGCGGCGCGGGCGGGCGCGGCGGCGCGACGGGAACCGGCGGCGCGGGCGGAACCGCCGATCCGCAGTTCATGGTCTTCCTGCTCCTCGGGCAGTCGAACATGGTGGGACAACCCCAGCCTCAGACGCAGGACAAGGTGCAGGACCCACGGATCAAGGTCCTCGCCTACGACAATTGCTCGGCGTTCGGCCGAACGTACAACCAGTGGTACACGGCGTATCCCCCCCTGCATCAGTGCGACGCGGGCGTGGGCCCGGGGGACAACTTCGCCAAGACGTTGATCCAGAGCTTGCCCGCCGCCGCCACCATCGGGCTCGTGCCGTGCGCCGTGAACGGGGCGCCGATCGATCTGTTCCGCAAAGGCGTCGCGCGCACCGGGTACACGCTGCCGCCCGACAACCACTGGGCCACGGGCTACGAGTGGATCATCAGCCGGGCCCGGGAGGCGCAGAAGGTGGGCGTCATCCGCGGCATCCTCTTTCACCAGGGAGAGTCCAACGACGGCAGCGCGGACTGGGCGAACAAGGTCGCCGGCCTGGTCGCGGATCTGCGCACGGACCTCGGCATCGGCGAAGGCGCGCCCTTCATCGCCGGCGAGCTGCTCTACACCGGCGTCGCGGCCAGCTACAACACGCGCATCAACATGCTGCCCAACCAGATTCCCAACGCAAAGGTGGTCTCCGCCAGCGGCCTGGCCGGCACGGACCAGTACCATTTCGATCTCGCCGGCCAGCGCCAGCTCGGCATGCGCTATGGCCAGCAGATGATCTCGGCGCTGGGCCTGTAGCGCGGCGCGCGCTCCCTCGCGCCGCACTTTGAGTAGAGTGGACCCGCGTGATCGACATCGGCGCAAACCTGACCTCGAAGAATTTCCAGCGCGATCTTCCGTCGGTGATCGACCGCGCGACGGCCGCCGGCGTCGAGGCGCTGGTCGTGACCGGCACCAGCCTCGCGGGCAGCCGCGCGGCAGCCGACCTGGCGGAACAGACCGCGCGCGCCGCGCTCTACGCCACGGCCGGCGTGCACCCGCATCACGCCGTCGACGCGACCGGCGATTGGCTGGCTGATTTGCGCGCACTGGCCGGACGAGCGCGCGTCGTCGCGCTGGGCGAATGCGGCCTCGACTTCAACCGCAACTACTCCCCGCAGATCGATCAGATCCGTTGCTTCCGCGCGCAGCTGGAGCTGGCGGCCGCGCTGCGCCTGCCCGTGTTCCTGCACGAGCGCGACGCCCACGACACCTTCACGGGCATCCTGCGCGAGCACCGCGCCTCGCTGCCCGGTGCCGTCGTCCACTGCTTCACCGGCACCCGCGCCCAGCTGGACGCCTACCTGTCACTGGATCTGCACATCGGCATCACCGGCTGGATCTGCGACGAACGCCGCGGCCGGGACCTCATCGCCGTCGTGCCCGCGATTCCGGATCGGCGCCTGATGATCGAGACCGACGCGCCTTACCTGCTCCCGCGCAACATGCCGTCGCCGCCGCGCGACCGCCGCAACGAGCCCGCCTTCCTCCCCTACGTCCTGAACGCGGTCGCCGCCGCCCGGGGCGAGGACGCCGCCACGACCGCTGCCGCCACGACCGCCACTGCGCGCGCGTTCTTCGGACTACCGGCCTAGTAGCGGCTCGGGCGCGCTTCGGCCCGGTTCACCTTGAGAGGGTGACCGTCCAGCTCGACGCCGTTCATGCCCTTGATCGCCTCGTCGGCGGCGGCAGAGCTCATGTAGCTGACGAACCCGAAGCCGCGCGACTGACCCGTCGAGCGGTTGGGAATGACGACCGCTTCGACGAGCTCGCCGAAACGCGAAAAGAAGGTGCGCAGGTCGCCCTCCGTCGTCATCGGGCCGAGGCCGCCCACGAACAGCTTCGTGGGCCCGAAGTTGACTTGCCGCGATTGGGGGGCGACCCCGATGACGATGTCCTCGAGCTTCACCTCGGGGAGCGCAGCCCCCTCGGCGCCGGCGGACGCATCCATCATGTCGGGATCGATCCCACGCGCGCGCAGCTCGCGGTTACGGCGAAGGCGCTCTTCCTTCTGCCGCTTCTTGAGATCGCGGCTCGCCTCACGGTTGCGCTTTCCGCCGGAGAAAAAACGACTCACTTCTTGGGACCGCCCATGGGCGGGCGCCCGCGGCGCGGCCGCAGGGGCGCGGTCGCGGCCCAGTTCGTCCTCCGCTTCGGCATCGGAGCAGCGTTGGGTTGCTCCGCCTGCTGCCGCTCGGCTTGTTGGGAGATGATCGCAGCCCGCTTGTCTTCCGCTTTGCCCAAGGATCCTTTCCGTCGAGGCGACGTGCCTCGTGCCGCCACTTCGCGGTGGCAACTGGCCGTCTGTTCCTACACGGGTGAAGGCGCGCAAGCAAGCTCTGCGCCCAAAACAAATCCTTGCGGTACCGTGGTTTTGGGCCCAACGTCCACGAAGACTGATGATCAAGACGACGACCGAGACGGTTCCGGGGACCCTGACGCTGGCCCTCGAATCGCTGGACGTCGCGTGCAAGGATCTCGATGACGCAGTGCTGGCGTTGCCGAATGCGCCTGGCGACGACTTCATGGCGAGCCCAAGCCTGGTCCGGCTGCTGTTCCGCGTGGTCATGGCCCGGCGTCACGTGAATCGCGTCGAGCAGGATGTGAAGGCCGAGATCCGGAACCAGCTCCGCGCATCCACCGTCTCGTAGACCGCCGATCCGCGTAGCACGCGGACATCATTCAGGATCTCGCGCGCGGCCCCAGAAGCAGGAAACGGTAGGTCCGTTTTTTGGCTTCGGGGTACAAGTACATTGATGCTGCGCCTCGTCCGATCCCGAGACGGAGCGCCGGCGCCCGCCGTCGCGACGACGAGCGAGCAGGCTGATCCGCTACGGGCGGTCGCGACGCGCGCGGTGGCCGGAGACGACCGAGCGCAGCGCACCCTGCTCGTGGCGCTGGGACCGGTGCTGCTGCGGGTGGTGCGCGGGGTGCTCGGGGTCGGCCACCCCGACGTGGAGGACGTGTTGCAGGAGTCGATGCTTGCGCTCTGCGCGGCGCTCGCGTCGTTCCGCGGCGACTGTCAAACGTCGCACTTCGCCTGTCGGGTGGCCGTCCAGACCGCTATGAACGCCCGCCGGCGCGCCGCGCATCGCCAGCGAACCACACCCAGCGTTCCGCCCGACGAGCTGGCCGAGCTGGCGCACGAGGAGCTGTCGCCCGCCGAGCTGCTGGCGGCGGCGCGGCGGCGCGAGGTGCTCCGCGTGCTGCTCGAGGAGCTGCCGCCGGTGCAAGCGGAGGTGCTCGCGTTGCACACGATGCTCGGGCATTCCGTGGCAGAGACGGCGGCGATCACCGGCGTTCCCGTCAACACCGCACGCAGCCGCCTGCGCGCGGCCCTCGCGGCGTTGCGCGAGCGCGCGGGCGCCGATGCGGTCCTGGCCGAAGCAGCGAGGGGAGAGCCGTGAGCGGGTTGCGGCGCGGACACGAAGACGATGAGGATCTCGTCGTCTTTGCGCGACGGCGGCCGCTGGCCGATGCCGAGCGGCGCGAGCTCGATGCGGCGCTGGACGCCGATCCGACGCTGCGGATCGCGCACGACGTCGGACGGGCGTTCGACGACGTGGCTGTCGTGCGGCCCGGAGACGAGGGGCTCATCGGGCGCGTCGTGGACCGCACTCTCGGAAGTCGGAAACGGCGGGCGGTGGCGGGACGATGGCGGATCGCGGCCGCGGTCGCGGCGGGGTTCCTGCTGGTCGCGGGCGCGGCGGGGGCGTACCGGGCCGGCGTCCGCGCGCGCGCGCGCCACACGCCCGCGGCGCGGGACCACGACGTTGCGCCGCCCGCGCCGCGGACCAGAGGGACCGCACCAGCGGGGGACGCCATCGGGGCGCCGGCGTCGGTACCGCTCGCTGCATCCGTTGCGCCGCCGGCCGCGCCGATCGCGGCGGATCGGGCTCTTCAGGCGATCGCGTCGGCCGAGCCCGCGTCGGGGAGCGATCCGCTCCCGGTCCGCGCGCCGCGCACGCAGGTCGACGGGCGGTCGATCGCGCGGCCCACCGCCCGTGCCGGCGTGGCGGGCCCGGAGCCGGCCGAGCAGCCACCGACGCCGACGCCTCCCGCGGCGTTGGCCGGCGCGTCTGCCGGCGACGTCACGGCTGCGGATCTGTTTCGCCGCGCCGGTGCCGCCCGCCGGGCGGGCGCGCTGGCGACGGCCGCCGCGCTTTACGACGATCTGCAGGCGCGATTTCCGGCGGCGGAGGAAGCACGCCTGTCGCACGTCTCGCTGGGAAAGCTGCTGCTGGCGATGGGACGGCCGCGAGAGGCCGAGCGCCACTTCGCGGCCTATCTGGCGGGCGGCGCCGGCGCGCTCGCGGTCGAAGTCGCCTTCGGTCGCGCGCAGAGCTTCGAGCGGATGGGGCGGCCGCGCGAGGAGCGCGAGGTGTGGCTCGGGCTGCTGCGCGACTTTCCCGACAGCGTCTACGCGGGGGCCGCGCGGCGGCGAATCGCCGCCCTCGAGGGCAGCCCCTGATGATGCGTGCCCGCTCCTGCGCGCGCGTTGCCGCGGCGGTGGGCGCCGCAACGATCGCCTCATCGATCGCGGTGACCGCGGCGCGCGCCGCCTCGCCGGAGCGCGCGTCGCCCGGCGCGACGGCCGTGGTGGTGCTCGTCGGGGCGCCGCCGCACGCTGCCGATCTGGCGGATCTCCTGACCGAGCTCCTCGGCCGGAAGGGCGTCGCCGTGCGGATCGCGCACGAACCGGCGTTCCGCGCCGCCGATCTGCTGGCGCCAGGCGACGGGCGCGACCGCTCGGTGTCCGTGTTCGTCGAGGTGCCGTCCGACCGCGTGGCGCGGCTCTCGTTCCGCGGACCGCGCGCCGCGCGATTCCTGCTGCGTGAGCTCGGCCTCGGCAACGGCCTCGACGATGTGGGTCGCGAGGCGGTCGCCCAGGTCGTCGAGTCCTCCGTCGCCGTCCTGCTGTCGTATTCGTCCGAGGGGATGAGCCGCGACGAAGCGAGCGCCGTCCTGGCCAGCGCGCCGTCGGCGCCGCCCGCGCCGGGCACGGTGGTCGATCGCGGCCCGCGCCCTGCCCCGCCCGCGCGGCCTGCCGCGGCGCCGGCGGCGGCCGCGCGCGCGACCGGCGGGACGCCGCCGAATCGGGCGACCGCCGGCGGCGCGGTCTGGCGCGGCTGGCTGGCGCCGCGTTACTCGCTGGCGTACGCCGGCCGCGAGCTCGGTCCCGCGCACGGCCCGGGCGCGGAGGCCGCCCTCGAGCGCGCCGGCGCGCACCTGCTCGTGCGCGCGCGGCTCGTCGCCGAGCGCCGCTTCGTCCAGGAGATCACGACGACCGCGCTCGACGCCGACGTGCGCGACGACAGCGCGCGCGTGCTCATCGAGCTCGGCTGGGCGCCCGATGCGCGACAGGCGATCTCGCTCGGGCTCGGTTTTGGCGCCGACATGACCGCGGTTCAACCGGGCGCGGCGCGCGCGACCGATGTGATGCCGGCCGCCGCCACCACGCACGTGGTCCCTGTCGCGCGCACCGAGCTGCGCTACGAGATCGGCGGCGCCGCCTGGCGCGTCGCCGCGCTGCTGTTCGCGGACCTGTCGCTGTTCGACACGCATTACGACATCGTTCGCGCCGGCGGCGCCGAGCGACTGGCGACGCCGTGGCCGGTGCGCCCGGGAGCGGCCGTCGTGGTCGGGTGGAGAATTTGATGGTCCGTTTCCGCGGCTGAAGACACTGGGGCAGCGGGAGGGAGAGAGCGAACATGACGAATGGAGATCTGAATGAAGAGGCGCAGCGGTCCGCCCGGGGAATCCGACGGCGTCCCTTCTGGTGGCAGGTGGTGACGTTCGCGGCGATCAGCGCGCTCGCGGGGTGCGGCGGCAGCGCCGGCGATGGCGGCAACGGCGGCACCGTCGGCGGCGTCGTCTCGTGCACGCTGGGCGAGCAGACGCCGATCGGCACTCTGATGATATGCGAGGAGGCCAGCGGCCTCGACGCCACGATGACCAGCAATTTCCAGATGGACTGCGTGGTGCCCCCCGGCAGCGCCGACGCGGGGATAGCCTTCGAGGCTCACTTCGCGCACGCGCCGTGCTCACGCGTCGGGGCACTGAGCGGTTGCCGCGTGCAGATGGGCGCTGTGACCGTGACCGGGTGGTACTACAACGTCGGCTCCACAAACACGTCCAGCTCGAGCGAGATCCAGTCGCTGTGCAGCACCATCGGCGCCACGTTCATCGCGCCGTGATCGCGCTGGCGGCGATCGCGACCCCGGTCGCGACGGGCTGCCGGAACGACGGCGTCATCATCGCGCGCGCGCGCGGTGGCGGCGGCGTGGGCGGCGGCGCAGGCAACAACGGCCCCGGCGGCGGCGCAGGCAGCAACGGCCCGGGCGGCGGCGCAGGCAGCTCGGCAGCCACCGGCGGCGGGGCTGGTGTGGGCGCTCGCGGTGGAGGAGGCGCCGGCGGCGGCGCTGGTGTGGGCGCTCGCGGTGGAACAGTCGGCGGCGGCGCCGGCGGCGCGGCAGCCACGGGCGGCTCCAGCAGCGCGGGGGCCGCGGGCGCCAGCGCGACGCGCGCCTGGGTCGATCTGTCGCCCTGTCATTTTCCCGCGACGATCCCGCGCGGCCGAAGCGATCCGATGGCCGTGTTCGATCCCGATCGCAACAAGCTCATCGCCTACGGTGGCGCTGGCAACTACTCGGACCTGTGGGAGGTCGACCTCGCGACCGGCCTGCGCACCGATCGGACGACCTGCGCGTACGTCGACGTCATCACCAACTGGGCCGAGGCGCTGGTCTACGACGCCGCCCGCAAGCGCGTGGTGCGGTTTCCGTACAGCGGCGCGAGCCAGGTGCGCGAATGGGATCCCGTCGCCAACCTCTGGACGGATCGCCCCGCGCCGCCGGGGTCGGGCGCCGTGCCCGCCGGTGCCGGGCGACTCGCCGTGTTCGATGCCACCCGGAACCGTACGATCGTCTTCGTCGCGGACGGTCCCGGGTCGAACGGCATGTCGGTCTGGGAGTGGAACGGGGCAACCGGTGCCTGGACGCTGCGCCAGGCGTCGTTCCCCATGTCGTTCTCGTTCGGCATGCCGTCGCTGGCGTTCGATGCGGGCCGGGGCGTCATCTGGGGTTTCGGCGGCGTTCCCGATTCCCCCACGACTCCGATCGATCGACTGTGGACCTGGAACGTCACCACGACGCAGCTCATCGACCTGACGCCGGCGGCGCGTCCCGCCGCGTGGCCGTCGGCGCGTGCGGGCGCGGGACTGACCTACGACGCCCTGCGCGGCAAGCTTGTCCTTTACGGGGGTTATGCGGAAAGGGTGTTGCGGCACGACCTCTGGGAGTGGGATCCCGCCGCCGCGACCTGGGCGAACCTCACGCCGCCCGGCGTGTCGCCGACGGGCAGCGATCTGCCGCCCGGCCTCGTCTGGCCGCAGGTCGATTCCCTGAGCCAGCACCACCTCTTCGCCGATCCGGCGCGCGGCCGCCTCGTGCTCCTCCACGACAGCAACCTGATGGCGATCGGACACTCCGGCGCGTGGCTGTGGGACACCGCGCGCAGCACCTGGTCAGAGCCGAAGGCCGACACGCCCCCCGCGTTGTGGCCGTGGAGCATAGGCGTCTCCCAGTCGACCGCCTGGGACGACGACGATCGCGCGCTGTTCCTGACGTTGGGTGGGGAGCTGTGGCGCTGGACCGCCGCGAACGGTGTCTGGACCCTCGTCGCCTGGCGCGACGGCGCACCGAACAGTCTGCCCGCGCTCGACGGCGCGGCGATCGCGTACGATCCGAAGGCACGCAAGGTCGTGCTGTTCGGCGGGTATCGCACGACGAGCCTCAGCACGCCGAGCGCGCTGAGCGACGACCTGTGGCTGTGGGATCCGGCGACGGCGCGGCTGTCGACGGTGTCACGCCCGACGGGCGCGGCCTGGCCGGAGCCGCGGCGCGACCACGCCATGGCCTACGATCCCGCGCGGCAGCGGGTGCTGCTGTTCGGCGGCGGCAAGCCCGAGGCGAGCCGCGAGCTGTGGGACCTGGACACGGCGAGCACCACCTGGCGTGATCTGTCGGGGGCGTCGGCGTCGGCCGGGGCGGCGTGGCCGGAGGCACGGATGGGACACAGCCTGATGCTTGATCCGGAACGGAACGTGCTGATCCTGAAGGGCGGCGGCGACGTCTCGGTGAGCCCGGTCGCGCCGCTCGACGCCACGTGGGAGCTTGCCGCGGGAACGACGAGCTGGAGCAAGCGCGCCGCCCCGTCGTCGTCCGGGCCCACGGCGGCGCCGCTCGCGTTCGTCAGCGGCGTCGGGCTGGTGACGCTGGGGCCCGGGACCGGCGCGGTCGGCTGGGGCGACCTGTGGCGCTGGGACGGAACGGCCGGCGCGTGGTCCTCGCTCGGCGTCGGCCTGCCGGCAGTGCTGACGACGCGGGGAGCCCTGGGCGGCCTGGTGGGCGCGGGCGACAAGCTGATCCTGCTGTGGGGGGGCTTCGACGACGCCGTGCCCGACGAGGACAAAGACTTCCTCCAGGTGTGGCGATGGGGGACGCCGTGAGCCGGCGTGGTCGTCGGCCGGACGCGGTCGTGTTGACGGCGGCGCTGGCGGGTGTCGCGGCCGCGCTCGTGATCGCTGGTGGCGCGGGCTGCGACTCGACGCCCGGAAGCGGTGGCCGGGGCGGCGGCGGGACGGCAGGAAGCACCGCCGGCGTGACGGGGTCCGGCGGCCCCGCGGGGGACGGTGGCGGCGGCGCCGCGGGCGCGAGTGGCGCGGGCGCAGGTGGCGCAGCAGCAGGCGCGGGCGGCGCAGCAGGCGCAGGCGGCGTGGCTGGCGGCGGCGAAACGGGCGGCGCCGGCGGCAGTTCGGGCGCCGCAGGTGCCGGCGGCGCCGGCGGCAGCGCGGGCGCCGCAGGTGCCGGCGGCAGTACGGGCGCGGGCGGCACAGGCGGCGGCACGTGGCGAATCCCCGTGCCGACGACGCCGGTGCGTCGGGTTGCCCTGGGCGGCCAGCGCGCCTGTGCTCTATCCCCGAACGGAACCGCGCGCTGCTGGGGAAGCGACACGGATCTGCCCGGGCTCATGTCTGGGGCCAGCTACCCGTACGACCGCGCGGCGCCCGTCGACATGACACCGCTCCTCGGTCAGCACGTCGTCGACATCGCGGTCACCAACCCGGACGTGTGCGCGCTCAAGGATGAGGGGAGCGTGTTCTGCAACGGCATGTTCATGAATCAGATCGTGTCGGGCATCGGTGGACCGGCGGTCCAGATCTGCGCCGGGCCGATCTCGGTCGATTTCGGTTACGCGTGCGCGTTGCGCGCCGACGGCAAGGTGTTCTGCTGGGGCGACAGCACGACGGTGAATCCGCTCGGGAGCAGCAGTGGCGGGTTCTGGGCCGTCGAGGCGAGCGGCCTGGACGACGCCGTCGCGGTCGCGTGCGGCAACGGCACCGCGTGCGCCGCGAACCGCGACGGCACGGCCTGGTGCTGGGGCGGCGGCCGGGGCGCGCCCAAGCCGTCCAATCCGGGCGACGGCGAGCTCCCCAAGCTCGTGCCCGAGCTGGGGAGCGAGATCGCGACGCTGCAGGCCGGCGAAGGCGGCATCTGCGCGTTCGCGCGCTCGGGCGCCGCGACCTGCTTCGGCACGCTGTTCACGCCCGCGAACAGCTTCCCGCTGCCGCCCCCGCGCGCCGTCTCCGAGCTGAACGGCGCGCGGGCGGTCGCCATCGGAGACCGTCACGTCTGCGCCACGGGCGCCGACGGCGCCGTCCGGTGCTGGGGGGCCAACGACTTCGGCCAGCTCGCCGACGGGACCTTCCTCGCGCACGCGGCCCCGGCGCTGGCGACAACGCTCGGCGGCGGCGGCGCGGGCGGCGCCGGTGGTGGCGGTGGCGCGATCACCGAGCTCGTGGCGGGCGAAGGCGTGACCTGCGCGAGCTTCGCCGGCGGTGCCGTGCGCTGCGTCGGCAGCAACGACCGCGGCGCGCTGGGCGACGGCAGCGCCATGAGCCTGGCCGCCGTCCCCGTCGCGCTCGCGGGTGGCGCCAGCGTTGCGAGCTACAAGGCCGCCTCCGTCGAGAAGACCGGGTCCGCCCTGCTGTCGGATGGATCGGTCGTCGCGTGGGGTGCGGTCCCGCCCGTGATCGCGCCGGCCGCGCGACCGCCGCTACGGACCGCCGCGCCGCTGGCCATCACCGCGTCGCCGCTTCCGCCTGCCGCCGTGCAAGCGTTCGTCACGGACGTGTCCGCGTGCCTGCGCGCGGCCGACGGCGCCGTGCGGTGCCTCAAGACCGCGCCGCCCGCGGGCACGCCCGCAACGTTCGATATCGTGCCCGGGTTCGAGAGCGGCGCGCTGGATCTGGACGCCAACTGCGCCGTGCCGGCCGGCGGTGGCGTGAAGTGCGGCGTCGGCATCGCGGGCGTCACCCCGTTCGCCGAGCCGGGGAGCGCGGGCATGGGCGCCGTCGCCGACATCGGCATCGGGTACAGCGGCGGCTGCCTGCTGCGTCCCGACGGCACCGTCGAATGCTGGGTCGGCACGTTCCTGAACCTGTTCGCCCCGTCCCGCGACGTCAAGACCGTGCCCGTCCAGGAGCTCGGGGGCCGGGCCGTCGCGGTCGCCGTCGGTGACGACGCCTGTGCCCTGCGCGATGACGGCGCCGTGCTGTGCTGGAACATGGGCACCTTGAATCCGCTCACCGCCCAACGCGTCCAGCTGCCCGCCGCGGCCGTCGGTATCACCGCGGGCAGCGGCTCCTTCTGCCGGCGCCGCGCCGAGGGCCTCGGTTGTTACGGGGGCGATTTCAACGGCCACACCTGCGCCTGGACCGCCGCCGGCGATCTCTATTGCTGGGGCGGCAACGCCTACGGCCAGCTCGGCGACGGCATGACGGCGCGCCGCTCGGGCGTCGTGACCGCGACCGCCCCAGGAGGCCCTGTCCTGTCCGCTTCGGCCGGCACCCGCAATACCTGCGCCCTCCGTGCCGCCGACCGCCGCCTCGTCTGCTGGGGCTGGAACGGCGCCGGCGAGCTCGGCACGGGCACGGGCGGCCCGCGCGCAACCTCCAGCACGGTGGTGTTGCCATGATGAGGAGGAGCTGATGCCACCACGCAGAACCGAGAGGACGAAACCACCATCGGCCGGGACGACCGTCATGGCAGCCATGATCGCCCTGTCGCTCGCCGCGGGCTGCGGCAAGGCGACGGGCGCTGGCACCGATGCCGGAGGCGGCATCGGCGGCACGGGCGGCGCGGCTGGCGCCGGCGGCGCGGCTGGCACCGGCGGTGGGCCCGACGGAGGCCAGCCCACCGCCCAGCCGATCCCGCTCGGTCAGCTCTGCGCCGCGTACACGACGGACATTTGCGCCTATTTCACTCAATGCGTGGACCTTGGGTACAAAGACATCAACCACTGCGTCGGGGAGACCGACTGCCCAGGCGTCGCGACGCTGGTCAGCGAGGTGGCGGCCGGCGCGGTCGGTTACGACGCCGCCAAGGCCGGCGCCTGTCACGCGCGGTTCCTGGCCGACCCCTGTCACTTCGGGCGCTCCCTGTACACGCTCTCGGTCTTCGAGCTGCTGGCGGAATGTCCCGGGACGCTCACGCCGACGCGGGGCGCCGCCGAGCCGTGCGTGGACACCCGCGAATGCCTGTCCGGCTTCAACTGCAGAAAGGGCCCGAATGGGCTCATATGTCCGGGCACTTGCATTCCGGACCTGAAGGTTGGCGATGTCTGTTCTGCGGGAGGGCGGTGCCAGCCGGGGACATGGTGCGTCGAAGGCACCTGCCGACCGCCGCCGCAGGCGGGCGACGCGTGCGCGACCGCCAACGGCTGTCCCCCCGCGCCCTCGAGCTGCTCTGGCACCTTGCCCTGCGCCAACACCAACCTCTGGTGCGACGTCGGCGGCACGGGAAAATGCCAGAAGGGGGTCGGCCTCGGCGCCCCCTGCGGGACCGTGTCGAGCAACGGTGTCACCACGAACATCGCGTGCGACAACGCTCTTTGGTGTGACGCATTCTTGAACGAGTCCGGAACGTGCCGCGCCTTCGGCGGCGCCGGATCCACCTGCAACGGAATCGGCTGCCTGCCCGGGCTCCATTGCGAGGGCGGCTTCGGGGTCGGTCCGACGGCAACGCTGGGGACGTGCGTTCCTCTCTCGGGCAACGGCGGCGTGTGCAGGTCCACCTACGAATGCCAGAGCGGGCTCGCGTGCCGCGACGAAACGTGCGGCGCGCTCGCCGGCGTCAACGAGCACTGCGGGTTCGACATCGACTGCCAGGCTGGGCTCTTCTGCTCGGAAAACCTCGTCTGTCTCGCCGCGCGCTATCCCGGTGAGTCGTGCGCCGATCCGGTCTCGGGCTGCGTGCGCAGCCTCTGCCGCGCCGGCACCTGCGTCAACCACGCCAAGGCCGGCCAGTCGTGCGGGGCCGACACCGACTGCGCGAGCGCATCGTGCAGCACGAGCGGGACCTGCAACGACTTTTCGGTCTGCGCGAACTGACTTCGAACTAGGGCGAACAGCGAGTCACCGCGACCGACAGCGTGTCGAAGTAGAAGTAGGTCGGCACGCTGGTATCGAGGTCGGCGATGATCCGGAAGACCAGCTGCTTGCCGGCGACCGACGCGACGTTCACGGGGAACGAGAACGGCGTCCAGCTGCTGGCCTGGGTCAGGTTCGACCACCGGGGCGCGCTGCGGAAGAGCGGCGACGCCGGCATGGACTCCTCGAACAGCTGAAGGTAGGCCTCGTCGTAAACGTCGTCAGGCGGTTCCTCGGTCCGGATCTGCAGCTGCCCGGAGATGGTGATCTCGAGCGCGCCGCTCGGAATGGCGGCGTATTGCTCGACGTAGTGGACGACGTAGCTGTTGTTGCTGGGCGCGCCGAGTCTCAGGACGTACAGGCCGGACTGCGGCGTGACCTGGTGGCTCGCGACCTCCGTGTCGTCGAACCTGCGAACCAGCCGTGTGCCCAGCGGCGCTTCGCTCCACGGGCTCACGCCCAGGTCGAAGTCGCCGTTGGTCAACAGCTCGCGACGACAGGCCCCTCCCCCGCCGCCCACGCCCGCCAATCCCGTTCCCGCCGCGCCGGCCGCGTTTCCTCCGCCGCCGCCACGCCCGCCCCCGCCCGCAGGTCCCGTTCCAGCCGTACCGGCGTTTCCTCCGCCGCCGCCACGCCCGCCGCCCCCCCCAGGTCCCGCTCCAGCCGCGCCGGCCGATCCCGTTCCCGCTGCGCCGGCGGCGCTTCCTCCGCTGCCGCCGCCACGCCCGCCACCGCCCGCCCCCGTCGCTCCCGCACCAGCCGCGCCGGCGGAGCCGGTCCCCGCCGTGCCCGCCGCGCTACTTCCTGCGGCGCCGCCGCCACGCCCGCCGCCGCCCGCGCCCGTCACTCCCGCACCAGCCGCGCCGCCCGACCCCGTACCCGCCCCGCCGGCGGCGTTTCCCGCAGCGCCGCCCGGCCCGCCGCCGCCACGCCCGCCGTCACCTCCGCTCTTGCCGGCCCCACCGTCGGCAGGGACGACGTGAATGTCACCACAGGAAGTGCCCAGCGCCCCGGCCAGAACACACCCGACCATGATTGCGAACCTCACGGCCAGTGGAGTGCGCTCTCGATCGGGGGTCGGCCAAAAAATCGACGTCAGAAACGGATCTCGACGGACGGAGAAGAACGGGTGGCGGGCCCGTGGTACACGACTTCGATGTTGTTGCCGTCGGGATCCCGCACGAAGGCCGCGTAGTAGCCGGGGTGATAGGCACGCTCGCCGGGGCTACCGTTGTCTTTCCCTCCGGCGGACAGCGCCGCCGCGTGGACCCGGTCGACGGTGCTGCGATCCGGCGCCTGGAACGCGAAATGGGTCGGCCCGGTCAGCTTGCCCTGCGACGCGGGCGAATCGGTCGACGCGATGACGAGCTCGTCGGCCCAAAAGAACCCGGGCCCTTCACCGCCGATGCCGATACCCAGCGTCTCGAAGACCGCCGCGTAGAATCGCCGGCTGGCATTCAGGTCGCGTACGACCAGCTGCAGGTGATCGAGCAATCGTCCGCGATGAAGGGTCTGCATGGACCGGAAAGTGGTGCCGTCGTGGCCTTTTGCAAGGCCGCCATGACAGCGATGTCATAGCCCGCCAGTCTCGGGTGAAATGGTGAGCCGCCGGCACCGCCCGGGTACTCATAGGAAAGGATCCCTTCACTTAGGTCAGGAGCTCCGATTTGTCGCAAGGCTCGCTTACCCGAACCCGAATCCTGTCCGCCGCGGGTGCTCTGGTGCTGGCCGCCTGTGGGTCGAACGCGGTGACGCCTGGCGGGACGGGCGGCAGCAACCCGGCCGGGACGGGCGGCGGCGACGGCGTGGGGACCGGCGGGGCCAACTCAGGCGGGACCGGCGGCGCCAGCGCCGGAGGAACCGGTGGCAGCAACGCCGGCGGGACCGGCGGCGGCAACGCCGGCGGAACTGGCGGCACCAACGCCGGCGGGACCGGCGGCGGAACCGGCGGCACCAACGCCGGCGGAACCGGCGGCACCAACGCCGGCGGAAGAGGCGGCAGCGCCGGTGGGACCGGCGGCAGCAACGCCGGCGGGACCGGCGGCAACGGGACCGGCGGCAGGGGCGGCAACAGCGCCGGCGGGACCGGCGGCGGCAGCGCCGGTGGAACCGGCGGCAACAGCGCCGGCGGAAGAGGCGGCACCGCGGCCGGAACCGGCGGCACCAGCGCTGGCGGGACCGGCGGCAGCAGCGCTGCCGGGACCGGCGGCAGCAACCCCGCCGGAACCGGCGGCGGCACGGCGAGCTGTGGCGTCGGACCGACGACCGGCGCGCCTGGCTTTGGCGCGCCGACCCAGGTGGGCGCGGGGACGTCCACGGCGAAGTATCTCGGCGCCAACGTGACCCGCGACGGCGTCGGCTACAAATTCATCACGAACTGGTGGGGACAGGGGTGGACCGCCGCGAACGTGTCCTACAGCGGCACCGGCTTCACCGTGGCGAGCGCGTCGGGGACCTCGACGCCGGACGGGACGCCGATCGGATATCCGACGACCTATTGCGGGCGGTATTCCGAAGCCACCGCCGGCGGCAACTGCGGTCTGCCGGCGGCCTTCTCGACCATCGACACACTGTGGACGGGCTGGAAATGGAGCTCCGCCGACAGCGGCCAGTACAACGCCGCGTGGGACATCTGGCTTGGAACGGCCTCGGCGTTTCAGTCGTACCTGATGGTCTGGCTGCGCGATCCTCCGGGGCGACAGCCCGCGGGAACCACGAACATCCCCAACGTCACGGTCGCCGGTGTGCCCGGCACCTGGATCATCCGGTACGGCACGGTCAACAGCAGGCCGATCGTCAACTACGTGCGCGCCGAAGGGCAAGACGCCTGCGAGTTCGAGTTCAACGTCATGGACTTCGTCAAGGACGCGCAGGCGCGCAGCGCCACCACGAGCGGGCTGATGCTGCCTGGCGACACCGTGCGCGCGATAGCGGTCGGCTTCGAGTTCTGGACCGGCCCCTTCGCGAACGTCGTTTCGGAAGACTTCTACGTCAAGCTGACAACGAAGTAGCATCTCGATCTTCACTTAGTCAGGAGGTCCGAATTGTCTCGAGTCTCTTTTGCCCGAACACAGATCCTGGCCGTCGCGAGCGCCCTGGTGCTTGGCGGCTGCGGGTCCAGCGACGTCATGCCGGGTGGAACCGGCGGCACCAGCCCCGCCGGGACGGGCGGCACCAGCCCCGCCGGCACCGGTGGCACCAGCCCCGCCGGCACCGGTGGCAGCACGCCGACCTGCGGCGCGGTCGGAACGACGACGGGCGCGCCCGGCTTCGGCGCGCCCACCCAGGGGGTCACGGGAACATCGACGGCGAAATATTTCGGCGCCGACGTGACCCGCGACGGCGTCGGCTATCGATTCATCACGAACTGGTGGGGACAGGGCTGGACCGCCGCCAACGTGTCCTACAGCGGCACCTCCTTCACCATCGCGAGCGCGGCGGGGACGTCGATGCCGGATGGGACGCCGATCGGATATCCGACGACGTATTGCGGGCGGTACTCGGAGAGCGCCGCCGGCGGCAACTGCGGCCTGCCCGCGGCCTTCTCGACGATCGACAAGCTGTGGACGGGCTGGAAATGGAGCGCGACCGACCGCGGCCAGTACAACGCCGCCTGGGACATCTGGCTGGGAACCGCCTCGACGTTCCAATCGTACCTGATGGTCTGGCTGCGCGATCCACCGGGGCGACAGCCCGCCGGCAGCACCACGATCACCAACGTCACGGTGGTCGGCGTGCCCGGCACCTGGAAGATCTACTACGGCACGGTCAACAGCAGGCCGATCGTCAACTACCTGCGCACCGAAGGGCAAGACGCCTGCGAGCTCGAGTTCAACGTCATGGACTTCGTCAACGACGCGCAGGCGCGCAGCGCCACGACGCCCGCGTTGATGCTGCCGGGCGACACCGTGCGCGCGGTGGCGGTCGGATTCGAGCTCTGGACGGGGCCCTTCACGGGCGTCACGTCGGAGGACTTCTACGTCAAGCTGACGACGAAGTAGGTCGGTTGACGACACCCGGTTCCTAGTGGTTGGCTTGCCCTACGCCCATTCACGAATGACCGCGAAACCCCGATAGGATCGCTTTCCGGGGCAGCGGGAATCCAAGGGCACGGGGAGTTCCTCATGCGCTCAACGGTCTTGTTGCCTCTCTTAATCGCGGCGGCTGGCGCCTCGCTCGGTGCCTGCGCCGGCGTCAAGACTCAGTCCACCGCCGGCTCGGGGGGGACCACAGGCGTCGACGCCTCCGTCGGGCCCAACCAGGACGGCGCCGTCTCGTTCGACTTCGGGACGCCCGACATCATGATCGCCCCGCCCCACTCGGAGTGCGGTGACGGCGTCCGCAGCCAGGACGAGGCCTGCGACGACCACAATGTCACTGGCGGTGACGGCTGCGCCGCCGACTGCCTGACCGTCGACCC
>Ga0111538_10000595_pt1 | contig 48857 bp, 48 predicted proteins | sample SoiMethybrSBSTD1_FD_79669 | JGI IMG/M metagenome (GOLD analysis project Ga0111538, IMG submission 79669) | Bulk soil microbial communities from a Populus tree surrounding site in Tennessee, USA - Soil MetaG P. TD hybrid SBSTD1 (version 2)... | ecosystem: Environmental > Terrestrial > Soil >... | reverse complement strand
GTCAGTCGCGCATTCCGGCCTTCATGAGACCTTCGCGCACGCGATCGAAATCGCGCTCGTTTCGATACTGGGTGGCGCCGCGCCAGAACTCGATCCAGTCCTGTATTCGATCGCCCGGGTAGTTCACCATGTCGTCCCGGGCGATTTCCAGGAACTTGCGAAGCATGGCTTGTGCTTCCTCAATCCGGCCCGCCTGAGCCAGACTCAGGGCCAGCCAGCCTCTGATCTCGTTGTACGGTTCATTGATTTGGCTCAAGGCCGCAACGGCGTCTTCATAGCGTTGTGCGGTATAGCAGGCGATGCCCCTCAGCCATGGCATCCAGTCTTCCTCGAGCGGATCATAGCGGCGAGCCCGCTCGATTTCCTCGATTGCCCGCTCGGGCTCGCCGACGGCGGTCAGATACCAGCCATGGATCACGCGGACGCGCGCATCGTTGGGGTTGAGATCGATCGCCTTCTCGATATTCAAGCGCGCCTTCTCGAACTCGCCGCGCGCCATCTGGACGATGGCAAGCACCCACCTGCAGTGGCTGTTTCGCTCATCGAGAACAACCGACTTGCTGGCGTGATCATGGGCCGCACGCAGCGCGCCAGGGCGATCATCCACCCACCAGAATTCCCATTCGAGATAGTGCAGGTTCGCAAGCGTGGAGTGCACTGCCGCACTGGCGGGATCGAGCGCAACGGCCTGCTGAAGCTGCTCGCGCCCGATCGCCATCTGCTCTCGGCGCGGTCTCATCCAAAGAGCCGAGGCGCGGAACAGCAGCTCATGCGCGCGGAGCCCGTTGGGGCTTAGGCGCGATGCCCGATCCCATTCCGCCGTCTCGACGACCTTGCCGAAAGTCGAAACGATGGCGCGCGCGGTCTCGTCCTGCACCAGCAGCAGGTCTTCGACATCTCGGTCGTAGCGCGACCCCCACACCTGCGCGCCCGTCTCCGCTTCGATCAGCTGGGTGGTGACGCGGATGCGGCGATCCGATCTGCGCACGCTGCCTTCGAGCACGTATTGCACGCCAAGTTCGCGGCCGACCTGGCGCACATCGACGTCGCCGCCGCGGTAGCGGAACGACGAATTCCGAGCAATGACATGGAGGCTCCGGAACCGGCACAGCGCGTTGATGATGTCGTCCGTGAGCCCGTCGGCGAAATAGTCCTGCGCGCGATCCCCCGACAGGTTCGCGAACGGGAGCACTGCGAGACTCGGGTTGCCTTCCGTACCACCACCGCGGTTCGGCACGGTCGCGCCGGTCGCAGGCCGCCCTTGGACTGTCGGCGCAGGCGGAGAACCCGGGCCGGCGCCGGACGCGATGATGGATCTTAGCCGCTCGGTCTCCGCCGAAGGCCGCGTGTCGAACTCGCGCGTCAGCATGTCCCGGCAGGTTTCGTACTGCCGCAAGGCAAGATCGCGGTCGCCAGCATCAGCCAATGCTCTCATCAGCGCCCGGTGAGAGCTCTCGCGCGATGAGTCGAGGCCGACCAGAGCCCGTGCATGGCCGAGCTTCCTGTCGGGCACGCTCGCCTCGACCAGCCGCTCGCAGGCTGCGACGGCACAGTCGAGCAGCCGGCTTCTCTGTTGTCTCACCCACTGTTCGAACTCGTCATCGAGAGCGAAGACGCCATCGAGCAGGCTGCCGCGATACTGCTTGACCGCCGCCTCCAGCGCATCGGCCCCGGTCGATCCGGCCAGCTCCTCGAAATCCTTGACGTCGACGCGGACGCGTTCGGCATTGAGCATCAGGTGGTCGCGCTCCGCCACCAGGATGTCGAAGCCGGCTGGGGCGAGGTCGCGCTTCAGCCCGGTAAGCACCTGGCGCAGGCTGTTGCGCGCGTGCTCGCCATCGCGATCGCTCCAAAGCACGCCGATCAACTTGTCCCGAGTCGCCGACCAGGCGGGGGCCAACGCCAGATAGGCGACGAGCCCCTGGGCCTTCTTGCTCGTGATGGTGAATGAGGGACCGCCCGGCGCGGCAATCGAGAAGCCGCCCAGGAGATTGATGCGGGCCCTGGCATCGCGATCCTGCATCTCGAGTGACACTCTGGTGGGTTCTAACGATCTACAAGCGCTTTAATCACTGAGAATAGCCTTGGATCGGCCCTCTGGACAGCACCGGCAAGCGGTCCGCTCACGCGCCCAGGCGCATCCTGCCAGCAACACAAACCGAAGAGCGCAGACATTTCAGCAAGGGAGTTCCAACCATGCGCCGCTTTGATCTGCTCGATGAATACACCTGCATTGCCGCCCCCCGGTTCTCGTCCGCGCGCGAGCGCGAGCCGGATGACCGATCGGTCCGGGAGAGCGCCGCCTCAATCAATTGGCGGCACGGCGTGACCGCGATCGTCGCGATCCTGGCGATCGCGCTGGTCGCGCTGTGATCACGGCGCCGTCAAGCGAGAACAACCCCGTTCTCAGGCTTTTGCATCAAAATTCGTTAGGAATTAGGCACTTATTAACCACCGGCGTGATTTTCTTAACGGTGTCATAACGCGATGGGGCATCGTCATGAGGATGGCATCCGGGATTTCTGGCGCTCGGGCCCGCGCCGGCTTGGCCGCCGCGATGGTTCTTGCCGTCCTCGCCGCCGCTCCCGCCGTCGCTGGCGAGCCGAGTGCAACGCCCGCCCCGACGCCGAAAGCCTTCCAGCCCACCGCCTATGAGCTTGCCCGCCTGCGCGCCGGCCAGTCCTGGGATTCGGGCAAGCTGTCGATCACCGAACTGCGTCCCGGCACGGTGGAGCAGGGCAATTTCGAGAAATACATCGCGGAGGTCGGCTCGCCCGCGGTCCAGTCGAACCTGGAACTGCTGGCCGCGCTCGGGCCCCAGATCGTCACCGATGAGGGCGATGTCCTGACCTTGCAGACCGCCTCCGCCACCTGGGGCGAACCTGGCATCATGCCGCGCTCGCACCTCGGCGCCGATGGCGTGTGGGAGTTCCCGCGCCTGCCGGACCAGGACGAGCAGGACATGCTGGTCGGCCAGCGCTGGCGGGTGGTCGAAAGCATCGAATCGCAGATCCTGTTCCTCGGCCCCGACCGCGCGTTCGGCTGGGACGACTTCGCCGACCTCGTCAATCCGCTGCAGCATATTCCGCTGGTCAACATCGCCTACCGCGCCGCCACCGGCGACAGGATCTATGGCGCGGCCAGCCTGCTCGATGTGGGCTTCGGCCCGCTGGCCGGCGCCGGCACCGTGTTCCAGCTCGCCTACCAATCGACGACGGGCGAGAGCCTGGAAGACAAGGCCGTCGCCGCCGTGTTCGGCCCGCGCAGCGCCGACGACACCGCCGCCCTCTACACCACCGCCAGCCAGCAGGTCGCCGACCGCGAAAACCTGCGGCGCGGCTCCAATCAGTAGGCCATCAAGTCTGGCACACCCAGGCTTGGCACATCGCTTGCGTTACCTCTGACGGGCAAAGTCCCGTCAGGAAAACGCCATGGCACAAATGCCGATCGAATTGGTTTCCAGCCGCACGCAGCCGTTCGCTGCCGCGAGCCCCGCCGCGCCCGCCGCGAAGCCGAAGGTGGCGATCCCGCACAGCGCCTATCTCTATGATACCAGCGGGATTTCCGGCGGATTGCTGCGTCCCGGCGCGGTCGATCAGGAGCTGTTCAAGGCCTATCTCGACGCCGCCCGGAAAGAGGCGGCGCTGGCTCCGCAAGCCACGGTCAAGATGCCCGCCTTGTCCGGCGTTCCGAGCCTGAGCCCGGCACAACTTGCCGCCCTGGGCGCGGCCGAGGAGCCGGCCGGGAGCGAACTGGTCATCGATATTCCCGCCCCCAATCCGGTCGATCCCGGCCAGGGCAGCGCCAGTCAGCCAAGCCCGCCGCCGGGCCAGGCCGGCGGGATCGAAGGCGGCACGGGTGCGCCCGCGACGCCGCTCTTCCCGGCAGCGCCCGCGACTCCTGTGATCCCTGGGGCCAGCGACGCCACGCCGGATTCGACCGCACCCGCCGCCACCGATGCCGCCCCGAATGCGACGCCGCCCACCGAGGCCCCAGCACCAGCACGCCAAGCCAGCGCCGAGCGCGGCCCGATGCCCGGTGCGCGCCGCGGCGCCGATGGCGTGTGGGAATTCCCGCGCATGCCGGACAAGGACGAGCGCGAAATGATGATCGGCCAGAAATGGCGCGTGGTGGAGAGCGAGGAATCGCGCAAGCTGTTCCTCGGCCCCGACGGCGAGTTCGGCTGGGATGATTTCGTCGACCTCATCAACCCGCTGCAGCATATCCCGCTGGTCAACATCGCCTATCGCGCCATCACGGGTGACGAGATCTATGGCGCCGCGCGCTTGGTGGACGCCGCCCTCGGCCCGCTGGCCGGCGTCTCGACCGTCGTCGATCTGATGTTCCGCAACGTGACCGGCCAGAGCATGGCGAGCAACGCCGTCTCCGCCTTGTTCGGTCCGGGTGAGGACCATGCCGGCGACGTCAGCGTCAAGACCGCCTCGGCCAGCGGCGAGCCCCATGCCGGCGCGGGCCTCATCCGCCGCGGTTCGAACAAATAGCGGCGCGCCGGCCGGTCTGCTAGCTTTGCGCGATGGACCTGATCGTCGAAGCGAGGATTGGCGATGCGCGCGGCACTGCGCGCCTCGGCGATCGCGTCTTTCCCTGTGCGCTCGGCCGCGCAGGCCTGGTCGCCGACAACGCGAGGGCGATCACGGCACGCCGATCGGCCGCTTCCCCTTCCGCCGCTTGCTCTATCGCGCCGACCGCGTGTCGCATATCGAGACGCGCCTGCCCGCGCTGCACATCGAATCCACGGATGGCTGGTGCGACGATCCCGCTTCGCCGGACTATAACCGGCCGGTCCGCCTGCCGCATCCCGCGCGCCACGAGAAGCTGTGGCTCGACTCTCATCTCTACGACCTGGTGGTCGTCATCGGTCACAACGACGATCCGATCGTGAAGGACGCCGGCAGCGCCGTGTTCGTGCATGTCGCGCGCGAGACCTTCGCTCCGACCGAAGGCTGCATCGCCTTCACGCGCGACGATCTGCTAACGATCCTGTCGCACGTCGCCACGAGCGACGCGATCGACATCCGCGCGGCCAGCTAACTGCTCACTTCATCGCGGCGACATGTAGTGCAAGCTTGTCGAGCGTCTGATGGCCGAGCTCAACGGCACCAAAACTGATCTTCGCGTCGCGTTGGGCACTGGTCGGGTGAAGCTGTCGCAGTGTAACGACTGTTTTCCCATTGCTCTGCTCATCAAACGTGACGATCACCCGGAACCTGCCCGGATCGTCGTCCTTATCGGTGCCGTGATCTATCTCCAGAAGATGCGGTGCTTCTACTTTCAGGAATACCATTCGATTGTCATATCGAGTTCCATCCGGCGCGACGAAGACAAAACGCCAGCGACCACCCGCGCGAATATCAATTTCCTGCGTCTCAACTTTGAACCCCGCGGGACCGAACCAGTGCGGCAGATGCTGCGGATCGGTCCACGCTTTGAACACGAGATTTCGTGGCGCCGCGATAACACGCGATAAGACGATTTCGCGATCGAGGGCCCAAGCGGTTCGATCATTACTTGCTTTTTCGTTTGTGTTTGGCATTTTTCGTCTCCGTCGCGTGCAGTTCGTTGACATAAGATTCCATGCGGTCAAGGCGTCGTTCCCAAGCAGCTCGCTGCATTGCCAACCACTGCTCGGTTCTGGCCATGACTTCCGCTCTAAGCGAGCATGTTCTGACCCGGCCAATCTTCTCGGTCTCGATGAGCCCGCTTGTCTCTAAGACGCGGACGTGCTGCAGCAGGGTCGGCATCGCCATTGCAAATGGTTTAGACAGCTCACTGACCGACGCCGGCTCTCTACACAGGCGCATGACAATGGCTCTGCGTGTCGGGTCGGAGAGTGCTGCGAAAACCAGGTCAAAAGATTCTTGTTTGTTAGTCATATGACTAACTAAATACATGAGGTGACAGAAGTCAAGATTACTTAGTTTAATGACTAACTAAACGTGTCGCTCGCTCGCGCATGGGCGGCCGCAAGTGGGCGAAGGCCGCTTGTGGACCTCCCCTCGATGGAAGGGTCAGGCCTCGGCTTCGTGGCAAACCATTTCGATGTTGTGCCCGTCCGGACCAATGACGAAAGCTGCATAGTAGTTCGCGTGATAGTGCGGGCGCAGACCAGGCGCACCATTGTCTTTGCCACCCGCCTCCAGGGCCGCGCGGTAGAAAGCTTCGACTTGCCGGCGATTCTCGGCCGTGAACGCCAAGTGAAGATGTGCCGGCTTCTCCTCGGTTTGGAACAGGCACAATGACGACTTGCCGTCCGGGCTAAGCTCGACACCCAACGGCCCCTCCAGGACAACGGCTACGCCGAGCGGTTCGAGTGCCTTGAGGAAGAACGCTTTGCTCGCTGCATAGTCGCTGGCTCCGAATACGACGTGGTCAAACATGAGTTCTCCCGAAGTGTGTGCGCGCCGGATAAGCGTTCAAGGTGACGATTGAGTATTGATCACTTCTCGCGCCCCGAAGATCGCCGTGCCGACGCGCACGTGCGTCGCACCGAACTGGATCGCCAGCTCGTAATCGCCGCTCATGCCCATGCTGAGCTGCTGCAACCCGTGGCGCTTGGCGATCTCGCCCAGCAAGGCGAAGTGAGGGGCGGGATGCTCCTCTGCCGGCGGGATGCACATGAGGCCGACGATCGGCAGCGTGTACTCCTCGCGGCAGCGGCGGATGAAATCGTCGGCTTCGCGCGGAAGCACGCCGGCCTTCTGCTCTTCTTCTCCGGTATTCACCTGGATGAAGAGATCGATGCGCTTACCGCCTTTCGCCAGTTCCGCGGCGATGCCTTGCGCCAGCTTGTCGCGATCCAATGTCTCGATCGCATCGCAGGTCTCGACCGCCTGCTTGATCTTGTTGGTCTGCAGCGGGCCGATCAGATGCAGCTTGAGGTCCGGATAGCGCGTGCGCAGAGCCGGAAATTTCGCCGCCGCTTCCTGTACCCGGTTCTCGCCGAACAGGCGATGGCCTGCATTCAGCGCCGCTTCGATTGCTTCGGCCGGATGGGTCTTGCCGACAGCGACCAGATGCACGTCGTCGGCCGCGCGCTGCCATGCCTGCGCGGCGGCGGCGATGCGCGCTTTGACCTCGCCGAGATGCTGGGCGACGTGTTCGTATTCGGACATGCGGGCGACGTTACAGCCTGCTCCCCGATCCGCAAAGTGCGCTAAAACGTCACCGCGGTTCCGATGCCGAACTCCATCGCGGAGTAATCGTCGTTGTTGAAGGTCGGCGAGAGGTTCTCCGGATCCTGATCGCGCCAGGTATAGGCGAACTCGCCATCGAGGTTGATGCCGGGGCCGAGCGCGTAATTGACCGTCGCCACCGCGCGCTGCTGCACCTGCTCCTTCTTGAATCCGAACGGGGTCTCGGTGACCTTGAAGATGTCCTTGCGATAGGAATATTGCGCGCCGAACGTCCAGGCATTGTAGTTGTAGGCGCCGCCGCCGCCCGCCACCCAGGCATCGCGCGAGAAGCGCGTGTCGCTGAAGGCGCTGAAGGGTTCGTCGACCTCGAAGGTGTCGAGGTCGTTGAAATACTCGAACACGCCGCCGATCGAGAACCGGTCGACGTTGAGCACGAAGGCGGTCTGGTAGAAATCCTGCTCCTCGTTGTCGACTCCGCTGCTGGATGCGGGGGGAGGGCCGAAGAAGAAGACCCGCCCATCCGTCACGCTGGCCTCGAACGAGCCGCCGGCGCCGAGCGTGATGTCCCAGTTATGGCCGGCGTAGAAATAGGTCAGATAGAACGAGGCGTCGAAATCCGCATCGTCGTTGCCCCTGACCGGCATGCCGGTATGCGGTCCGACGCCATCGACATGGGTTTCGGCATCGGGGTTGGGCGTGTAGGAGGCGGTGAGCTGGAAGCCGTGGAAGATCGGCGAGAAGTAGATGATCTTCTGCGCGTCGGACTTGTCGTCGACGCCCTCGCAGGCGCTGTTGGTGACGGTGCCGAAGGGGCTGATGTTGCCGGCCGGATTGATCACATCGAAAGCGTTCGCGCCCCACTGGTTGGGCGAGAAGGCGGAGAAGTTGGCGGTGCCGCCGGGCGGCAGGATGCAGGAATTGGACAAGGCCTCGTCGTCGGCGCCGACCCGGAACTCGCCGAACCCGCCGGCGAAATAGACCCAGGCTTCGTCGATCTGGTCTTCGTCGTCCTCGCCTTCCAGCTCGACGCGCGCGCCGATCTCGAGCCCGTTATCGAGCACGGTGCGGCCCATGAAATGGATTTCGGCGTCGTTGAAAAAGCCGTCGTCGCTATGCTCGTCGCCGGGTTCAAGGCTGTTCTCGGGGCCGCTCTCATCGTCGTCCAGCACCAGCTGGTAGGCCTCGCGGAAAAAGCCGCCGACGGAGAGCTGGATCGGGCTTTCCGCCAGCGCCGATGTCGCCATCAGGCCGCCGCCGATCACGGCGGTGGTGCCGAGCAAAGCCCTTTTCATTCCGTGATCCCCCCGGATTCGGACAAGGGGCCTCAGCCCCGCGCGATTCGAAAGTCGCCGAATTATCAGGAAATGTCAAAGGGATAGAGCTTAGAGTCGGTCGTGGCGCGGGCCGCAAAATAAAACGCCCTCCCCCGGCAATGGGGGAGGGCGAGTTGGGGAGGCAGCTCGAGGATGAGCGCTGCGGCTAGAAGGTGATCGCAGTGCCGATGCCGATTTCGAGGGCCTGGTAGTCGTCCACGTGGTCGGCGGTTTCCGGATCGGTATCGAGCCAAGTGTAGCCGACCTCGCCATCGAGATCGATGCCGGGGCCGAGCGCGTAATTGGCGGTCACCACCGCGCGGTCCATGGTGAAATCGGCGTCGCCGTCGCTGCCGGAACCGTCGGTGTCCGACTTCTGGTGGGAGTACTGCGCGCCGAAGGTCCAGGCATCCATGTTGTAGGCAACGCCGCCGCCGGCAACCCAGGCGTCGGTGTCGTCCCCGCCGCTGAACTTGACCAGGTTGTTGTAATACTCGAACACGCCGCCGACCGAGAACTGGCCGAAGGTGACGTTCACGGCGCCCTGGTAGAATTGCTGCTCGTCGCGGTTCGGGCCCGGGCTTTGCTCGACATGGCCTTCGAACGATCCGCCGCCGCCGGCCGTCAGGCCCCAGCCGTCGCCTTCGTAAGTGTAGGTGCCGTAGGCCGCGAAGTTGTGGCGCGATTCCCCGTCTTCGTTGACCGGCATGCCGATATGCGGGCCGACGCCGTCGACGTGACTCTCATCACCGCCGTTCGGCGTGTAGGACATGGTGAGCTGGAAGCCGCCGAACACCGGCGAGATGTACACCAGCTTCTGCGCGTCCTCCTTGTCGTCGACGCCGATGCAGGCCGCGTTCGAAGTCAGCGCCGGGAAATTCTGCGCGAACACGTCGTTGTTGGCGCCCCACTGGTTCGGCGAGAAAGCGGAGAAGTTGGCGGTGCCGCCCGGTGGCAGGATACAGGCGTTCGCCAGCGCGTCGTCCTGGGATCCGATTCGGACTTCACCGAAGCCGCCGGAGAAGAACACCCACGCTTCGTCGATCTGGTCGGCATCGTCCTCGCCCTCGAGCTCGACCCGGGCACCGACCTCGAGACCGTTATCGAGCGTCGTCTTTCCGTCGAAGTGGATTTCGGCATCGTTGAAGAAGCCGTCGGTGTTGCGCTCGTTGCCGAGGTCGCCTTCCTTGTCGTCGTCGAACGTCGCCATATAGGCTTCGTTGAAAAAGCCGCCGACGCTTAGCTTGATCCCGTCAGCTGCCATGGCGGTGTTGGCCATCACCCCAGCACCGAACAAAGCGGTGCTACCCAGCAGCGCTACTCTTTTCATTGGGGACTCCCTCGAGATTGGCAAGATGTTGAACTGCCTGCCGAAACGTCCCCCTAGTCAAGCGCTTCGAAGCCGGCGCGCGGACAGTGGCGGAAATTTTACCTGTGCTTCAAGCGATAAGTGGTTGAAAAATATAACCCTTCTTGCGAGCGGGTTTCGGAATCAGCAACCTTGAGCCGTAATCAAGATGGTTTCATATCCGAAAGGTGCTGGTGTCGCGCCGGGCGAGTTAACCAAATTTCTTAATGATTCAAAGGGATGGAATAATTGATATCATTTCGGAAGAGCTGGCGCTCCTGCACGGAATCCGCCTGGGAGACGCCGTGGACATCCTGCAACACGTCGGCAATTTCTCGCCAACAGCGGCGCAACCGTAACGATTGTCGAACGATGTCACGGCCGCGACTCGGATTTCGACCGGAGCCGCGATTGCCCGCCGGCGCGTTGAGCTAGAAGGTGATCGCGGTGCCGATGCCGAGCTCGAACGCGTCGTAATTGTCGTCGCTGTCGTCGAAATCGGGGCCGCTCACATCCTGTCGCGTATAGGCGATCTCGCCATCGACATCGATGCCGGGGCCGACTGTGTAGTTCACCGTGAAGGCCGCGCGCTGCAGCTTGAAGTCGCTGTCGGGGGAGCCTTTGTTATCGACGTCGGCATCGTTGATCGAATAGCCGAGGCCGAACACCAATGCGTCCATCGTGTAGGTGGCGCCGACGCCCAGCACCCAGCGATCCACCACCACGTCGCGGTTGGCGAGGGTTGTGACCAGCAGATCGTCGTCGTTGAAATAGTTGAACGAGGCGCCGACGGAGAAGGCGCCAAATCCGACCAGGATGCCGGTCTGGTAGAATTCCTGTTGCTCCCGGTTGGGACCCGGCTGCTTCTCGACATGGCCTTCCCACGAGCCGCCGGCGCCGAGCTGGATGTACCAATCCTCCGCCTCGTAATTGTAGAGACCATAGACCGAGACGTTGTGGCGCGAGGCGCCATCGTCGTTGACCGGCATGCCGACATGCGGGCCGACGCCGTCGACGTGGGTCTCCTTGTCGCTCGACGGCACGTAGGAGAGGCCGATCTGGAAGCCGGAGAATACCGGCGAGAAATAGACGATCTTCTGCGAATCGCCGACATCGTCGACGCCGAAGCAGATGGAGTTGGTGGTGAGGGTGTTGGCGCCCCACTGGTTGGGCGAGAAGGCGGAGAAGTTGGCGGTGCCGCCGGGCGCGAACACGCACAGGTCGCCGAGCGCGTCGTCGAGCGAGCCGATGCGGAACTCGCCGAAGCCGCCGGAGAAATAGATCCAGGATTCGTCGATCTGGTCGTCGTCGTCCTCGCCTTCCAGCTCGACGCGCGCGCCGACCTCGAGGCCGTTATCGAGCACGGTCGAGCCGGTGAAGTGGATTTCGGCATCCTGGAAAAAGCCGTCGGTGTTGTGCTCGTTGCCGGCTTCGTTTTCGCCATCATCGTCGAACACCACCTGGTAGGCGCTGCGGAAAAAGCCGCCGACCTCGAGCTTGATGCCGTCCGCGGCCTCGGCCGCTCCGGTCGTGACTCCGACACCAAGCCCGCCGCCGATCACCGCCGCGGAGCCCATCAACAGCTTACGCATCGCCCTTATCCCCCGTTTCCCAGCCGGCCCCCGCCGGCTCCCCGCCGAATGAGCGATCATTCAGCGAAGGCAATTCAGCACAATTTTGCGTTGTGCGCTAGGCTATATATAGCTGTGGGCGCATCGTGCGGCGCCCAGGCGGGATTATCGCCGGCGCGCGGCCGCAGCAGCGTCGCGCAAAAAGCTCAGCAGGGCGAACCTTTGCCCACGTACCGCCGGCAGGGCCTCATGCAGCAGCGAGCAGGAGAACAGGATGGCGCCGCCGGTCGGCGGCTTGTAGCGGGCTTCGCCATATTCCGGGAACAGCAGTTCGCCACCTTCATAGTCCTCGCTGTTGAGGTTGAGGGTCAGGGCGAAGCGGCGGCCGGCGGTGTCGGGGGTCTGGTTGTCGCGATGGCGGCGGAAATAGTCCCCGCGCTCCGAATCGTAGCAGGCGATGAGCACCCGGTCGAACGCGAAGCTCCGGAAGTGGAAGGCCTTGTCGAGCTCGGGCGCGAGCCGCCGGCCGATGAGCGCGAGCAGCGGGTTCTTGACGGCAGGGTCCGACAGGCGGTGGTCCCGCCGCTTTTTCAGGTCCTCATAGACCCGCCGCACCTGTTCGCCTTCGACCAGCGAGTTCACGAAGCCGGGCTCGTTGCCCTCTGTCTGCCAGCGCGCGATCAAGGCGCGGCATTGCGCGCGCGACAGCACGTTCGGCACGATGAGGACCGGCGCGATCTCGCTGACCTGGTGCGCAGGGGCAGGGCCCGGCTCTTCACGCCAGCGGGCCAGCGCCCACTGCGCCGCGCCGGCGCCGTCATGCAGATCGAGGATGCGCTGGTTGCGATCGAGCAGGAAGGCGAGGGGCGCGTCGCCCGGATGGCCGCACATCTCGCGCAGGCTGGCGCGAATCTTTCCCGCGCTGTCGGCCAGCACGGGAAACCCTGGATCGGCTGAAGCCGATGCGGCAATCGCGATGCGATCGATCACGGCCGCGGCATAGTCCGCAGCAAGATCGGTGAGGCTCGCGATGCAAGCCGGATCGGGATCGAGCACGATGACCAGTCCGCGGCCTTGCGCCCGCTCGCTGAAGTGGCGCGCCTTGTCCACCTGGTCCGGCAGGATGAACTCGGGAAAGCGATCTCCCGCCGCGAGTCGCGCCGGCGGCTCAGCCGGGCTCGCGCCCCGCCCGGAGCGGCGATCGGCGTTTTCCAACGGAGCTAATTCTGACATCCGCGTCAGAATAGCGCCGTGGCGGCAAATGCGAAAGAACCACGTCCTGGCGCGCTGCCGCTCTTCGGGACAGGTGCGGGCGACCGGTCGGCGGCTGGCCGAGCCTAGAACGTGAAATTGGTGCCGATGCCGATTTCCAGGGCGTCGTAATCGTCGACGTCGATGCTGTTGACGGTGCCGTTTTCCGGATCGGTATCGATCCAGGTGTACCCGACCTCGCCATCGACGTTGATGCCGGGGCCCAGTGCGTAGTTCCCGGTCAGCACGATGCGATCCTGCTGGAATTCATTGGCGGTGGCGGAATTGTTGCTGCTCTGGTCCAGGTGCGAATATTGCAGGCCCAGGCTCCAGGCATCGAGCGTGTAGCCGGCGCCGATGCCCGCGACCCAGCGATCGAGATCCGCGGCGCCCTGGTCGATGAAGTCGTTGTAGTATTCGAAGACGCCGCCGATGCCGAAGTTGCCGAGGTTGACGTTGACGCCGGCCTGGTAGAAATCCTGTTCGCCCCGGTCCGGGCCCGGAGCCTGCTCGACATTGCCTTCCCAGGATCCGCCGGCGCCGGCGGTCACGCCCCAGCCGTCGCCTTCGTACGAATAGGTGCCGTAGGCCGAAACGTTATGCCGCGATTCGCCATCGGTGTTGACCGGCATGCCGACATGCGGGCCGACGCCGTCGACGTGACTCTCATCACCGCCGTTCGGCGTGTACGACAGGGTCAACTGGAAGCCGCTGAAGTTCGGCGTGATGTAGATGAGCTTCTGCGCATCGCCCTTGTCGTCGACGCCCGTGCAGACGCTGTTGGAGGTCAGGGTGTTGGCGCCCCACTGATTGGGCGAGAAGGCCGAGAAGTTGCCGGTACCGCCCGGGGGCACGATGCAGGTGTTGGCGAGCGCGTCGTCATCCGAACCGATTCGCACCTCGCCGAAGCCGCCGGAGAACCATACCCAGGCCTCGTCGATCTGATCGCTGTCGTCTTCGCCTTCGAGCTCGACGCGTGCGCCGACTTCGAGACCGTTGTCCAGAACGGTCGAGCCGGTGAAATGCACTTCGGCATCGTTGAAGAAACCGTCGGTGTTGTGTTCGTTGCCAAGCTCGCCTTCGCTGTCAGCGTCGAAGGTGACCAGGTAGGCCTCCTTGAAGAAGCCACCGACGCTCAGCTTCACGCCATCGGCCGCGAGCGCCGGGCTTGCGATCAAGCCAGCGCTGAAGATGGCGGTACTCGCCAACAGTGTTTTTTTCACGTGTAATCCCCAAGTCGAATACGGCCGGCGCGAGCCGTTACCGTATTGTTTCAGCCCCATGTTTCTGAAACGTTAAGGCCTTGTCAAATCGCATCGTTGCGATTGGGCCGATACGTCACAGTCCGTGTCCTATGGACACAGGGAAGCCCCTGCATCGCTGGAAAGAAAAGGGGGAGCGGTTGCCCGCTCCCCCAATCAACTGCCTTCGAGTTGGCTGACGCCGACTTAGAAGGTGATGTTGGTACCAAGGCCGATTTCGAGAGCCTGGTAGTCGTCGCCGTTTTCGCCTTCGTTGGGGCCGCTCGTGGCCAAGGCGTTTTCTGGATCGGTATCAACCCAGGTGTAGGCGACTTCGGCATCGAGATTGATGCCAGGGCCCAAGGCGTAGTTACCGGTGACTACAGCACGGTCCTGCTGGAAGTCGGCAGTGTCGGACGAGCCGTCATTGTCGCTATCCAGGTGGGAGTACTGCAGACCAACGGTCCAGGCGTCCATCGTGTAGCTGATGCCACCACCGGCAACCCAGTTGTCGATGTTGTCATCACCCTGATCGAGGGCGTCATGGAAGTATTCGAACACGCCACCGACGGCGAAGTTGCCGAAGGTGAGGTTCAAGCCGGCCTGGTAGAAGTCCTGCGCTTGGCGATCCGAGCCAGGCTGCTGCTCGACGTGGCCTTCCCACGATCCGCCGCCGCCCGCGGTCAGACCCCAGCCATCACCCTCGAACGAGTAGGTGGCATAGGCCGACACGTTGTGGCGGGATTCGCCATCGGCATTGACCGGCATGCCGACATGCGGGCCGACGCCGTCGATGTGACGCTCGTCGCCACCATTCGGAGTGTACGACACGGTCAGCTGGAAGCCGGCGAAGCTCGGCGTGATGTAGATGAGCTTCTGGGCATCGCCACGATCATCGACACCGGTGCAAACGGTGTTCGACGTGATCGTGTTGGCGCCCCACTGGTTCGGCGAGAAGGCCGAGAAGTTGCCAGTGCCGCCCGGCGGAACGATACAGGCGTTCGCCAAGGCTTCGTCATCGGAACCGATGCGGACTTCACCGAAGCCGCCCGAGAACCAGATCCACGCTTCGTCGATCTGGTCGCTGTCGTCTTCGCCTTCGAGCTCGACGCGGGCACCGACTTCGAGACCGTTGTCGAGAACGGTCGAACCGACGAAGTGGATTTCCGCGTCGTTGAAGAAGCCATCGGTATTGTTCTCGTTACCGACTTCACCTTCGCTGTCGTCATCGAAGTTGACCATGTAGGCTTCCTTGAAGAAGCCGCCAACTCCGAGTTTGATCCCATCGGCCGCGAATGCCGGACTGGCAACCAAGCCAGCACCAAGCAGGGCCGTGGTACCCAAGAGAACTTTCTTCATCTCGAGATTCCCTAAGTTTGCGATTGCCACCGAGGGATATTGAAGTTCCCCCGGATGCCCCACGGACCAAACCCTGCGTGTTTGTCTGGTGCTACCTAGCAACTACGCAGTCACCGGTGACGGCAGAACCAGCTAAACCATCGGGCTTGAACCACGGAAACCATCCTTCAATGCGCTAACGGGTGTCAAACCAATTGCACCGTTAGGGGCTCTCGGCTGTGGCAAATTCCCACGACCTGTGGCCGCGATGCCACATACGTGTAGACCGTGTTGTAAACCTCGGGGAACCAAGGAAAATCGGATGGCGGGCCGGCCAGCGCAGGGCCTTTGCACAACAGGTCTTAAAGCCCGGTTAAGGTCGCCGAAGGGGGCCTAGCGCAGCGGCCAATAGCCGAATCGCTGCATCTGTTCCTTGTTCTGCTCGACGATTTTATCGACTTGTGATTGCGAAAGCTTGTCGCGCCACTGGCCGGCGCGGCCCTCGCGGAAGAATTTCTGGGCGAAGGGCGACTTCTCCTTGAAGCCCTTCTGGTCCTCCTGCCCGCGCAGCGTCTTGAAGGAGGCGCGCTCGATCGCCCGCTCCAGGCGCTGGCGCGGCGGATTGAGGCCGAGGAAGCGGGTGAGGCCGCCGAACGCCTTGATCGGGTTGTTCAGCATGTCCTCGTAGCGCAGGACGGCAAGGCCGGGGCGGGGGGGACTGGTCCAGGAATCGACGTGGATCGACCAGCTCTTGTGCACCTCGTAGACGATCTTGTCGTTGGTCTTGGACCCGATCGTCGGGTCGGCCAGGATATTGGCGGTGGTGTCGAGGTCGGTTCCGTAATGGTGCGAGAGCGAGATGCACACGTCGAGCGGGTTGCGCACGATGTAGATGGCGCCCGCCGTCAGGTCCTGGTGGACCAGCGGATAGCCCAGGAACGAGACCGAAGCGTTGTGGGTCTTAACGAATACATCGTCCCGCTTCATCTGGCAGATCGCGAGCTGGGCGCCCCGGCGCATGCGCGCCACGTCGACGGCCGACCAATCCTTCCAGTCGCGATTATCCTGGGCCTTGTACCAGTCGATCGAGGAATCGCTGGTCGAGAAGTCGGTGATCTTGTTGATGTCGTAGGATTCGTCCGGATCCCGCAGCAGGTTGTGCAGGAACGCCCGCATCCAGGTATTGCCCGATTTCGGGTAGCTGGCGAGCCAGATGATCTTGGACATATGTTCCGCCCTTCCGCGGGCCCCGTTCAGGTCAAATTAAGGCAGGCTTTCAGGCGGTTTCGCGGCTTGACCGGGCTGCGCCATTTCGCGTACCAGAATGCTCGTTCGCCCGCGAGCCACGGACTTTGAGGCAAGTCGCCGGGCGAGCCCAGGATGTACAAGATCAAAGGGCGCGCACGAACGCCCCGGTGGTTAAGCCCTTGGCATCCGAAGGCAGTGGCGAGGCGTTCTTAGGAAAAGGTTAGAAGGGCCGTCAATATGAAAGTTGCCGCGATGGGTGGCGGAGCGCGCCGCGAGGGGTCTTGGGCGCGGCGGATGCTCGCGGTGGCTGCCGTGCTGGCCCTTGGGCTCAGCGTGACCGGCTGCAACTTCGATCTGGGCGGCGAAGCCAAATATCCCTCGCCCAACAAGCAGAAGCCGGGCCCGACGGTCCAATATGAGGACGATCCGGGCGTGTTCGGTGCCGGCGGCTTGTTCGGCCCCGATGCGCCGGAGGATCAAGGCGGCGGCGGGGGCATCGGCGTCAACAACCTGCTGTGGCGCGCCTCGCTCGACACGGTTTCCTTCATGCCGCTGGTCTCGGCCGATCCGTTCGGCGGGGTCATCATCACCGACTGGTATACCCCCCCGTCCGCGCCGGACGAGCGGTTCAAGATCAATATCTACATCCTCGGCCGCGCGTTGCGGGCCGACGGCCTGCGCGCCTCGGTGTTCCGCCAGCAGATGCAGAGCGGCACCTGGGTCGACGCCCCGGTCGCGCTCAACACTGCGACCGACCTCGAGAACGCCATCCTGACCCGGGCTCGCCAAATGCGCTTGGCAGGGTCGCAATAGCTCGGGCTTGCCCGACGGCCGGCAGTTGTTATGTTGCCGGCCGATCCCTGTGCAAGTTTAGAGCCCGATGTCGCGTTATAATTTTCAAGAGACCGAGCCGAAATGGCAGGCCGCCTGGTCCGAGCGCCGCTCCTTCGCGAGCGAGGCCGACCCTGCCCGCCCGAAATACTACGTGCTGGAGATGTTCCCCTATCCCTCGGGGCGCATCCATATGGGCCATGTGCGCAACTACACCATGGGCGACCTGGTCGCCCGCTATAAGCGCGCGCGCGGGTTCAATGTCCTCCACCCGATGGGTTGGGACGCGTTCGGCCTGCCGGCCGAGAATGCGGCGCGCGACCAGAAGATCCACCCGGCGAGCTGGACCTACGACAATATCGCGGTGATGCGCGCCGAACTGCAGCGCATGGGCCTGTCGCTGGATTGGGAGCGCGAGCTTGCCACGTGCCATCCGGGATACTATTCGCAGCAGCAGCGCCTGTTCCTGGATTTCCACAAGGCCGGCCTCGCCTATCGCAAGGAGGCCTTCGTCAACTGGGATCCGGTGGATCACACCGTGCTCGCCAACGAGCAGGTGATCGACGGCCGCGGCTGGCGGTCCGGCGCGCTGGTGGAGAAGCGCAAGCTCTCCCAATGGTTCCTGAAGATCACCGCCTATGCCGACGATCTGCTGAAGGCCCTAGGCTCGCTCGAGCGCTGGCCCGAGAAGGTCCGCCTGATGCAGGAGAACTGGATCGGCAAATCGACCGGCGCGTACGTACATTTCAAGCTGGCGAACTCCAGCGAGAAACTCACCATCTTCACGACGCGCCCGGACACTTTGTTCGGCGCGTCCTTTATGGCGGTGTCGCCGGATCATCCCTTGGCCGAGCAGGCGGCAAAGAACGATCCCGCCGCCGCCGCTTTCATCGCCGAATGCCGCGCCGCCGGCACCTCGGAGGCCGCGATCGAGGCGCAGGAGAAGCGCGGCTATCGCACCAGGCTGGACGCGTTGCATCCCTTCATCGCCGGCAAGAAGCTGCCGGTCTACATCGCCAACTTCGTGCTGATGGAATACGGCACCGGCGCGATCTTCGGCTGTCCGGGCCATGACCAGCGCGACCTCGATTTCGCGCGCAAATACGGCCTCGAGGTCACGCCGGTGGTGCTGCGGCCCGGTGAGGATGCCGCCACCTTTGCGATCGCCGACGTCGCCTATACCGAAGACGGCGCGATCATCAATTCCGATTTCCTGAACGGCCTCGACGTGGAAGCCGCCAAGCAGAAGGTCGGCGAGAAGCTGAAGGCGCAGGGCGACGGCGAGCCGACCACGATCTTCCGCCTGCGCGATTGGCTGGTGTCGCGCCAGCGTTACTGGGGCTGCCCGATCCCGATGGTGCATTGCGGGGAGTGCGGCATCGTGCCGGTGGCGCCGAAGGATCTGCCGGTCCTGCTGCCCGACGACGTGACCTTCGACAAGCCGGGCAATCCGCTGGATCACCACCCCACCTGGAAGCACACGACCTGCCCCACCTGCGGCAAGCAGGCGACGCGCGAGACCGACACCTTCGACACCTTCGTGGATTCGTCGTGGTATTTCGCGCGCTTCTGCTCGCCGCGGCTGGCGGACAAGCCGGTCGATCGCGCCGCCGTGGATTACTGGCTGCCGGTCGATCAATATATCGGCGGCGTCGAGCACGCGATCTTGCACCTGCTCTATTCGCGCTTTTTCATGCGCGCCATGCACCTGACCGGCCATGCCAAGATCGACGAGCCGTTCGACGGCCTGTTCACGCAGGGCATGGTGCTGCACGAATCCTACAAGGATGAAGCCGGCAGATGGCTTTATCCCGAAGAGATCGACAGGCAGGCCGACGGCACGGCCTTGCACACCACGACCCGGCGGCCGATCGAGATCGGCCGCAAGGAGGTCATGTCCAAGTCCAAGAAGAACGTCGTGCCGCCGGCGCGCATCATCGAAGCCTACGGCGCCGACACTGCGCGCTGGTTCGTGCTGTCGGATTCGCCGCCGGAGCGCGACATGGAATGGACCGAGGCCGGGGTCGAGGGCGCCTGGCGCTTCACCCAGCGTCTGTGGCGCATCGTCACCGGCTGGATCGAGGCGCATCCGGCACTGGCGAAACCGGCGAACGCCGTGGCCGGCACGAATGGCGCAGCGGAGCAATTGCGCCGCGCCACCCACAAGGCGATCGCCGGCGTCACCGACGATATCGAGAAGTTCCGCTTCAACCGCGCGGTCGCGCGCATCTACGAATATGCCAACGCCCTGGGCGAGGTGAAGGACAGCGACCTCAGGGATCCTGCGGGCTTGGCGGCGCGGCGCGAGGCGCTGGAGACCCTGACCCTGCTGATCGGGCCCGCCATGCCGCATCTGGCGGAAGAGTTGTGGCAGCGCCTGGGACATGGCACGCTGCTGGCCGAAACCGCCTGGCCGGTCGCCGATCCCCAGCTGGTGATCGACGATACGGTGACCGTCGCGGTGCAGGTGAACGGCAAGCTGCGCGCCACCATCACCCTGCCGCGCGATGTCGACAAGGCGGAAGCGGAGCGGGTTGCGTTGGCCGAGCCGGCAGTGGCCAAGGCACTCGAGGGCAAGCCGGCGAAGAAAGTGATCGTGGTGCCGAATCGGATCGTCAATGTGGTCGCGTAGGGGGATTCTGCAGACTCTGGTTCTGGCCGGCGCTTTTGCGGCGCTGGCCGGCTGCGGCTTTCAGCCGATGTACGGCCGCGCCAGCGTCAACAACACCGGCACCAGCGTCGACAACCAGATGGCAGGCATCCGCATATCGTCGATCGCCAACCGCCAGGGCCAGCAATTGCACAACGCGCTGCGCGACCGGTTCAATCCGCTGGGCCAGCCGTCCGGCGGCGGCTACTCGCTGGACGTCTCATTGACGGTGCGCAGCTATGGCGCCCTCTCCAAGCGCGATCTCAGCGCCACGCGCCGGAATGTCGAGATGAATGCCTTCTATTCTCTGAGGGACCTGTCCGGCAACGTCGTGATGACCGACCGTTCCGTGATCACGACCGGCTATGACGAGTTCGACGATCCGCTCAACGACATCTCCTCCTACGAGGACACGATCCGCCGCGGCACGCTGCAGATTGCCGACCAGATCCGCACCCGCGTCGCCGTGTTCCTGACCGCCGGCACGCCGCCGTCCATCGTGCCGGCCGCCGCGCCCGCGACACCCGCCGCCGAGCCGCCCGGCGCCTGGGCCCAGGAGTGAGCCGTTTCCGCCGTGCACGAGCATGAAGCTCGACAAGACCAAGCTTGAGCGTGTCCTCAAGTCGCCGGATTCGATCGGGGCGCTGCTGTTCTATGGCCCCGACGAAGGACTGGCGCACGAATATGCCGGCCTGGCGCAAAAAGCGGTGCTCGGCGCCGGCGATGACACCTTCCGCCTGGCCGAGCTGACCCAGGACGACATCCGCGGCGATGGCGCGCGCCTGGCGGACGAGCTCAACGCCATTTCCATGCTGGGCGGACGGCGCGTGGTGCGCATCGCCCAGGCGACCAACATGATCGCCGGCCAGGTCGCCGACGCCATTGCGGGGCAGGCGCAAGGCGCCGCGCTGCTGATCGTCGAAGCCGGCGATATCGGCAGCAAGGCGGAGCTGGTGAAGGTGTTCGAATCCGCCGAGGGCGCCGGCGCATTCGGCTGCTATCGCGACGGCGAAGCGCAGCTCGGTCCGCTGATCGCGACACATCTGAGGGCCGGCGGCTATGGCATCGCGCGCGATGCCCAGGCCTACCTGGCCGAGCGGCTGGGCGGCGATCGTGGCGTCACGCGCAGCGAGCTTGACAAGCTGATGCTCTATATCGGCGAACCGAAACGCGAGATCACCCTGGCCGACGCCATGGCGTGCATCGGCGACCGCGCTGCCTTCGCGCTCGACGATCTGATCGGCGCCGCAATCGACGGCGATGCCGCCGATCTCGACCGGCAATATGCGCGCAGCATCACCGAGGTCGAGGCGATCCAGGTGCTGCGCAGCGCGGCGCGGCATTTCCAGCGCCTGCACCAGCTGGTGGCGAAGATGGCCGCCGGCGAATCCTTCGAGGCCGCCGCCGGCGCGCTGCGCCCGCCTCTGTTCTGGAACCAGCGCGACCGCATGCAGCGCCAGTCCCGCCAATGGTCGACCGCCCGCATCGGCCGCGCCCTCGAGCGCCTGATCGAAGCCGAAGCGCAAGCCATGCGCGCCTACCCTATCAAGGACGAAATCGCCCAGCGCGCGTTGATGGACATCGCGGCGCTGGCGCGAAGGAAGTAGGTGGCCTCAGGCCACGCCGCCTTCAGCCGACGTGAGGCAGCCGTCAAAGACGGCTCGAATCCCGATCGTCATGCAACGCCCGCTATGTGCCCACATAGCGGACGTCGTCAAGCAGCCGGCGATTTTCCTGATCCGCGCGATGGCACCTTATTCTGCGTGTCGGCGTGGAGCTCACTTTGTCGCCTGGTGCGGGACTGCCGCATGCTGATGAAGATGACCAAAGACGACATCGGCGTTCTTCTTCTGGTCGTCAGTCATCGTGTCATAGAGCGCCTCGAAGGGTGGCACGAGCTTATTGAGCCCCTCCACATGCGCCTCGGCGATCTGTTGATAGGAACGGAGATCGTCGACGGCACTCATCATGTTTGCCTCTTGCGCGCGCTTCTGGACGAGGTCGCTGATCGCGTCGGCGTTGCTCTGCATCACCGCAGCGACGGCGTCCCATTGCGGCTTCTGGCCCGCCGTGATGTGAAGCTGGTCATGAAGGCTCTTGATCCGCGCCTGGACGCGACGCTCCGTGGCGCTATCGGGAACCGGGGCCGGCGCAGCTTGGCCCGCCTGAGCAAGCATCTCCAGCCCCGGACGTTCCTGCAATGGTGACTGGTCGGCCGCCGCCGGAAGAGATGCGACCAACGCCGCAATCCCGACACTCACGGCCGTCACAGCGCCGAGAGCCTTGTCGCTAAGTTGCATGATCATATCAGGCCTGCCTTTCTGAAGAGTTCCCGATTTCGACTCCGATCTAGTTCTGCCCCAGCGACAGCCCCGTCAGGTAGGGGCCCCTCTGCAGGCTACGCAGATCGATGTGCTAGTGCCGCCAATGGCGATGACCTGAACGGTCACGCCAATAGACGCCATGGCGCGGCCCCGGGGCATAATAATAGCCAGGCGGCGGAGCGTAGTACGGCGGTGGTCCAACGACCACAGGCGGAGCGGCAATCACAGGCGGCGCGACGACAACGGGTGGCGCCACAACCAAGGGAAAGCCAAGATTGATGCCGATCCCGACGCGAGCCAGCGCTGCTGGCACTGGGAACAGGACGCTCGCTGTCATCACGCCCAGGACAAGCGATCCCAGCTTTGGTTTCCAGCTGCCGATGAGGGACATCGCGGCCTCCTTGCCTGCCTTAAAGCCGTGCAGCGATCCGTCCGACGACGTCCGTGACGCTGCGCATAAGCATTGAACGTATATATTCGCTCGTTGACCCTGCGCCCGTTCGTCGCGTCGGCCGCGGGTATTCAAAGAATACCCGTGGCGCATCCTTCGGAATCAGTGGGCAATGTCGCCGCCATCGAGACGCTGATCACCGGGAGGTGTGGCGTGTCGCCGCATCGTTGCAAGCCAGAACTTCGGTGCGGTGGCGAGGGTGGTGGCGCTGTCAGGCAGCGACGGGCGCCGTCGCGGGCGTGAATTCTCTGGCATGCAGCTTCACGAAATCCTGCGCCCATGCGGAAGTACAGATGAAGAATCGGGAGTGACGATGCGTGCCGGTCAGAGCGAAGCGCCGCACTCCCCGAGGTTAGGGGCGTTGGTGACGCCTGGATCTGTCTTGCGCCCGACCAGCGCACCGGCCGGCGTCGGCATGCCCCAGCGCGCCAGCACCAGCTCGCGCACGCCTGCGCGCACCCGCACGATCGGCGCCCGATAGTCCGGAAAGATGCCGGAATACGGCTCGAGATTGCCGGGATACGCGACCATGCCGCGCGAGATCGCGCATGGCCGCCTGGCCGGCGATCATGGAATAGGGGTTGCACAAGGGGATCGCCCCGCCGATTCGTCGCCCCGATTCATCAGGGGCAGCATTGCCGAACGGAGACCGAGCGCAACCTATTGCGGCCGCACCACCACTCCGCTCAGGATGCGCTCCGCCTTGGCTTCGTTGAACGGCGAAGCGCCGAACTCGCAATAGGTGCCGATCACACGACGCTCATGGCTTGCCGCGGTGCCGTCCAGGTAGCGCACGAAACCCATGCATTCGCGCGTTCCGCCGCTGCCGGTCGCTCGCAAGGCCAGCCGGAAGAACTCGACATCGTAGCCGTCGATATGCTTGCTGCTCTCCCAGCCGATCGATCCGGTATTGTCGCCGAACAGCCGGACCTTACTCTCGATCGCCGTCCGCATATTGGGATCGCTCAGCGTCGTCCCGTCATGCGCGGCAATCAGGGATGCATTGCCGTATTTGCCATCGTTGCTCGACACCAGGATGGTGCCGACGGACGAATCCATCGGCGAGAAGGCGCGCTCGACCATAAGCTCGTCGCCGGTCGCGGTGGATGGCCCGGTTTCCTCCCGCTTGCAGATCACGTCATAGCCCGCCGGCATGATCGCGCGATCGAAATCGATGCCGCTTTTCTGGCACGAGATCTGTCCGCTCCAAGCCGGGAGCGCTGCAGCCACAAAAACCCAGAACGCAATCGATCCCCAAAATCTCCGCGCCATGGCGCTCACCATCGACCGGCTGTCATACAGAAGGAACACGCCGCCCAAAACGCGATCAGCGCAACCAGCAGAAATCCGGTGCCGACCGGATGATGTCCGGATCCGCATGCTCGCTCAGAAATTCCTGGTACGATTCCATATCGAACACCCTTTGCCTCCTGAAATGGCAGACGCCTCTTTGCGGGGACGCTTCGAAATGTTGGATGATGCCGGACCCTCATACGTGACTCCGCTCGAAATTTCTATGGCGCGGAGCACAGCTCCCTCCCGGAGGACAGGAAATTGCGTCAAGCGACCTTAACAGAAAAGCAAGGCTTCCTGACCCAATGTGCGGTTCATTCCGTCATGCTGGATTTGGCACGTGGCTCGGCGCACCTCCGTTCTCCCGCTCATCGTCTGGATCTGGGCTGGATTTGCTCATCCGGCCGGCGCCGAGACCGCCTGGACGGCCGAGGACGCCGCGCGCTGGGAGCAGCCCAAGGACAGGATCGCCGTCAGCGACGATCCCAACGAAGCCTATGCGACCTACCTAACGCCCACCTACCGCAAGACCGGAGACGTCGACCTGACCTGGTCCATAATGGCGACCCGCTGGCACGGCCCAGGCGGCAACGAGGCCAGCCTCGATCTCACGCTCGGACTGCGCATGACGCACCCTGGCGACCAGCCATGGATCATCACCGGCGCAAGCCTGGGCAGCGGCGCCAAAATCTGGCCGGCAATAGCGCTGAAGCCCCTCGCCCGCTGCACGGACACCTGCAGGAGCTATGAAGCCGGATCGATCGCCCTGCCAGCGGATACGCTCCTGATTGAGGACGCCGACCTTTCGGTTGTCATCCATAGCAGAAACGGCCCCGATCAGGCCATTTCCTTCCCGAAGGGCATCATCGATGCCCTGAAGCGGCAGGTCCCGGCGGTTCGCTGACATCCCCATTGGCCCTTTGGGCAACTTGCCACGGTTGTAAAGCATTCTGACACTTCATCGGATTGCTTGAATTGTTTCTCCGGGCGGTGGCGCTCCCGGCCGCTCGCGGTCGCGGGCGACGATCCGTCCCGAAATGCCGGGGAAAGCATGAACGCAATTCCGCAGAGACATGCTGCCGCGCCTGCGCCCGATGCAGGCACGAATCCCCAGATCCTCGTGATCCCGGTTGCGCCGGGCGACACGATTCCACTGCCGCTCGAGCCTCAAGGGCTGCAGGCCAGGGTCGACATCAACGGCAACCTCGCCGTCAAGAACCAAGACGAGGTCGTCGTGCTGCAGGGCTACATCGCAGCCGACCTGCAGGACGATGTCGTGCTGCTGGCCGACAACGGCCAGCGCATCGACCTGCCGCTCGTGATCGCAGGCACCGGCCCGGAAGTCGATTTCCCGACCGCCGGTGGCTTTGTGAGCGGCACAAACCTCCCCGGCAACGATCCGACCGGCAGCGGCATCTTCACGCCCTTCGGCGCCGGAACCGGTCTTGGGCCCCTCTCGGCCGTCGGCGTGCTGGATGGCACCGATGCGCCGGACGCGGCGACGCCATTCCCGTCGCCCCTCATCGTCGATCCTGATCTTTTCCTGCCGCTGCCTCTCCTCCCGCCGGTCACGCCCAGCAATACGCCCCCGATCGCCGCCAACCTCGCGCTGAAAGCCACCGAAGACGGTCCCCCGGTCGACGGCGCCTTTTCCGCGACCGATCCCGATCCGGCCGATGCGGGAAAGCTCGTCTTCACCCTGCTTTCCCAGCCGGCGCAAGGCCTGGTCACCGATCACGGCGACGGCACCTTCAGCTATGACCCCCAAGGCAATTTCCAGGAACTCGGCCAGGGTAAAACCGCCACCGTCAGCTTCACCTACCAGGCGACCGATCCTTCCGGCGCCGGCTCGAACGTTGCGACCGTCACCGTCACCATATCGGGCGTCAACGATCCGCCGAGCGCCCAAGATCTCCAGTTCAAGACCACCGAAAACGCGCCGGTCGCCAGCGCATTCTCGGGCTCAGATCCGGATGGCGATCAGCTGTCCTTTGCGATCCTGGCCGCGCCGACAAAAGGCACCGTCACGAACAACGGCGATGGCACCTTCTCCTTCGATCCGGGCACCGATTTCGACGGCTTGAAGGCCGGCGAATCCGCAGACGTCACCTTCACCTATCAATCCAAGGATTCCACCGGCGCCGCCAGCGCACCGGCCACCGTCATCATCACGGTCGCCGGAATCAACGATGTTCCCGCTGCCGAAGACGTATCCGCCGATGCCAAGGAGGACGGACCACCCATCAAGGCTGCGTTCAAGGCGACCGATGTCGACGATCCGGCCTCAGGCCTCACGTTCGCAATCGACAGCGATCCAGCGGAAGGAACCGTCGCCAATAACAATGACGGTACCTTCACCTTCTCGCCCGGAACCGGATTCCAGGACCTCGCTGAAGGCGAAGCCAGGGACGTCCAGTTCTCCTACACCGCCAGCGATGCGGGCGGGGCGGCGTCGAACACCGCCCTTGCCACCATCACTGTCACCGGCGTCAACGATGCGCCGACTGCTGCCGACAAATCCTTCTCAAGCAGCGAAGACGGTCCCGTCATCTCAGGCGACCTCGCGGGCGACGACATCGACAGCGATGATGATCCGACCACGCTCGGCTTCGTGCTTGGCGCGGCGCCAGCCAAGGGCACCTTCATCGACAATGGCGATGGTACCTTCAGCTTCGATCCCGGCACCGATTTCGATGTTTTGCAGGACGGCGAAGCCGAAGACGTCACATTCACCTACCAGACCCAGGATTCCCATGGCGCACTGTCAGCGCCGGCGACGGTCACCATCACGGTCACCGGGATCAACGACCCGATCGTCGCCGAGAACGTCACGATCGAAGCCAAGGAAGACGGCGATCCGGTCACCGGGTCCTTTGTCGCCACCGATCCGGACGACGATCCCGCCGACTTCGTCTATGAAATCGTCAGCAAGACACGGGCTGGAAGCAGCGTCGTCAACAACGGCGACGGCACCTTTACCTATGATCCAGGCACCGCATTCCAGGACCTGGCCGAAGGCGAGACCATCAACGCACAGTTCGCCTACAGGGCGATCGGTCCCAATGAGACCTCGGACCTCGGAATCGTCACTGTCGTCATCACCGGCGTCAACGACACGCCGCTCGCCAAGGATGCCAGTTTTGCCCTGAGCGAGGACGGGCCACCCATTACCCAAACCCTGTTCGGAGATGACGTCGACAGCGACGATAACACCAAAACGCTGAACTATGTGCTCTCCAGCATCACCAAGGGCACGCTCACCGACCACGGCGATGGCACCTTCAGCTTCGATCCGGGCACGGATTTCGACAGCCTGCAGGCTGGAGAGGCCGAAGACGTCTCCTTCACCTACCAGACCAAGGATGCGCATGGCGCGCTTTCCGCGCCGGCGACCATCACGATCACCGTGACGGGAGTCAACGACCACCCGATCTCCAAGGATGTCACGACCGGTGCGTTCGAAGACGGCGGCCCGGTCACCGCAGGCTTTTCCGGATCCGATCCGGATGATGCCGATGTTGACTTCCAGATCCTCACGCCGCCGTCCGAAGGCACCGTGGTCGACAACCACGACAACACCTTCACCTACGATCCAGGTGCAGCCTTCCAGGAGCTCGCAGAAGGAGAGACGACCGCCGTTACTTTCATCTACGATGCCAAGGATTCCCACGGCATCGAGTCCGATCCCAGCACAGCCACCATCACCATCACCGGCAAGAACGACGATCCGACGTCCGATGACATTCTCATCGGCGCCGCCAAGGGCGGAGTCCCGGTCACGCACGATTTCATCGGCGACGATATCGACAGCGATGACGATCAGAAGAGTCTCACCTACGTCATTACCACGCTTCCGCTGGAAGGCACCGTCATCAACAACGGCGATGGCACCTTCACCTTCGATCCCGGAACCGACTTCGACGATTTGAGCGCCGACCAGAACAGGCCCGTCACCTTCACGTACACGGCGACCGACCAGCACGGCACGATTTCAACCGAGGCAACCGTCTCCATCGTCGTATTCGGCAGCAATACTCCGCCCATCGCCGGCGATGTCGCCGCAGAAACCAACGAGGACAGCAAGGTCAGCACGGCATTTGCAGGATTCGATGTCCAGGATCCCTCGAGCGAGCTCATCTACTCGATCGTCAACGGACCAGCCGCCGGAACTGTCACCCTGAATCAGGGCGGCACCTTCACTTTCGATCCTGGCGCGGATTTTCACGACCTGGCGCTGGGCCAGGACGAAATTGTCACCTTCACCTACACCGCAACCGACGATCAGGGCCTCGAATCCGGAATCGCTACGGTCCAGGTCACGGTGCACGGCCTCAACGACGCACCGGCCGCAAACGCCGTCGCCATTGCGGCCAAGGAAGACGGCCTGACCGTGTCGGGCAACTTCCTCGCAGACGACGTCGATAGCGACGACGATCCCGCGAGCCTCGTCTACAAGATTCTCGCTGCGCCTGCCGGCGGAACCCTCATCAACAACAATGACGGAACGTTCGGCTTCGCGCCCGGATCCGGATTCCAGGACCTCAGCGAAGGGCAGACGACCAAGCTTTCCTTCACCTACCAGGCGACCGATAGCCACGGAAAGGCGTCGAATATCGCAACCGGGACCATCACGCTCACCGGCGTCAACGACCTGCCGACCGCCCAGAATCTCAGCGCCACCGTGCTCGAAGGAACCGTGTCGGCCCCCATCGCCTTCAAGGGCGACGACATCGATTCAGACGATACCCCAGCCAGCCTCAGCTATGCGGTCGTCAGTCCGCCGAACGGCGGCTCGGTGATCGTGAACAAGGACGGCACATTCGCCTTTGATCCCGGCACCGACTTCGACTTCCTGCTCGAAGGCGAGACCCAGAACGTCACCTTCACCTATCAAGCAACCGACGCACATTCCGGAGTCTCCGACATCGCGACGGTCACGATCACGGTGACCGGCCAGAACGTTGCGCCGGTGTCGGACGAATGCCCGATTCCGGATGCCGACATCCTCGCGACCTATACCTTCACCGCCGGATCCATCGCCGATGACGACCGGACCAACCTTGACAACAAGGCCAACCACTGGATCCAGGGCTATGGCGGCAATGACATCCTGCAGGGCGGCTCGCTGGCGGACCTGATCGAAGGCGGGGACGGCAACGACCAGCTGACCGGCCAGAACGGCGCCGACATCCTGCTGGGCGGAACCGGCGACGACAAGCTGCTCGGCCTCGCGGGCGATGACTGCCTCGACGGCGATGAAGGCAACGACAACATCCAGGGCGGCGGCGGCAACGATCACATCCACGGCCAGGACGGCAACGACAACATCCAGGCCGATCAGAACAACGATGAAGTCGACGGCGGCGCCGGCAACGACATCATTCATGGCGGCATCGGGTTGGATCATCTCATCGGTGGCGACGGCGACGATGAGATCTTTGGAGAGGGCGATGCCGATACCCTCGAAGGCGGCGCCGGAAAGGACACACTCAACGGAGGCGGCGGCAGCGATATCGTCTTCGGCGGAGATGGCGACGACACCATCATAGTCGCTGGCTCGAACAACCTGGTCACCGGCGGCCAGGGCAATGATTCGATCGACGTCAACGGCTCGACCGGCACCATCTTCTACACCAGCGTCAACGACGGCAATGACACCATCACAAGCTTCGACGGCAATCCGATCGGCGGCCAGGATCTTCTCAATCTCGATCAGCTGTTCGATTCGCTTGAAGCGTCGCTGGGACCGCTCGACGCCGCCACCCGAGCGTCGATGGTCACCCTGACGCCGACCGGCGCAAACCAGAACCAGGTTTTTGTCGACGAAGACCACAACGCGGCGACCGCCGCGGTCCAGATCGCGACCATCACCAGCGCCGATCCGATCACGGTCGGCCAGGACATCATCGTGATCTGACGCCCGCCTGAGGCCACCCCACGCGGAAACCATGACCTCGATCTTGTTGCTGATACTCCCTGAGGTGCGAACCAATCTTCGTTGGGCGGAAGAAGCAATCGGTCATGTCTTGGACTACAAATCGCGGCCGCCCGGAAGCTATGCGGTTCGGCGCGCTGGCTCCTCATGGCAAATGACCGCCTCGATCAGGACGAGCTCGTCATCACCAACGAGTTCCTGTCCCTCATGCTGGGCGCGCGTCGCCCGGGGGTCACGGTCGGACTCGATCTTTTGGAGAATAGTGGCCTCATTCAGAATCACCGCGGCGTTATCACCACCGTCGATCGCACCGGCCTCAAGCGGATCGAAGGGTGGCTAGGCGCTGGAGATGTCCGCTCCAGGCACATTCCGGACGATGTGGTTCATCTGGGTCGATTGTCGGAGCCAAGCGTAATCCATCCTTCCGGACCGATTTAGGTGGGGTCACTTGAGGCCCTACGTAATCCTTTTCTTAATCATGTCGAACCAAGGTGGATTCAACCGCATTTGGCTCCTATCGTAAATTTCAGAGAGCTTGGCTATGCCGAAGTTAGTTCATCTATTAGCGTTTGCGTCGTCGCTACTCCTCTTCCCTTTGACCTGTCTCGCCGAGGAGGATCGCTTCTTAGAGCCGCCCTATGGGGCAAGCGCGAGCGAGATCGACGACGCGCTCAAGCACTGTGCTGGCAATCAAATCCAGATCAACATCTGTTCATGGCACCGCTATATGGAGGACGAGAGAGAACTCCAGGAAGCAGTCGCTGCGCTCAGGGAAGCGTTTAGAGACGAGAAAACGCAACAAGATCTCCTGCAGCAGTCCCAAGACGCGTTCATTCAGTTCAGAAATGCGACGTGCATGTTTGATAAGGGTGGCGGGAGCATGGCCTTCATGGCTCTCTACAATTGCCGCAGGGCCTACACCAAGCGCAGAACTGCCGCGATTCGAACGTACGTAGACTGTATGGCGAGCGACTGCGAGAGGCCCTATCGCCTGTATATCTACGAAAATGCGAATAGACCTTAGAACTACTAGAGTCCGTTCCTGGCACTTAGCGGACATTGCTGAACGCCGTTGCCTACATTGGAGCCACTGTCGTGATGCTAAGCTAGAGGCTTTCCCAGGTCGAAGGTCAGATGCGTGCAATCGCCGGTTCTCAACCTGGAGGTCGATGGCGAAAGACCAGGGGCAAAAGCCGCGGAGATCGGGCCGTATCTGCTCCCGCATCGCGCGGGACCAAATGGAGCGCCCCCGCAGCTTTGAGGAGCGAGACGCGATTGCGCATTTCTGGGGCTTGATTGACGAACTGGCCGCTGCTTACACCTCATCGGAAAATCCCGGGCATGCAGCAAAGGTGTTGTGCTGTCGTGCGACCGCCCTGCTGTCTCATGAGACGGAGGTCCGGGCGGAAAGCGAAAAGCCGCGTCGCCGGAAGAAGAAGCGATCAGGACGTCGAGAAGGCCAAATGCGCAAACCTAAACCCCGCCGGGCAACCGCCGGGGTTTCTCTTATACTGCGTCATCGTCGTGAGGCGGACGCCTTCGAGACTGGCTGACCGGCGCCTCATTGGACGCTTGGACCGTCTGGTTGGAATTGATCCATCCTGGCGGGTCGCTCACCGGAAAACATTCAATTGAGCAAAGTTCTACTGTGTCGATGTGCCGAGGATTGTTAGGCGCGCCCCGCCCAATTGACTTCGATACTGGCTGGGTCATGGTCGTCTCCGATTGGCGCGAGCTACAGTTCAATCAGCTGCCAAAGAGGACACCCCGGGGAAGCAAATCGCTAACTAACCCCGAATAAAGGAGCCCAACGATCAAAGCCACAAGCACTATTGCGATGACGACGCTGACTGCCAAGGTTCTGTAACATACAGCAGCATATACCTCACTTAAGTTGTCCATCCCGGATGAAGACGCGTCACCCTTGCATGTTACGTCCAAGACGGTGCCACATCCTTTCGAAGTACCTTCCCGGTTCCCATTGTCGCTCACACCGCGCATTTCTTCCGCGCAATGAGCTTGGCCTACGTTGCGGCCTTCTTCCTGATGCACTTTACCAAGTAAGCTCCATCCCATACTTCGACCCCGCTCGCCTTGGTCGTTTGGGCGAGCACTGTTCCGGCCATGTCCAGAGCGCCCTCCTTGCCATCACATTCAATGTACCGCCTTTCGGAGACCTCGTCGTTGGCGTCCAGAAACTCGAATCTGTATTTGGTCATGTTGCACCTGCAGTTGGCCCATACGCTTGATGCCATTGGCAGGAGTTAATCCCAATCAGGGCAGCCGCGTTTCATTCTGTTAGATGGAGCTGGCGGGCGGATGCGGCGTGGCCCCAACGTGGCCCATTGACCACGCCTTCAATCTCATCACTTGCGCCGTCCGTCGTGATGGCAATGAAATCTACCTCGCGAGCAGACCCACCCGCCGGTAGAGGCGTGACCTTAATCGGCAAGAGCCACCGCTTGTCAGCATCTAGCAACGTCACTCGCGCATCATCTGGATAGGTGGCCAGCATTGAAATTAACTCGGAGACAGTCATGAAACCTCACTTCAGAGAAATCTGGCGAAGCATCCGTGAAGGGAATCGCCTCTTGGGCAGGCATCGACCGATAGCGTTGCAGCTATGACCGCTGTCTGTGCATAGCGTCACGACATCAGGCCCAGCGTTAGTAAGACACCTGCAGCCAAAACTACTGCTACAGCGATCGCTTTGAAGATCATGGATCGATCAAAAGGCATAATTCACCAAAGCCATTCGGTGTTCGTTTTGGTATTAGGCACCATCAGGGGAGAGTGGCTGCGCAGGTCATTGATGATTTCTTCCGTGCAAGCCCATATGCCAAGAAGGGCAAGGACAATTACGCTTATGCAGCCAGCGTAGATGATGGACATGTCGGCTCCGTCTGCACGCTTCATCAACAATGAATACCGCGTGGCCAACTTGTGAACACGGCCGGAGCAGCATTGTCGCGCTGGAGTGGGCTGTAGTCCGTAATAAGTCGCGCTACGCTGCTGATCTGCTCCGGCTAGTCCTGCTGATTAGGCGATGGCCACGCCAGACTTCGATCGCGTCTTGCTTTGTGTCGACCAGATGCGCTCCGCTTCAATGATTGCGAGTGCGTCGTCGGTCGCATCTACGTCGATCTTCTTGCAAAGACGATTCCTGGTCCCAAAGTAGCAGTGATATTCGGTCATGGCCCACCTCATTGATCGAAGAGGCGCGGCGAGGCGAATCGACCGGCCCCGCCGCGCAAGCCGACGATGTCGGGTTTATCGCCGGTCGACTGAATCCGCGGCGTAACGAGATCGAAGCCCAAGCAGAATGACAAGGGCAACTATGACCGCCGTCATGAAGACGACGTAGATGATGCTCATACCTTCTCTTTCGTCGATCACTCGATCCTCGCACGAACCAAGCTCAATTCGATTCGCCCGGTTCTACGGACTAAAGCTGGCGGCGAAATTGACACAGTCGCGTAGAATGTGACCGCTTCGCCGCCGCGGCAACCGATTGGGGGAATCGCACGGGGTTGCCGAGTACCTATTTCACGCTCTCACCGGGATCATGGTGACGATCGAACGCGACCAGTCGATGTCTCGCGATGAGGCCCAGTCGGTATCCAATTTTATGAAGGCAAGGGGACGCGGTGGCGGAATCTCCGAACCCAATCGCGTGACCTGCGCCAAAAACCCGGATGCGCGTAGGATCGCCAGATCCAAACTATGTTCATCAGCCTGGTAGCCTGGAAGGTCCGGAAGCAGCGCTCGCCATCCGCCGGTTGCCATCGGCACAAGCACACTGACATAGTGGGTCATGAAAGGCGCCTCGCTCGCGCCGAGCGCGGCGCATCGACCGCAACACGAGTGTCGCGGGTTGGCCTTTCCCTTGGTGATTAGATCGCCTTGGTTCAGCGAAAGTCGGCGGGCCAGTGACGGAAGGGATTAATACGATCGAGGGGCCCGTTGCGGAAACAGACTCTACGCTCTGTACGATTGCGCACACAACAACAAAAGACACAGGTGATCAATTTCATGGTCGTGCAACCGAACGGTGTGCGACCTGTTAACAGTAGCCGCACCCTTCGGAGCGATTGCTGCCCACCTCAGGTGCAGCCACAAACCCAACGCTCCGGCATCAACGAGCGTTGATTCGGCTCCTTTCTCCAGCTGCTGAAACGCTGGCCCGGTGGCGGTGAATGTTTCCGATGGCTCAGGCGGATGCGAGACGCTTCGTGCTCTTGCCCACCGAGGTGAGAGAAGTGCCCAAAGCCATTCCGTTCGTTAACAAGATCCTCTCCGCGCTCACGGAGAGCGACCTGAGCCTGCTAACGCCACATCTCAAGCCGGTGGATCTTCCGCTTCGGAAGCGCCTCGAAACCCCCCGGCGGTCTATCGAGCATATATACTTTCCCGATAGCGGTTTTGTGTCTGTTGTGGCCGATGGCGCGCCCGACCAACATGTCGAGGTCGGGATGATCGGAGGGGAAGGGATGACGGGTCTAGCCGTGGTCCTGGGGACCGACCGCACGCCCAACGAGACGTACGTGCAAAACGCTGGCGCCGGCCAAAGAATCTCTACTGGCAGTTTGCGAGACGCGGTGGGGAACAGCTCCACCTTGCAGCCTCTCCTGCTGTTATACGCGCACACGTTCTTGGTCCAGGTGACGCAGACAGCCAAGGCGAACGCTCGCAGCAGCCTCGACGAGCGTTTGGCGCGATGGCTCTTGATGGCGCATGATCGTCTCGACACAGACGACCTCGACATCACGCACGAGTTTCTATCTGTCATGCTTGGCGTGCGTCGCTCTGGCGTAACCGTCGCCCTCAACCTGCTCGAAAATTCTGCGCTGATATCAATCAATCGAGGCGTCGTCACCATCGTCGATCGCAAAGGCCTCAGGGCAGCTGCCAACGGTGCGTATGGCGTCTCAGAAGCGGAGTTCGATCGAGTGTTCGGCTAAAACCAGGAACAGGTATCGGAGTGATTCTCATGAGAGATGAACTCGAACGCGTCCGTGACTGGGCGAAAAGTCAGATTCGTATTGGCACCAAAGCACCGGCATCATGGAATCAGTACGTGACGCTGATCGAATCTGCCGATGCCATCCTTCATGAAATGGCCCTCACCGCCACTATGCCGGAAATGGCATCGCCTCCAAAAAGCCAACATTGGAACAAGCGGTACAGTCGCCTCCACTGAGCAGTGACTACTCGAAGCGCGAAATCGCTCTTGGAGCGTTGAAACCGGCACTTCTCTGCTGCCATGTCTGAGCAGCCGGAGGGCGTTAGCATGGGTCAAATGAGCGAGGGCTGTTGCCATCTCGGCGAAATGACCGAAGCAACGATCCGGCTGTACTGCCCGGAGTGCTTCCGCTTCGCACACTTCAAGCGGACCAAGCTGCTGGAGCGGTTTAGCTCTAACAAGCCAACGATGCTCCGGGATCTGAAGCCTGTGACATCGGTAACTCGCTGTCCGGGCCGCAATGCCAACTGGGCTATTGGGATCGCATGACATCAGAGGCGCGAGCGGAGGCCATCTGTAAAGGCGGAATGCCGGAGAGGTGGACCTAGGTGTTCAAAGTTGCTGGAATGTCCGCAACTGGCAGGCACATAGCGGACATAGTGTGCCTTGCATTTTCTGGACGAATCCAGGACTGCTGCTGAGCAGTACGGGCGGAGGATGCCCCGGCACAGAGATTCTGGACGAGACCAGCTCCTCGATTCTAGCGAACTCGTTATTCCACCGCCTCGTACCGAAACAGATAGTTGCTGCGGTGCAGCCTATAATGCGCGATGCCTTTGGCTGCCATGCCAGCCGCAAGACTTTTGTCGATGATGTTTTTCATGTGCGGGGTTGCGCCAGAGCCGTGGCTCATTGCCGCTTCGGTCAGTGCCAAAGTCATCGTTTCGCGTGAGCCAACCTCCTCGGCCAGCAGTTGTCCGATCCGGAAGGCAGCATCGGCTAGTGTTTCTCGGGCTTTCTCCAAAGGAGCATTACGGACGCGCCAAATATCAAACCGCATGACCGTCAAGGCGCGCTCTCTCGTCATGTGGTGATTGAGGCATGGCAGCCGGCCGACCAAGCGCATTCCCATCTTCTCTAGCAAGCGGACCGATCCGGGATTGCGCTCCGCGAAGACGAGAGCTTCCAGGGCCGAGAGACCGATCACATCGAAAAGATAGTCGAACATCCGATGTACTGCCTCTCTGGCGACGCCCTTGCGCCAAACGTCTTGAGCAAAGATGTAGTAAACTTCCGGTCCTTGTCCGACCTCGAGCGGCGGGACATCCGCTCCGACTACGCCGACTACGCGTCCGACAGGGCCAAACGTGCCGTAACGATCGACCACGCCCCAAAAGCCGTACTGATGCTCATTCCAAAAGTCATCTGGATAGATCCAGCCTTGGGCATAGCTGCGCGTTAGTTCGGATGTCGAAACGTCGCCCAGCATCGTCTTGACTACGTCCGGATTGGCAACGATTTGAACGAGCGAATCGAGGTCGCTTTGCGTCAATGGACGCAACCTCAACCGCTTGGTGTCTAACACGTAGGTCCCGACAGCCGGCATGGCGCGGCTCCTCGGCAAGATGGAATGATAAGCCGAGTTCCTGATCGAAACAATGCGCGCAGCTTTGCAGGAGTCGGCGTTCCGCCGATCTGTTGGTGCGTCTAGGTCGTCGGTCCTCTTGGGCTGGAGCAAACCAATGGCAGGCTCGGCTGCCTGCTTGGCACAAGGCCGAGATCGGCACAATCGGATAGAAGCGAGACGGTTACCTAGACGACCATATATATTCCAGAGATGTACGAAAATGGGGGATCGTCATGACGATAGAGACAGCCCGCAATGCGTACGCTCTGGGATATAGCGAAGAGGAACAGCAGCGCTTAATCCAGCAAGCACGCCGGCTTGCGCCTTGGACCAAGCGCCTCTTCCGCAATGCCGGCGTCAGCGCCGGTCAGCGTGTGCTCGATCTCGGCTCCGGCATCGGCGACGTCTCGCTGATCCTCAGCGAAATGGTAGGTCCCGAGGGGTCGGTTCTCGGCCTCGAGCGAGATGACGGTTCGATCGCAACCGCAGAATCGCGTATGGCGGCGGCAGGGATCCACAACGTATGCTTTATGAAAGCCGATGCCTTGAATCCCCCGATCGCCGGCGAGTTCGATGCCATCGTGGGTCGGTTCATCCTGATGTATATGGCAAATCCGTCATCGGTTCTTCATGGGCTTCTCGAATACTTGAAACCCGGGGGCATCGTGGCCTTTATGGAGCCGAGCTATGCGATGGCGCGCGTGATCGCATCGCATCTGCCGACGTACAACATGATCGTTGATGCCATCGTAGAATCCTTCAGACGATCCGGCGTCAATCCGGACTCCGGTATCGCTTTGCACCGGGTCTTCACGGAGGCCGGCTTGCCGGCGCCACAGATGAAGGTCGAGACCATCATTGGCACGGAATCAGAGTTCGTTGATGCAAATGTTCGCATCTTGAATAACCTCGCGCCGCGGGCAATGGAGATGGGCTTGTCTTTTGCCCGGCTCGGAGATCTCGCGACCTTGCACGATCGTTTGCGAACTGAGGTCTCCGCCAACAATCATCCGATCCCTGCAGTGGCAGCAAATATCGGTGCCTGGTGCAGGAAGCCCGGCCTTGCCGGCGTGGTCCCGAGCTGAACGCGATTTCCAGGTTGCTCTTATAGCCAAGCAAATGGATATGGATCGGGCCTTGATGTCGCCTTATGGCACAAGGCGGACATCAGGAAGTTCGAAATCACGTCGGCTTTTGAGCCCTTACAGACGTTCGCCGAGTGCCGGTGCACTTCTCAAACGGACAAGACGCGTCGACTAGCGTACCGTCAAGTTTGACATCGGCATTCCTGATGTTCAGCATTCGAGCACGGAGGCGCAGCAATGGGCTATCTCCAATCTTTAGTGTTGCCCCTCGTTTTGCTTGCGGGCGATCATGCAGACTCCACAAAGGTCTCAGTGGATGTCGAACTCGTCCTGGCGGCCGACACGTCCAGTTCCATGGATGTCGAGGAGCGGCAGGCTCAGGTCGATGGATACGCGAACGCCTTCAGGGACGGGGCCTTGATAGCGAGACTTCTAAGTGGTCCGACCGGGCGGATAGCCGTCACATATGTGGAATGGTCCGAGGAACAACGCGTTATCGTGCCATGGACGCTGATCAGCAATGTGCACGAAGCAGAACGCTTCGCCGCCGCCATTGCCGACGCTCCTGTGTATCGCGATCCTCACGGGACCAATCTCACCGGGGCCTTGACGTTCAGCGCAGCGGCGCTGCGCCTCAATCAATTTGACGGTAGGCGGTCGGTCATTGATATCTCCGGTGATGGTGAGAACAATTTTCCCTTCCCGCCTGACCCGGTCCGAGATGCAATCGTCCAGGAAGGCATCACCATCAACGGGTTGTCGCTGGAACTCAGAGAGGATGAGAAGGTCGACTGGAGAAACGAACCAACTGCTTCTTACTATGCGGCCCACGTCATTGGGGGCCCCGGAGCGTTTCTTGTATCTGTGTATGGCATGGGGGCTTTTGAGGAGGCGCTCAAACGCAAACTCGCTTTAGAAGTGTTAGCGGGGTCAGATCAATCGCTTCCGGTAAGACTTTGACGTTGACAGGGGAGCAAACGTCCGCTTCGGGTCGACACCATCTCGGCAGATGCTCAAGAAGGTGGCCGCTGTTGGTACAAAGCCGACATTGACGCTACGAGAATCGCGTCCGGCAGATCGGCTGTGAGCGTCCGTCAGGCGAACGCCGGCGCGTCGTAGCAACTGATCCCCGGAAGTTCGCCATCGAACAGTTCCATCTCGACCAAGCAGGAGTTGGCGCTGCAGCCTTGGGCGAGGTTGGAGGTGCCGCGGTCCGGGGCCAGCAGGTTGGGATTACCGTGTTTGTCCAGGCTTCCCGGCGAGCCCGGCACTTGTGGATCATACCAGGCACCGGTCGAGAGCTGCACGACGCCCGGCATCACCTGATCCGAGATGCGGGCGCCGGCGAGACAAGCGCCGCGATCGTTGAAGACGCGAACTACCGCTCCATCCGTGATTCCGCGCCGCGCCGCATCGCTTGGATGGATGCGGATCGGCTCGCGCCCCTGGATTTTGGAATCCAGCGAATTGATCCCGTGATCAAGTTGACTGTGGAGCTTGGTGCGTGGCTGGTTGGAAAGGAGGTGCAGCGTGAAGCGCTCGGCCGTCGGCGCGCCCAGCCATTCAACGGGCGGTATCCAGGCCGGGTGCCCCGGACAGTTCCGGTAACCGAAGCCCGCGATCCGCTCCGAGTGGATCTCGATGCGCCCGGACGGTGTTGCCAGCGGATGGGCGACGGGATCGGCTCGGAACGCCTGGAGCAGCGGCGGCGCGCTGGCCGGTTCGGGCAATAGGGCGACGCCGTCGTGCCAGAAGCCGTCGAAGTCCGGCAGTGTCACCCCTTGGCCAGCATGCTCGTCCGCAATCTGGCCGTAAAGATGGCGAAGCCAGGCTTCCTCGTCGCGGTCCTCGGTGAACCGGCTTTCGAGGTTCAGCTCCCGCGCCAAGCACGTGAAGATCCAGTAGTCGTCGCGGGCGTCGCCCGCCGGCTCTGTGAGCTTATGCGAGGCGATCAACGCGCGGTCCCGCGGTGAGCAGGCGAAGTCGTTCCGCTCGATCTGCAGAGTCGCCGGCAGCACGATGTCGCTGTGGCGGGCGAGCCCATTCCAGAACATCTCGTGCGTGATGATGGTTTCCGGTCGCCGCCAGGCCTGCAGCAGCCGGTTGAGATCCTGGTGGTGATGGAATGGATTTCCGCCGGCCCAGTAGACCAAACGGATGTCGGGATAAGTCAGGGTCTGGCCGTCATAGGCGCACGTTCCGCCTGGGTCCAGCAGCATGTCGGCGATGCGGGCGACCGGGATGAACGAGGCAACCGGATTCTGCCCTTGCGGCAAGGACGGCCATTTGAATCCCTGTGCAGCCTTGCCGACGCCATCGACCGAGCCATAGCCGAAGCCGAAGCCTCCGCCCGGCAAGCCGATCTGCCCGAGCATCGCAGCCAAGGTGATGAGCATCCAATACGGCTGCTCGCCATGCTCAGCCCGTTGCAGCGACCAGGACATGGTCAGGAGCGTGCGGCCACTGCTTATGCGCAGGGCGAGATCCCGGATCATTTTCGCGGGAATCGCGCAGATCGCAGCGGCCCATTCCGGCGTCTTCGGCGGTTCGCCGTTTCCGCCCATCACGTAGGTGCGGAAGGCGGGAAAACCGATCGTGTAGCGCTCGAGGAATCCCGCATCGTGCCGGTCCTCCGCAATCAGGACGTGGGCCAAGCCCAGCATGAGTGCAACGTCGGTGGTCGGCCGGATCGGCAGCCAGGTCACATTGGCGCCGGGATCGGTGTCGTCGCGGATCGGGCTGATCGAGAGGATCTCGACGCCTGATTGCCGCAGGTTCGCAAGATTTGCGCCGAGCTCGTGCCGATGCACGCCCCCAGCGTTGACCTGCGCGTTCTTGCTTGAGATCCCGCCGAAGGCGACAACAAGCTCCGCGTGCCGAGCGATCACCGGCCAGGTGGTCAATTCGTTGAATAGGCCCCGGTGGTCGCCGATCACATGCGGAAGGATGACCTCCGCGGCACCGTAGCTGTAGCTGTGGACTGAGCGCGTGTAACCGCCGACCACATTGAGGAAACGGTGGATCTGGCTCTGCGCATGATGGAACCGACCAGCACTCGCCCAACCATAGGAGCCGCCGTAGATTGCCGCATTGCCGTAAGTGTCGCGGATCCGGTTGAGTTCGCCGGCGACCAGCGCGATTGCCTCCGGCCAGTCGACCGCGATGAAGGGCTCGAGGCCGCGGAGCTCGCCGCCGGCCCGATGACCTTTCGCGAGATAGGATGCCCTGACCATCGGGCGCAGTATCCGCGTCGGGCCTTGCATCGTGTCGATGATCGAGCGGCCGATAGGAGAAGGCGCCGGATCACCGTCGAGTGGGTCAAGGCCAACGAGGACGTCGCCATCATAAGCCGCGACATAAGTGCCCCAATGGGTCGCAAGGAGCCTTCGTTTCGGAACAGGGGTCACGCATGCCTCCCCCAGAATGCTAGAACACGGCGGCATCGGCCGTCCAGCGCGGTCCGGCTTGCCGTCTACCCGTTTCCACTCGGGGGCGGCGGTCGGCTATTGGCAGGCACAAAACAGACATGACGCGGCTGGTGACCCAAGTCGCCTTTTGACCCCATTTCGGGCATCGTAGAGACTGGATCGCAAATCTTCGGCCCGCGCGCCTTGGTTATGGGAATCAACCCGACGTCTGTGGCGCTAGGGCACGACGCGGTCCATTTCTGGATATGGCACGACGCTCTCTTGTGCGGTCGGCTCGTTGCGAGCGCCGATGAAAACGGCCGGAGTACTTCCGCGATTTACGGCGACATGAAGAACGTTGGGGGGAATGTAGAGATAGTCGCCCGGACGTGCGACGTCGCGATGCTGCAGCTGGTCGCCGGTCCAGAGCTCGAGTTCATCCCCGCTCAGCATGTAAAACGCCGTTTCGTGATGCTCGTGCACATGCGCCTTCGTGCGTTGCCCCGGTGGAATCGTCGCCATGCCCAGCCACAGCGCTTTTGCCCCGACGGTCTCGGCGCTGATACCCGGCACATAATCCGATCCTTGCACAGCCCGGTATCCCGCGCCTCCCTTGACCACCATAGCCTTCCTGACTGCAGGCGCGTCGCTATCCGCGTGCATCGCCTGTGTCGAATTGGTCATGTCGGCCTCCGTCTGTGTTACTCTGGTCGGGCAACGGCCAGGATGATGTGGCGCCGGCTCGAAGTCCTTAAGTCGGAGGTTAAAAATTCCGAATTCTTCCAAAGGCGATGCAGGTCAAGCGGTCGCACCGCAGTGCCTCGCGTTCGGCCCCTTCGTGCTCGACGTGGAACGCGGGGTTCTTATGCGCGCAGGCCAGCCGATCGCGGTCGGCCATAAGGGCTTGTCGTTACTTCACGCCTTGCTGCGGACACCCGCACAGGTTCTCACCAAGACCGCTCTCATGGAGGCGGCTTGGTCCAACACTATCGTCGAGGAAAGCAATCTCTCGGTTCAGATCGCGGCGCTGCGCAAACTGCTAGGCCCGCAGCCGGATGGCAGCGACTGGATCGCCACTGTTCCTCGCGCCGGCTATCGGTTCGCCGGAATCGTGCGCGTGTTGGGTCCTGCCGGCAATGCTGATGCTCCTGCTCCAGGCCACCAGGAGGGCGTGGCCAAAAGACCATCAATCGCGGTGCTGCCCTTCGCCAATGTCAGCAAGGACAGGGAGCAGGAATACCTGGCCGATGGAATCACCGAGGACATCATCACAGCCCTGACCCGATTCAGGTGGTTCAGGGTCATTGGGCGAAATTCGAGCTTTGTCTACAAGGGCAAGCCAATCGATACCAAGCAGGTCGCGCGTGAATTCGGCGTGCAATACGTGCTGGAAGGAAGCGTGCGCCGCTCTGGCCAGCATGTCCGCATTTCGGCGCAGCTGGTCAGCGCCGACTCCGCCAATCAGATCTGGGCCGAGCGATATGAGATGGAGCTGACGGAGGCCTTTGCCGTCCAGGACGCGATCGCCGAACGTGTCGCAGGCGCTATCGAGCCCGAGCTGCTCAAGACAGAATCGCTCCCGGCTGCCATCCGACACAGCGGAAACATGACGGCCTGGGACCTGGTGCGACAAGGCACCTGGCATTTCCACCACGTTCGGCGGGAGGGTCATCTACAGGCTCGCGAGCTGTTCCGGGAGGCATGCAGGGTCGATTCCGAGCTTGCTGAAGGCTACATCTGGCTCGGTCGCGTCAGTGCCGGCATTGTCGCGTATGGCTGGAGCGACAAGCCGGCGGACGATATCAGAGAAGGTCTCGACGCCGGATTGAAGGCGATCCGGCTGGATGAACGCAATCCGTACTCGCACTATGCCCTGGCCATTTGCAGCGCATATGCGAATGCACCGGAGCAGACGGTCCTTGCAGCGGAAAAGGCGATCGAGATCAGTCCGAGTTTCGCGTTGGGCCATCTCGTCCTGGGAATGGGTCAGCTCTATCGCGGAAGCGCCTCTGAAGCGATCTCACCGCTTGAGCGCGGCCTTACGCTGAACCCGAACGATCCGCAGAACTTCGTCTGGTTCAATCTATTGGCACTCGCACATCTGTTTGCTGGCCGAGCGGATGAAGCGCTGGCCGCCGCCATCAAGGGCCGGAAGGTTCGTCCGGCGTGGCGGCCGCTCTACGAAACACTCGCATGCTGCTATGTATCGCTCGGCCGATTGCATGAGGCCCGAACGTGCATCGAGCAGATGGGCCAGGCGGACGGCACAAGCGACGCCCTGGGACCTCTCCGGCAGCGCAACCCGCATTGGGCGGATGGGATAGCTTGCATGTTGGATCAGGCTGGTCTTCAACAGAAGATCTAAGATCGGCTTCGAAAAAGCCGCTGCTGCGGAGTCGGCAATTGGCACATTGCGGACATTGCAGAACTGTCTTGCTCCCAGTGCCGCGCTAAGATCGAGCGCATGATGGTGCTTGGATATCCGAGGGGGCAACGATGAGTCTCGCTGCAAAGGTAAAGAATGAGATCGTTACGGTAGGGCTGACCACCCTGTTTTTTGCGTCTTGGTTCTGCATGATGGTGCTTCTCAAGAAGCTTGTCTTGTCGGAATACGAGATCCGTGTCGGCAATCTATCAGTGGCTCTTTTGGGCGCTCTGGTTGTCGCTAAAGTCGTGCTCATCATGGAGAACATTCCGATCGGATCGCGGCTTCGCGCTCGCTCTGGTTTGTTCCACATTGCCATGCGCACGCTGATGTATGCCCTTGGCGTCTTCCTGGTTCTGCTTGTCGAGAAAGCTTTCGAGGCGCGGCACGAATATGGTGGCTTTGGTTCCGCTCTGGCCAATGTGTGGCACCATAAAGATATGCCCCATGTCTGGGCTACCGCGATCTGCGTCGCGGGTGCGCTGCTGATGTTCAATACGTTTTTCATTATTCGGCGACACGTCGGCAAGCGCCGCCTGCGCCTGATGTTCATCTCACCCCTTCCGGAGCAAACCAAGGACGACCTTTGAAGCGGGAGAGCTTACTTGCCACCCAACGTTTTGCTCCCGCGACCCCATCCGGGATAGTAGCCAAATGTGCTTGATGCCGGCGCACCTAGCGACCGCGGACGTTCTCCCGGGATGCCAAGCTGGTAAATCGCAGGTCGCTTGAAGGTCTCCCCGATGACTAAGCCTGAGATCCTCAGCTATAGTGTCGACCAGTCGTTGCTACGATGATTGCACATGAAGCATGGCTCACGGTCGGAACAAGTATAAGTCGCGGGAAAATCGGGCAAGGGTACGCGAGATCCTAATGCGCGATTGGGATCCAATTGGCGTCTCTGGAGCACCCGAGGCCGCGGATGAATATGACAGCTACGCAAGTCGCGCGTACGTGATGCTGATGGATGAGCGAGCGACTGCTGAAGGCATCGCTGGCTATCTCTTCAAAATTGCAACTGAGCACATGGGTTTGTCGGATATTGCAGGGCTCGCTGACCGCAGCAGGCGCGTCGCGGATTCTTTGGTCGCATTGCGGCCCGAGTTTGAAACCCATTGATGTCTGTATAGTGGCACAAAGCGGACCCTTGGGACCAGAAGTCGGCACCGGGACTTGGCCGGCCGCGCGATGAGACGCTTGCTTTCCCAGGTAACGCAGCGCGTGCTGACGTGGCAGGACAAGGCGGACGCGCTTCGGGCGATATCAGTGAGTTTCTAGGTCTGCCCGGGTAAGAGTCTGGGCTGGGCATACCACCTCCATCAGGCCAGTGACCTCGCGGGCATGTTCGGACAAGGGCAGCACCACAGATTCCATATAGAATCCGCGCTTCAACCAATCTTCCTTATTCCCGAAGAAAATCGGCGCTTTTGTCTCAACTACTCGACCATACACGAAAGACGACATTTTCCGGTACTCCTCAGATTCGATCTGATCGGAATATTTGCCGGTCAGGTCGAAGCCGGTGAGCTCGGCAAGCCTGCTGCCATCAAGGCGAAATCGAAAGCGCGGACAGGGCGTATATTCGACGTCGATCAAGCAGATCCAACCCAAGCAAAAGCGAAGGTCTAGTGGATCAATGTCCGATCGTGCGGGCATCGGCCGTCCGCCGCGCGCCTGATTCCAATAAGCGAATGCTCCGCGCACGCGGACGTCGCTGACTGTTTCGAGAGATAGTTCAGTTGGCATGCGCGAGACGATAGCAGAGACTCCTAAGAAATCACTTACGCCGCCTCCGGCGGCAGATCGCGTGATTCAGTGGAAACTCACACGTCTCGCAGGGCATTCACATGCGCAGGCGGTTGTGTCGCCGCTGATTCGAGTGCATCTCTGAGCGGAACTGCGGACGAGCGTCAGGAAGCATGACGCTTCCACTTCGAGGCGGCATGGAGCCAGCGCCTCGCGGCGGACCTTGCCCAAGCCCGAGGAACTACCAGGCGATCATGGCATATCCGAAGCTCACACCCATCAAGGTTCTCCTGGAGGACTTTGAAAAGTTCGATCTGGAGGATGCCAGAACCCTCGTCCTTGCCGAGATGCCGGACGATTGCGCATCGTACGCCTATACCAACGGCAAGGGACCTTGGAACGACTTCCTCTGCTGGCATGAGACCGGCAACTGCACTTACTTCGGGCACGACGGAAGGCCGATGCACCGCCACCGAACGGAGATCCGGGACGGCTGGCAGCACAGCCTTTTCGTGGCGGCCTGCCGCATCAGCAGCGAAATCAGCGGTCAGACCAACTGGGATATCGGCTCGCATCGCAGCGGCACCCTGATCATCCGGCGTCGGTCGATCATCACGCTTGGGGACGCCGATCCCAATGCGTCCGATCTGCCGGGACAGAACCTCTACATCCCATTCCGGCCAAAAACCGAACACGAGGCTCAGGAGGATTTCGCCCTCATCGAGCGCGAGTTCCCGGGGCGCTTCCAGTTCATACCCAAAGAATAGGAGTCGGGCCGCCGGGTGTTCTGCGCCTGGACGGCGAAGAACGTCTTGCGTCAAGATCACATCAACGAAAATGCAAGCCTTGCAGCGAGGCTCTTCGCCTACGCACCGGTGAACTGCATGAGCTTGTAGCTGTGCGGACCGCCGCGGGCCGAATGCCGGGCTGAATTTCCGGGTATCCATCAAGCGTTGTCTGCTAATGGCACAAAGCAGACGTAGGAGGTCTTTGGCATGGTACGTAGCCGCTACCGCCGTTAACCTCCACAAGACGTGGAGATGATGGACCAACGTCCAACTAGCCAGCTGCGCCAACATCATATGAAGATCAGCTAGGTGACACTCCGCGCGGTCTGTTGAACCGTGCGCGTGATCAAATTCAAGATAAGCACTATCAGCGATGGAGCGCCCATGGGCCGAAACCTCGGCAGCGTGCGGATGTTCGGCTGCACATCTCTTGGCCCGGCGACAGTAGTCGCCGAGGGTTCACTCTAGCATCGTTGGAGGCATCCTAGGAGGCCACCATGGTCGACCTGAAACTCATGGCAAGACTCACCATCATCGCAGCATCGTTTGGATTGGCGGCGGCGCTTGCTGGCTGCGCCACCGATATCCAGAGGATGGAAACAGTCCAGGCAACAAGCGGGACGCCATTCACACAGGCGTTGACAGAGGAGTATCGCGGCTTCGTCGCTCATGAGAAGGGAGAGGGTGACTGGAGCGCCGCCGGCTACTTCGCCAACAAAGGGCTGGCTACTGCGGGTGGCGAGGTCGTGCAGCCTGAGGAGGTTGCCGGCGTGCCGGAAGGCGCGGCCAGTCAGCTCGCCGAGGGGCGCAGTCGACTGGTGGCGGCACTGGATGGTGGGGCGCGGGACAGCAACCCGAAGGTGGCGGCGCAGGCGCAGCGCGCCTTCGATTGCTGGGTTCACGAGGCTATTGAGGACCTTGGCGAGGAGCATCTGGCGCCCTGCAGGGACGAGTTCTTGACAGCGATGCAGGAGCTCGAAGCGAAGCCAGCGCCGGTGGCGGCGCCGCAGCCCGCACAACCCGGCACCTACATCGTGCTGTTCGACTTCGACAAGTCGAACATCAACGATGCGGCGCAGGCCGTCATCAATCAGGTGATCGCGGACTACAACGCGAACAAGTCGACCGCTGTCTCGGTCACCGGTCATACCGACCGTGCCGGCTCGGCCGCCTACAACGAGAAGCTGTCTGAGCGCCGCGCTGATGCGGTCCGCGAAGCGCTGATCGCGGGCGGCATCCCGGCCGAAGCGATCACGACCGCCTGGAAGGGCGAGTCGGAGAACGCGGTCCCGACCGAGGATGGCGTCAAGGAGCAGGCCAACCGTCGCGCCGAAATCATCATCCAGTAATCGGCAAGGTTGGCTGAAATTGGCGGCGCCGGAGCAATCCGGCGCCGTTTCGGCGCCTTGGACGCGAAAGGTCAGCTATCGGCACAAAGCAGACATGATGCGCTCTCGACAAACCTGAAGGCTTTCTTAATTCTCAATCGACAGACTATTCGTTGCCACTAGACGGAAGGAACCCCGTGCAAGGTGACGGCGCAAGAGACGTGGTGATCGGGCTCATCCGGAAAATTACATTGACGAAAGGCCTGATCAACGATCAGACGCGCCTGCTGCACGACCTTTCGATTTCAGGAGACGATGCCATCGATCTGCTGTCCGCGATCGAGAAGCAGTTCGGGCCAATAACAATCGGGATGAACTTCGACGACTACTTCCCGAATGAAACGGAAGGTATGTTTTGTCGACGCGGGAAGTTTTTAGGTGTGTGGAAGCCCAAGAAGGAATTGACCGTCGGTGACCTGTTGACTTGCATTAAAGCAGGTCGGTGGATGCCGTGAGTCCGCTCATGGCACTAAGCGGACATCCGCCTACGGCCGCGCGCCGGCGGCGATCACCGGGCGTTGCGCCATCGCCGGAATGGGCCTAGTCCGATAAGCGCTACTGCATCGACCGCTCGCTCGGATTTGCGTTCATCAGGTGGAACTTGATCAACGTTGATCGCAAAATCATGTGCGCAAGCGGAAACATGATGCTAAGCGCTGCCTGCATGAACGCCATGTCCCAGAAGAACGAATCATACTTCGCAACGTTTGTGTTGATGTGGCGGCGTCGAAAGCTCTCGTCGAAATAGTCGATGTCGACCCCGGTGATGATATGGATGGCAAACCACATCAGGAAGGGAAACATGATGAGGAGGGGAATAGCCATGAGCTTCTGCTTTGTCGAGACGACCGTGCGCGGGTGATCGAACGCGCCGATGCTCCTGACCTTAGCCATCCAGAATCCCAGCGCGGGGTAGAACAGAAGGAACAACCCCGCGTACGTCACCGCGACAACGTTCGCCCGGTCCAGAAGCGAGTGGGACATCAGGTCCTGATAGTGATGGCGCAACAGGGCGATCCAGGGAGACGCGACGACATAGACGGTCGGTCCGATCGAATGCAGCAGCTCGGGGGATTCGGCTTCGAGGGTGTGCAGCGTCACCAGAAGGATCACGCAGGCTGACGGCAAGCCGATGACCAGCGGGATGAGTTTTTTCCATCGCGCTTTGGCGATCGCTATCTCGTCGGCAGTCAGAAGCTCGAAGGGTATGATGGTTCCCGGCTGGACGAACCGGATGTCGATCGCCAGGCCGAGGGCAATGAACACGAGCAAGTACGGCCAAGATTGGGCATTGATCCAGCCCAGCAGGATGAATGTCAGCGTGATGAAGTAGCGATCGGCAATATGGCCCAGTCGTGAGAGCACGAGTAGCCTCATTTCGGTAAAACCCCGATAGTTCTCCCACTTCCTTAATTTTTGGTAGTCGTTTGGGGATGGCGTTTAGGCCTGCGGTGGATGAGCATCGATATGTCCGCTAATG
>Ga0111538_10000592_pt1 | contig 48960 bp, 62 predicted proteins | sample SoiMethybrSBSTD1_FD_79669 | JGI IMG/M metagenome (GOLD analysis project Ga0111538, IMG submission 79669) | Bulk soil microbial communities from a Populus tree surrounding site in Tennessee, USA - Soil MetaG P. TD hybrid SBSTD1 (version 2)... | ecosystem: Environmental > Terrestrial > Soil >... | reverse complement strand
TTGCGTTCGATGCCCAAGCGTCGCGCAACCGCCGTGCAGCTGCGACCCGCAGCGATCCGCCACAGGTCGTAGGCAGCTTCCTTTTCCTCAGCCGTGTACCGCCGGCCCCGAGGGACCGTGCTGCTGTTTGGCAGTTTCGCAATATCCATGCTCATAGCCCGTAGTCTAGCACGCCAGAATATTGGTCCGATATTGCCCTGTATTAGGGGTTGACAACGACTCCCACATGGGATACTATAGGGTCAATGGAGAGACGGAACACTCCAGAGGCACCCGGATCACCGATAGGAGACAGGACCATGGAAACCACGATCACCCGCCACGACGACGGAACGTTCACCGAATACGACGCAGACGGCAACGAAATCGGCTACGGAGACTGGAGAGACGAGCAGGACATCTATCCGATGCAAGCGCCCGAAGACTTGGGCTATTGCACCCGATGCCGCAGAGACGACACCGACGCCCGCTTGGTCTACTACCCAATCTCCGATGACACGATCCAACTCTGCACCAACTGCGAACCCGATGATGTCGCGGTGTCACCATTCGAACTGTGGCACGTCGTGTACACGGAGGTGACTCGCTAGCCCACAACAAAGGGAGGGCCTTGCAGCCCTCCCCCGTCCCACCCGGATCAGCAGATAGGAACCGAAAGGATACCACGATGAATCACAGTGAACGCATCGACTCCATCTTCGCCCGCATGAATAGCCTCGCTGCTGACTTCGCCAATGCCGGAATGACCGCCACCGATTTCCGAGACCTCTTCGATGAAATCCTAGACAACGTTTCCGATGTCGTGCGGGACATGCAATCCGAAATCGAGATGGCCGACAAGGCTGTCAGGGATGCCGCCGGGATCATCGACCTCGCCATTGCCCACCACGACGACGCCGAGCGATTCGGATGGATGGACCGCGATCAAGAAGCCTGGCGGTTGATCGTCGACGCCGCCTGCGAGCTGGAGGATGCCTTGCCCGTATCTGCCTAGACACAGACAGGGCGGGATGGATGGACCACCCCGCCCGCCTCCCACCGGATCAAGACAGGAGATTGTGAGCATACCATGTACCGCACCACGATCGACGGAAACGAACAAACCGATACCTTCCCCTACGCCGTCATCAACACCGACACCGGGCAGACCGTGAACCGCTACACGCATCGCAGCGTTGCCGATGCCGTGACCTACTCCCTGAATACCGGAATTGCTGGACCCATGGACGAGATCGGCGAGCACACACGCGCCGCCCTCGGGCCGTTCACCAATTGATCTAACGACCATCCGTTCGATCGAGGAGCCCACGTCATGACCACCAAAAACAACGCCCGCCCCAGCCTCAGCCTCAAGTTCAACGACCCGGACACCTACGCCCAGCTCCACGCCCTCGCCGCCCGAGACGGCCTGAGCATGAACCGATGGATCCACGTCACGATCCGCCGCGAATTCCGCAAGCTGCCGCAGAAGGAACAGAACAAATGGTTGGCACCGATCGAGGAGGGGGATCCCCGATGACAGACTTCGACGTCGAAAGCGACTGGTTCAAGGAACGACCGCCGGCCATCCAAGACGCAATCCGCTTCCGTCCACCCGGCACGTACCGCCTCACCACCACCGATCATATCGTCCACCTCTACTCCTACAGCGAAGGAGACCCGCCGACCTGCACCGTGCTCATCACGGCCGAGGACAACCCCGGACTCGAATCGACGCCGTTCCCCAATCGCAAGGTGTTCGGCATCTTGCTCACCGATCTCGTCCCCCTCGACTGACGCGCTGAGACGCCCCAGGACGAACGAAACAACGCAAGAGGCGGGATGACTCATCATCCCGCCTCTTTTCGCGTCTCCGTCCACTACAGATCGCCTAGCGCGGTATCCTGCATTCGGGACAAGTCCGCCGGCGGCTGGTCCGCAGCACGCGGAACACACCGCCGCAGTTCGCGCACCGTTTGTCGATCAGCAGCGGCGGGCGGGTCATTCCCCGGCCCCGGCGAGCGAATCCAGCCACGCCCCGATCCGTTCGCGGACGGCATGCAGGCGGTCGTAGTCGAACGTTGCCGAAAACTTCGGCGTGACCAGCCAGCGAATATCCTCTACGGGGATCGCCGCCCGCTGCTCCGCGTCCGGGCTGCCGGCGATCGGGATGAATCCTTCACCCCGGCACGGTTCGCAGCCCCACCCGGCGAGATGACCGTTGCATTCCTGACACCGCACGTAGAGCCGCTGCCCGTCCTCAGTCTCCATCGGAAACCTCCACAATCACGTACCCAACGCCGTCTTTATCGCGTTCCTGCACGACCGATTCGACCGTCACCTGCTTGTCGTTGGCATAGATCGCGGCGTCTTGGAAGCCGTCCCACACGGGTTTGAGCATATCCGCAAGGTTGGTCGGGTCCATGCGCTTCCGGCCCCTGGACCAGCCGATCGTGGCCCGCACCGTCACCGGCCCAAGCGCCGTCGACCAGTCCTGCGCCCACATCGCCTGAAGCCCGAAGTAGTACGCGATCTCGCGGAGCTGCTTGACCGCTCTGGACTTTGGCCCCCAATGGGATCGAGCGTTCGGAGAAAGAACCGCATCCGGGCAGACCGGCAGCCGGATCGTGAGCACCGTCGCCGTCGTCATGCCACCCTCCATGGATCATCGTCGTCGTCCGCCGTCCGCAGCGGCGGAGCCACGCTGAACGCTTTGTGCTCGGGACCGGCGGCCCGTTCCGCCGCCGTCCGGTAGACCGCCGGCCCACGCACCCCCGGCACCTTCACGGTCCCGTCCTCGACCACCGGCTTGACCGCCCACGGATGCCGCACAGGGAACACCAGTTCGCCCTTCGTGACCATCGCCTCGGACTCTTTCAGGTCCGCATCGGTGAAGATCCCGTGTTTTGTGTCGTAGGTGCACCCCTCTGCCGATTGTTCCGACGCAACCAGCGCATCGAGCAGCGCCATCAGCGGCGCGAAGAGCGGCGAATCAGGCGGCGTGTACTGGACCGTCTTGAATCGGTCGTACCCCGTCGTCTGCGTCCGCACCGTGGTGACGATGTAGGGCAGCCGATGATCGGCCGGCAGCGTGGCAAACTCCGCGGCGAGGTCGTGCACCTGGCGAATCCGCGCCGCCTGCGCCGGGGTGGGGCCGCTGGTGGGCGGCTCGATCAACCGGCGCATGACGACACCTCCAACCGCAGAACCGACTGGCTCAATCGTTTGACGGCGGTCGCGCAATGCAAAGCGTTCGACTCGATCCCGATGGCCTGGATGCCGAGATCTTTAGCAGCTCGGAGTGTCGTACCGCTTCCCATAAACGGATCGACAACCACGCCTGCAGGACACTTGCTTAACAACTCGCGCATGAGGGAGATGGGCTTCTCGTTCGGGTGAACCCGTCCATTCTTTGCCATCGACTGAACCGGCGGGTGATACAGAACGCCGCCGCCCCGGTACCCGTGGAACCCCTTACCGATGACGTAGATTTCTTCCCAGGATGGCTTCCACGGAAGATCGAGCGCACCCATGCCGAGCGCCGGTCCCTTGTCCCAAACCAACACCATCCTCGTCCCCCTGGGATGCGGCATCTTCCACGACCCGAACACCAACGCCGGGCCGATCCACCGCTCGAGTGCCCAATCGCGCAACGCCGTGTCGCCGTCGCCGTCGATCTGCTCGCCATGCCACCACGAACGCCCGACCTGACCCGACTGGTACTCGATGCCATAGGGCGGGTCGGTAACGAGCACGTCGGCGCGGAGCGACGGAAGAACATCGCGGCAGTCCGCGTGGTAGATCGTGATGCCCTCCATGTCGTAGTAGGGCGTCACCTCGCCACCCCCATCGCATCTCGCAGATTCGACTCGAACACCGCCCGGCACCAGCTCTTGAGGTTGCCGACGAGCTTGCCGCTGGTCTGCTCCGTCTTGACCCGCCGTTCCACTTCTGAGAGCGTGATCTTCACCGCTTCCTCCAACTGCGCCCGGCTCGCCTCGCCGAACTTCACCTCGGCATCCGCCATCGTCCCGGAGAACCACGCAGACGACAGCGACGGATCGACCCGCTTGAACTGCGCCGACACCGCCGCCCAGGTCGGTTCTCCAATCGTCTCTCGGTAATGGGGTACTGGCGGCGCATGCCCGTTCGTTCCGTTTTTCTCGTGCGCCTGCAGCTGTAGTTCTTTTGGTTCTAGTTCACTGGTTCTAGTTCTATCGGTACCTGGTACCGCACTGTCCGGTACTCCATACCGATCGGTCCGGTTTCCACTACCGAACGTGCGGTACTCCATACCGATCTTTACTTCCGGGGTTTTTTGGCAAATCCGGTACACATTGACCGATTTCATGCCGCCCGTTCGCCGCGGCTCTTTGGTCAGAATCCCAAGCGAAACGAGCTTGTCGATCTTGACCCGGACATGCTTGTCGGACTTGCCGGTTTTCTTGCAGATCGTGGCGACAGAGGGCCAGCACTCGCCCTTCTCGTTGGAATGACGGAGCAGCGCAAGCAATGTTGCCTGCGCGTCCCCGTCGCCCTCGAGCCGGTCGTAGAGTTCCCACGGGATCATGCCGAACGCCCCCCGCTTGGGGACCGTTGGAGGTTCGGCGTCGTAGGAAGGGGCGTCCTCATCGCGCACAAGATGCAGATGCGGACTAGTAGCAGGGGACTGGGATATGAGAGAATTGGCCATTAGCCGTTTCCTCCGGTGATGTCGGATGGACGGTCAGGGACCGGGTTGGAGTCGCAAGCTCCGCTCGGTCCCGTTTGATTTGACTCCATTTTACCATACCAATCCCCCAAATCGACAGTTGGTTGTCCGCACGCGCTAGGTACGGACGCTCGGCTGGTGGCGTTACGTGTGCCGCTGTGTCACTCGGTCACGGAGCCATTGCTCGGCCTCGGCCTGGGTTTCGTGGAACGAGATGATGAAGAGCGGGGTTTCCGCCCTCCATCCACCATGCGAGCGATAGACGATGCCGAGGTACTCGTTGGTCGTCTCGTCGTAGACCTTCATGGCCGCCTCACGAAATAGAAATTCCCGCGTGCTATCCAGGTCTGCCCCCGCACCTCGATCCCGTCCACCGTCATCTCGCCCGGCGCGTCGGCGTGGTTCGTGTCGACGTAGGCCGGGGTGAAGTCGAGGTGGCGCAGGATTTCGCGCACCTTGTCGTCGGTCGGACGCTTGGACGGATCGCAGAACGCGACCGCCCGGTAGTCGGATGCGGCAGCGGACTCGACCAGCGCAACCGCAACGTCGTAGGGGTCGGGGGACGAAGATGGCGGGCCGAAGCCCGCCTGGGTGAATGTCGCCACTAGCTTGTGTACCGATCCGCGCCCGCCGGCATCATCGGCGCCTGTTCTGTCCCGGCCTCCGGCTGATGCCAGTTCGGTTCGGCCTTGAGCCGTTCGATCAGCGCCGATGCCTCCTGCGACGTGAGCAGGGTCGCGCTCTCCTTGCCGTGGAACCGCTTGACGACATCCGCCGGGATGCCCCTGTCGGACGCGATCGCCCCGATCGCCGCGATCTGCTTCTTGGTGACCCCGGACGGATACCGCTCTTGGTCAGGGATGGTGTTCTGGCTCGTTGTACGGGTCCGTGCGGGGAGTTCGCGCTCGTTTGGTATCTCACCGGCCAAAAGGTCCGGCCCGTACAGGTCGAGGGCCACGCCGAACAACGTGGCGCACTTCTTGAGGCAGTCGGACGCCGCGCCCTTGATCGTGTCCTCGCCGCCCTGCAACTTCTGCACGCCGGTTCCCGAGCGCGTGCCGAGTCCGGGGATCGTGAGCTTGCCGAACACGACCAGCACGTCCCCGATGATGGTGTGGCTCGTGATCTCGAAATCCCAGACCTTGGCCGTGGTGTTCAGGAAACGGATTACCGTCTCCGTGGCCACGTAGTCGAACATCTTGCCGCCGCCGCCCTGCCGCTGTTCGATCGCGTGCTTCGGGAACGGCACGCCCAAGGCGTCGAGCATTTCGTCTGCGTTCATCCCATCCTCCATATCGGCATCCACCGCCGCAGGCGCATCGGAGAGCGCCGCCTGGCCGGCCGCATCCCGTTCCGAACCAGCAGCGATCGGTAGGTGCAGCCGCGGTCGCTAAGCAGACGCATCAATCTGCTCCGGGGTAGCCCCCGTCTCCGCGGTCATCGCCCGGACTCCAACGCTTCAAGGCTTCCGATGGCCGCGGCTGGGTACTCTCCACCGTCGTACACGTAGTCGAGCAGGCGCCGGAGGTCCGCGCTGTTGACGATTCGTTCATCTGGCCGAACGAGGACGCCGGCGATCCGAATAACCATTCCGAACTCTTGGGCGTACCGCTGTGGCCGGGGTAAGACGGATCGCGCAAGCAGCCTCCGCACCGCCGCGTTGATCTGGTCGTCGGTCGCTCCCGTGGTTCCCGTAGGGAGTTCTGTCGCGCTCATCGGGCGGGTACCCCCTGGGTGTCGTAGTCGATGACACCATCCCCGACGACGGGGCGGTACTGGCGTGGCATACCAAACCAGTCGAGCAGACGTTTCAGATCTCGCTCATCGTCTGCCGTCCACTCGGCTGCGGTCAGTCCGCCGCGAATCTCGTCACGATGCTCGGCATCGGTTCGCGCTTCTGCCGAATCCATATCCGCATGTAGCAGTTCCGGCACAGCCCCCGTCCCCCGTGACGTATCGCAATCGTTCCGCACTCCTGGCAGGAGTCGTAGTTCAGTGACCACTGCTCCGACTTGAGCAGTTGCGGACGATCCGGCGCCAGCGTGAGCCGCATCCGATCCGCGAGCCCTTCGGGCCGTTCGAGTCCGTCCAGCCCGTCCCACTCCTTGATCGCTTCTATCCCTTCGGGCCACCGAATACGCGGGGGAATCGTGCGAGCAACGTCCATCAGCGGGGTTCCTCTCTGTGTCTGTTACCATTGCCACAGGTTCTTGCTCCTGGGCTGGCTCTGTTTTCGGCAGACGCCAGCCCTTTTGTTATTCGGCCTTCCGTTGCAGCCGAAACACCACCATGCCGTCCTTGATCTCGGCCGGGTTGCGTCCGAACGCGAACCCGTTCTCGGAACAGAACCGCGTCAGCCTGTTCGTGAATTGGCCCTCGTGCGTGACCTTCACCGAGTTGCCGTTCGGGGAGTCGGTCGGAATCAACCGCACGTCGCCGGTGTTCGGGTTCGCCTGAATCACGAGGCGCTGTGGTCTGCCGAGACGCATCAGCACCGATCGGCTAATCAGCGTTGATCCGCGTTCATTCACCGACACGAAGTCGCCTTCGTTCTTGTGCCCGCTGGCGTAGCGGGTGAGTTCCACGAATCCGTCGTCGCTCATGCGATCCTCCGTTGGCTCTCGGCGAGCGCGTCCCGAAACGTGCGGCTCCGGTATCCGTCTTTCGTCGTGACGAGCGTCCGCAACAGCCGCGACGTGATGGCGATGTCCGCAACGACCGGCATCTCTGCCTCGATCCGGTGCATCAGGTTGATTAGGGACGGCCTGGTCGGCAGTCCGTCCGCGTCGAGCGGCGCGTTCCGTTTCCAGAGCTCGAAGTCGATCACGTAATCCTCCAGCGGGGCGTCCTGTGGAATCGGGCGGGACACGGGTATTCCTGGTCCTTTCTGTTCACTAGTCGGAAAACGCGGGTCTGGTACTACGCTGTGGAAACGGGGCGGGCTCGTACCAGGATGACCCGCCCCGCCCATTCCAGATCGCAAGCCGTGGCTCCCGGAACATTGACCCGTTCCCGTTCGCCCTTCGCTCGCTGAGGTCACGACATGGCCCCCCGTCCTGCCGGCATCCGCTGTCTCGCGTTTCAACCGTTACGTTGGATGTCGATGTGCGAACGCCCCTGCGCTCGCCGCAGCGTGTCGTTGACGCGATCACCGCCGCTCAGACCAACCGCTCGCCCCGCCAACCCCGCAATCGACAGGGCAAGCGGCTGGTCTGAATGGCCGCGATACCGGGGCGGCAGCCGGTCGACGTTGCAGCGCGACCGGCGCCGTGGGGGCGTAGCTGCCCCGGTGGGTGGGATGATGTGGCCGCTTGGCAGGCGGCCGGTGGGCTGGCTCGTCGGGAGTGGGGGTCCGTGTGGCGAGCCAGGATCTCGGAGTGTCAATCTATGAGCCATCGAAGGAACGGCGGAACGAACGAAATGGCGAGGCATCCGACGACGTATCCGATGGAGAAGTCAATCCAGTCCATCGAAGCGTCAATCGAAGAACGGGTAGTCGTCGGGCTGGTTGGTCCGCTCGAACATCTCGACAATCAGGAGCCCGATGGACGCCGAGAACACCGCAATCAGGATGCCGAACACGATGATCAGGGGATTCATGCCGCCGCCTTCCATTCCGCAAGCAGGGCCTCGTACGTCCACATCGCCCGTTGATACAGATGCCAGTCGGCGGTGCTTCGGACGCGGTTGCGGGCGTGGAGCGCGGTCCACCGTTCCCATTCGATCCGCGCCGCATCGAGCCGTTCTTGGATCGTCATGCCGGTACCTTTCCAAACATGTCCAAATCGCCTTCCGCGTCGTATCCGATCAACGCCTCTTCCCAGTCGGGACCGGGATCGAACGGCGGCGGCGGTGCATCGTCTATCCGGGGATCGGTGTACGGCACGTATCGGTATCGGGGACGGTGCTCCATCACGGCATCGCCGTCGGAGAGGAAGCGGTCTTTGTCCATGCCGAGCAGATCGCGGATGTCGGTGTTGTCGCTCATGCTGCTTCCTTCCATTCGCACGCTCGGCAAACGAGCCAGATGATGAACGCGCAGTCGATGCGGGAGCCGCAGTATTTACAAAAGCATCCGCACATCAGCTTGCCTTCCTCCGGTGGATGAAGTCGGACGCCTGGGGCGCTCGCCATTCCTGCCGCTGCCACAACGCGAACGCCTCACGGGGGATGGAGAAGTTGCGACCGATCCGCATTCCGGGAAGCTCGCCCGCGAGGATGGCCTTGCGGATGGTGCGCGGGTTCCGCTTGAGCGCACGAGCAACCTCGTCCACGGTCAGCGGTTCGGGATAGGGGTCGGGGATGCGGGTCATGCAGCTACCTCCTTTGCGGAAAGGACGGTCAACAGTTGAGCGCCGATGAAATTCGTGTAGGCAGGCGGGATTGCTTGGCTCAGTTCGTCGCGGGTCATCCAGTCGATGCCCATAGCGAGCCGTGCTGCTGCCACGTCGGAGAAATGCCCGGCGACGCTGATCCATCCGTCCGCGCTTGCACCGCGCCCGGCCCGTCCGGTGCGTCCGGCATGCGGCAGGTGGGGCGGCTGCATCAGCAGTTGACTCGACTCGAACAGGCGATGCCTATGCACCTTGAGTCCGAACATAGAGCCGCACAGTTCGATCGTCGTGTTCAGCGGGGCGCCGGGCACGTTCTCGATCACCCACGGCAGCCCGGCGGCATCGAGCACATCCCGCGTGGCGGCAACAAGGTCCGGGTGTTCTGCTCCGGGCCTGCACACCGTCATGGCGCTGTACTTCTGGCAAGGTGGCGAGGCGTGGATCGCGTCGAACTCGTGCCCGTGCTCGCGGATGTAGTCCAGCGCGTCGGCCTGCACGAAGGCATCCCCGACGTAGCGCGGCTGCGGCTTGATGTCGACGCCCGTGACGTGGAATCCGGCCATCTGGTAGCCGCGTGTCGCGCCACCCGCGCCGCAATAGGCGTCAAGCAGGCGGGGCTTGGTCACGCGGCCACCGGCGCTTTCTCGGCGAGCGCCGCCGTCAGCAGATCGCGCACGAGTTCGCTCAGCGAGACGCCGCGCCGTGCGGCCTCCTGCCTCAGTGCGAACACGAGCCCGACCGTCAGCACGTACGAGGCCGTGGTCGGGGTGTCCTCCATCCGTTCGGTCATCGCGTCCTCCTGTGCTCTGTTCATTCAACGCACGAGCATAGTACAGGACTCGCACTAGGATGTCAATAGGTATGAACGGTGTTATCGTGCTGTGCGTGAATCGCACACTTGGGCACTACATCAAAGAGCGGCGGGAAGTCCTCGGCTTGACGCAGACCGAGTTAGCCGAGCGTGCCGACGTTCCGCGCACGACGGTCAACCGTGTCGAGACGGGCACAACGAAGCTGCCGTCGCCGGACATCCGGCGACGGCTAGCCCGTGCATTGAGCGTGCCTCATCTGGATTTGTTGATTGCTGCCGGGGAGTTGAGCGGCGATGACATCAGGTCGGCCGGCGTCGTCGCCGTGGAGGTTATCGAGCCAGTCCGCGCCGAGCTGTTAGGAAAGCTGGAACTGGTTCGACTCAACGACGAGACGCGCGTCAACACCCTGCGCATCGTCTTGGATGGTTGGCTGCGACTCGACCGGGAGGCCGAGCACCCGACGAAAGATTTCCTCATTGACGCCGACGACAGCGGGGCCGGTTCCCTCGATCGCAATCTCGTTCCTGATTAGCCACAGCACTTTCTCGCCGCTGATGATGACGGACACCTCGGCATTCGCCTCGATGCCGTCGACCGTTCCGATAAACACGCCAACCATCCGCCGAGCGGTTGCCACCGGAAAACCTCCATTGTGTCGGGGAAAACAGTGCATGTGTCGGGAATATTCCCACACGACACCATAGGACACAAGGTCTATGTCCTTACTCCTACAGACGATCTGAGCGGAGCAAAACGCGACATGGTTTTCGCTACTTCGAAAGTAGCGAGATTTCACCCGAGGGGTAGCGCATGCCCAAACCGAAAGCCATCCCCGCCGCCATCGGACTCATCCGCACGCGCACCCGTGCGGACGGCACGACGGCCTACCGCGCCGCGTACGACCACAAAGGCGACGATGGGCTATGGCGACAGGTATCGCGCACCTTCGATAGCGTAGAGGCCGCCCAGGACTTCCTGGCTGGCATTGCCAAAGCCAAGCGCGACGGGCGCTACCGCGGTCCCGCCACGATCACCGTCTCGCAGCTCATCGCGGAGTACATCGACCGGGCCGGCGCATCGGGGCGGCTGACCGAACGGAGCGTCCTGACCTACCGGCAACGCGCCGCCGCCATGATCGCGCCCACCATCGGCACGCGGAAGCTCGAGAGCGTGACGCCGCTCGAAGTCCAGCGCTGGATCGACGGGCTCGTGCGGCAGGGGTTCGCCGCGACGACGATCCACCCCGCCATCGCCGTCCTGATGGGCGCGTTGCGCGAAGCCGCCCTGCTCGGCATCACCGACCGGCACCTGGGGCAGGGGATCCGCCGCCCGAGCATCGACCGCACCCCGAAGGCAACGTGGTCGACCGATGAGGTCCGCCGCGTCCTCGCCGCCACCGCCGACGATCCGATCTACGGCGCGTTGTATCTGGTCGCCGCCGTCACGGGCATGCGGCCCGGCGAACTCAAGGCGCTCAAGTGGGCCGACGTGAATCTCGACACCGGCTTGATCCTAGTCAGGCGCACGATCACCAAAGACGTGTCCGGCGCCGAGGTCATCGCGGATCGGACCAAGGGCAAGCGCACGCGGGTGAACGCGATCACGCCGCCGGTGGTGGAGAAGCTGAAATGGCACAAGGCGAAGCAGAACGAACGGCGGTTGATGTCGGAGCGGTGGCACGATCTCGATCTGGTCTTTGATCGGGGCGATGGCAAGTGGATCGTGCAGAGTACGTGGCTCAAATGGCAGCGGGCGTTATCCGAGCGGATCGGCGTGCCGACGATCACGGCCCACGGGCTCAGGCATTCAAGCGCGTCTGCCGAGTTGGAAACCGGGACGCACCCGCGTGTGGTCGCGGATCGGCTCGGGCACAGCAAAATATCTATGACCTTAGATCAGTATTCACACGTAAGTCCGCAACTCCAGCGGAGCGCGGCGAATGCGTTGAGCGACCTGCTGTTCCGGGACGAGGATGCGGGCTAGGCGGGCAGAGCGAATGCGTGATCGTAGGCATCCCGCACGGCGCGGGCATCGGCTAGTGCGTTGTGCGGGGTCGCGGATTCAACGTTTGGGATGGCGTCTTGCTGCATGTCGTTGATGTGCATGGGCCAGCCTTCGGGCCAGTCCTCAAACTCGCCCATCAGCATCGACAACACGACGTAATCAAACGCGCTGTAATCGCCCCAAAACTCCGGCGTGTCGTCCCCAATGAAGTCCCGAATCTTGGGTCCGATTTTCGATACGTAGTCCGTCGCCGTGTCCCCGATAACCGGAAGCACATGCTCTCTGACGAATGGCGACAAACTGTAGCTACGGATCGTGTTGGCGACGGCGTAGAACTCGCGCCCGTCCTCGGCAACAATGCCGATGCTCAGGGGGCGAATCTGGCCAGACTGGGGATGCCAGTTGTATTCGGTGTCGATGAAGTACCGCTTGGCACGGTTTGGATTCTCGATCATTGGGTCCTCCTTGTCGCCCGGACTCTAGCACACCGGCGCGGCAGGATAGGGCAGGGAACGCGGCAGGAACCGTGTCGTCTCCTGTCGTACCCTGTAGACTCCTGTAGAACCCAAATAAGCCCAGAAGAGACAAAACCCGCGAATGGTATCTGCGTATCGCGGTTCCGCAAATGTGCCGGAGTTCCGGGCGATTCGTCCTGTTTCGGCGGCGGCGTGGCAGGAAAGAGGGCAGAAAACCCGTTCCGATGGCCGATTTTGGCAGGTCGTGTTGTCGTAGTCGGATGCGCCCGGAACTGCATCGGCTGCCGCCATAAACGTTCCGGGCGCGGCACCGGACGGACTCACGTACGCTTACCGCCGGTGGGGCGATTCTACTACGGCGTCGGATGCGGCGGAACCCATCCGACATCGCCGGGCTTCATGTCGGGGCCGCCGGCGGCTGCGGATCTCCGAGCGTCGTACTGCCCCTCGACGCCGGCCCGGAAGCCCAACGCCCCAAGCCCGGCAAGCAGTCCGGTCAGGATCGAGTAGACCAGGATGTCCCGGTCGCTGATGTCGCCCACGACCTGCGCCGAGTCGTCGATCAGCGAACTGAACCCAAGGTACGCGGTGATCGTGGCGACCGCCGTGGTGCAGATGAAGTTGTAGAACCCGCGCAGGATGGCGGTGCCGAGCGTTGATCCACGGTCCATGTGTTACCTCCGTAATCCGAACAGCCAGAACAGCGCGCAGATGATGAACACGACGGCCGCTACCGCGATGAGCGTGCCGTTGCTGACGACGAGTGCCGGGGCGAAGAACATGACCGACTCCTTTCGTTAGAAGATCAAAACCAACAGGAGAATGATGAGGATGAGCACGACGAATCCGCTGCCGATGACCACGGCGTTACCCTCCTGCCGACGTGCGAGCCGGCGCGACCGACCGAATCCAGAAGATCGTGATTGGCGACGGCGCACCCGGCGTTGGCGGCTGCCCGTTGACGATGTACCGCACCTCGATCGGCGGCGTGCCGTTCGTGGTGTTGCCGATGAACGCGGGTGTGATGTTGGTGACGGTGACCATGTGACTTCCTACGTTCTGAACGTCACCCGTGGTGACAGCTTCGACGCGCTCACGAAATGGCCGTCCGTGGTCAAGACGAACCCCGTGCTCGTCTGGTATTCCCCGAACACCTTTTCGCGCACCTTGACCTTCGGGCCGCTGTTCTTCCCCTCCTTGCCGTCCGGCTTGGAGAGCCGCCGCGTGTTCGCCGTCGCCACGAAGTTCCGGCGAAGCGCCTTGTACGCCACGTCGCCGTCTTTGTTGTCGGTCGGGTGGCGTTCTTTCAGCGCGTCCGCGAACCACTCGGGCAGATCGGCCGGCGCGTAGACCGGCGGCTTCGGCACCGTGCCGCCCGCCTGGTACTGCTTGAGGACGCCCGCAACCCGTTGGATCAGCGCGGACGTTTCTCCCATCACCTGCGGGCCCGGGCAGACCTTCCCCGTGCCGATCGTGTACTCCTGGTGCCACCGCACGAAGCTGAATCCGTCGCCGGGGATGTTGGGGAATTCGTGCCACGGGATCTTCGCTTGGTCCGCCCAATACGCCGTTAGCCCGACGATGGACTGCCGCGCCTTTTCGGAAAGCGGCGTGTCGTAGTTGCCGCTGATCTCGATGCTGACCTGATCGCGGTTGACGGCGTCGATCCCGTACTTGTCGACGAACGCGGCGCCGTCGCCGTACGGGGCGCTCACCGGTCCGCTGGCCCATCCCGACTGGTGCCCGAGCGGATTGTTCCAGCGCAGGATTTCGCCGTCGTGGGCATCGCCGTCCGTTGCCTGCACGCCCACGCCGTAATCGGTCAATGCCTGGACGGGTCCGCGAAAGTAGCTGTCGGTGCCCCACAACGTCCCGAGAATGCGATGCCACACGACGCCCTTGACGGTGCGCTGCCCGAGGTTGTTCTGGCCCGCCCCCTCCGGCTTCTGGATCGGACGGTCGAGGAAGGGCGGATGCGGGACTTTGCCGTAGACGAGGTCTGCCACTGGTGTCTCCTTCGGGGTCACGCCCCATTGATCGAATAGGCGTTCGATGGTGGCGACATAGGCCGCCTCGTCGTTGTTGTCGGAGCCGGGAGCGTAGACGTGAACTAGATCTTCTAAAGATTGAGTTCGCGCATAGATGCCGCCGCCGTAGGTGGAATCGGTAATGCGCTTGTGCCAGGCCGCAATGCCGTACTCCAGAGCATCGAATTTCATGTAATCGCCCGGCACGCGGGTGCCGTCTGATTTGAGCGGAGGGCGCAGGTTCAGCGGGTTGTTGTTTTCTGGCCGGTTCAGGTTGAAGTCGGTGCCGTAGGACGATTCGGCTTTGAGCATGGCGAGCGCCAGCGCCGAATGCGGTTTCGCCGCCTCCCACGCCGCCGAGCCCGCGAGCTTGCCGGGGCCGCCGGCGTCGAGGATCGTCTCCTGCCACCGCTCATAACTCACGTCGCCAAAATCCCGCCAGTTCGTCACTCCGCTTCGGCCCTTCCGCTTGTCAACGGGTCCACCCACACGCATAAATCTCCGGGCATTGCGGCGGGACACTCGGACAACGGTTGCGGGGTGTTGGTCGGCAGCGGATCGCGTCGGCACGTTTGTCCGGGCTCCGGGTTCGCTCGGCTGCAGTCGTCGGCGTGCAGGTCCATCGTCGGCGCGTCGGTCGGCTTGATCGTGGGCAGCGCTGTCGGCGTGGCGGTTGCCTCGTGCAGCGTGACGTCGACGTTGACCTCCATCGTGCCCTGCGCATTCGGCGCCGCGATCACCGGCGGGGGGAAGGGTTCGGTTGCGGTCGAGACGAGCATTCCGATCAGCAAGCCAACGGTGCCGATGATGGCGCCTACCGAAACAAGGATGACGGCGAGGGCGTGATGCCCGCGGACCTCTGCCCGTTGCTCCTGGCCCCGCTCAATGCGTCTGACGGACATCTGCTGCCTCACTGGTCAGACCAGTCATACCAGCCAATCGTAGCACTACGTCACCACTACCGCGTAGACCATCAGCCCGAGAACGATCACCAGCAGGAACACGCCGACCAGGCAGTTCTCTTTGTCCCACCGGCTCACCGAACGCGCACCAACGGCCAGCCGTAGAAGCCACAGAACCAGACGAGCGCCACCCAGACGACCTTACCGATCACACTGGCCATCCCGATTGCTCCTGAGTACCGAGATCAACATGCCGATCCCGGCCAACGTCACCGCGACGTGGACGAGCGAACCCGCGTACGTGACCGGAGCCTCTGTTAGATTCCGGTACGTCAGCCGGATGTAGACGAAACCCACCGTGATGAGGAACGCCCCAGCCCACGGCAGCGGGGGACGGCATTGGCAGATGGCGACGGCTACGATTACCGCCAGGATGATGATGACGTTTGCCATCGAGAGCCACGTCATAAACTCCGTCGCACCGTCGAGGTTCCGTATCCGCTCCAGCATGGCATCACCGCGAATCCCCGAACCGGCGTCCGGGCCAGATGCCGCGCCGCTCGGGTCCGTCGTAGATCACCACGTCCTCCGCGCCGTGCGCCCCGGTGATCCGCGCCGCGCCGTCCTCGAGCCCGAAGATGTAGCGCCGGACCATCAGGATGTCCATGTGGAACGTGACCAGGAACATCAGGACGAACAAGACGAGGTTGATGAGCGATACCCCGGACTCCATCGGTCGGTAAAAATACGCAACCGTCCCCCAGAAAATCGTCTTGATCGCCATGAATCGGAACATCCCTGCCTCGCTCGGTCGCCACCGCTGGCGCTGAATCCACATGATCCCGGTGATCGCGACGTGCGTGACGGCCATCCCGATCAGCAGCGACCAGATGCCGTATCCGATCAGACGACCGTGCCCGTCGAAGTCGACCCGCCGGTCGGGGTGGATGACGATAACGGCCACGACGAACGCAAGGGCAAGGGAAACGAAGGCAAGGTTGAGGCGTGGAGAGGTCATGGAGCCTGCCGTTTCGTGCGTGTGCCGAGCGGAGCCGTGGGCATCGGCCCGAGGATCGGGTTCGGCGCTTGTTCCATCCGCTGAATGATCAGGTCGAGCGTGCGTTGGATGCGCGGCAGCTCGCCCCGTGCCCGTCGCGATTCGTTCAGGGCCGTCTCCGCGACGTCAATGATCCGATCCAGTTTGTCCACCACCTTCTGATCGGATTCGTCGAGGATGGGCGGCACGTCGGATGCGGGCCAGGCCGGGTCCGGTTCCGTTGGTTCCTGCTGCGATGCGATCCGCCGCATTGCGAAGCTGGGAAATCTCATCGTGAAGGGCTCGATTCTCCGCGTCTCGGAGCACGAGCGCGGCTTCGACCTGAGCGGCCTTGTCGTCGATGATGGCCTGTAAGGCAGCAGCACGGTCGCGGATGCGGTCGGCCTCGACCTGGGTGGCGGCAATGCGGTCGTCGCACTCCTTGATAACGCGGTCGATCTCGGATTGACGGGGAGAGTCGTAGAGCCGCTTGGCAAGCCAGCCGATAGCGGCCAGTAAGGCAGCGGCACTGATTCCTCCGATCGTATTCTGGTCAGCCACATCGGTCCGCACCCCCGCGCATCAGGTGTTCTCGACTATCAGGTAGTGCCACTGCTTCGCGTTCAGGTTCGTGTAGGCGGCGTTGGAGACGATCACCCACTGCGTTCCGCTGGAGCGCAGCGCCCGGACCTTGCCGTCGTCGAGCAGCGCGTCGGCGTCGTCCGGCGTCAGCCACACGCCGTAGGACTGCGAGCCCCGGTCGATCCCGAAGAACGTCACCGTCGCCTGCGTCCCGGCCCCCGGCGTGCCCGCCGGGTCGAGGACGATGACCCCGGACGTGTTGTTCCCCGAGATGGTCGCGGTCCCGCCGATCCCCAACCCCGTCGTGTTGACCGCGTTCGGAGAAATCGACGGCGCGCTCCCGTCCGTGATGATCCGGCCGGCGATCTGGTGCGTGTCGGTGCTCTGGTTGCCGAGCAGCGTGGCCCCGGTGGTGGTGATGCCGTCCAGCGTGACCGTTCCGGTGAAGGTCGGACTCGCGGTAAGCGCAACCGGCACCCAGGCGTACGTCGTGTTGTCGGCCAGCCCACGCGCCACGTAGAGCACGCCGATGGACCCGGCGGGGCGCACGTAGCGAAGCTGCCCGTCCATCTCGTGCGTCGGCGTGCTCGGACCGAGCCCGACGAGCCTCTTAAGTTGGAGCCAAGGGGCCTTCATCTACTTGAGAACTTTCAACCGGCTCGCCCGGATCGCGGTCCCGGCCACGACCGGGTTGACGCGCTCGATCAAACCCAGCGCCCGCTTGAGCGTGATGATGCACTTGGCGCCGCTCGGATCACCGAGGATGTCTTGGTCGTACACGTCCACAACCGTGAGCCCCGACTTCTCCAGCAACGCCTCTTGCAGACGGTCCCCCCCCTGCTTCTTGGCGTCGGTGAACTGGTGGAACCGCTCGGTCTGGAGGCGGATGGCGAGCATCGTGTTTCCCTGGTGGATCAGGAAGTCGACCACGGCCGAACCGACCGCGCGCACGTACCCGCCGATCTCCGCCGACTGGTACTCGAAGTAGGGGTAGAGCCCGAAGAAGGGCGGCTTCCTGGGGTCGGCCCGCTCGTCGAAGATCTTGTAGAGGCCCCAGTAGCACCACCACTCGGTTGCGGAGGTCTGCCCGCCAACGAAGCCGGGCGGAGGATCGCCGGGACCACCGACGTGCTGCTCGATCACGCGCAAGCGGCGAGGGCCGGTCGGTTTGATCGCCGGTCCCCGCAGCGTGGCCGGGCGGGCGAGCGGCTTCATCGGCTGCAAGCGATCCGTCATGGCACATCGCTCACGCCGAGTTGCTGCGTTATCTCGAGCAACGCGATCTGGAACGCGGCACCCGGATCGCGTCCGCCCTGCACGACCCCGGACTGCCCGGTGACGATCGAGCGGTACGTTTTGTCCCCGTACCGGATGGAGAAGAAGCGATCCAATGTCCTGATCTCGATGAGGTTGTCCACCTGCTCCGCCGCGCTCACCCCCATAAACTCCGCCCCGCAGTCGATGTCCGCCGTCCACGCCGCACCCGGGTTCATCCGCTTGTGGAAGCTGAACACCGACGATTCGATCACGGCACTGGTCTCCTGCGTGTAGGGGTTGGGGATCTCGTCCGTGATCTCGAAGCGCAGTTCGATGCTCTCGAAGTCGAGCCCGATGCGGAACCCGTTGGGGTCGATCGGGCCGAACAGCAGGCGATGGACGCCCGCCACCGCGATGTCGTCGCCGAGTTGCGTCCATGCCGTGTCCGTGTCGACCCGGTACTTGACGCGGACGGTTTCGTAGCCCTCCGCCAGCGAGCGAATCGTCAGTTCCACGCCCTGCGCGATCTTGCGGTAGCCGCGCATGTTGGCGTCGAAGCGCCCGGTTTCCAGGTAGTAGGTCGGGGTGTAATGGGTGCCGTCGTAGACGGTGAAGTCGCCCAAGATAATGTCGCCGCCGGCGGCGATCGACTCGCGCGGGTTGGTGAAACTCTCCGGGAGTTCCTGCGTGTAGAGGTCCCCGCCGCCGTCCAGTCCCCAGTGCAGGTTGTAGTCGTCGCCCGCCGCCGAGACGGCCATGCTGCGCGGGCCGTCCGCGTCGGATCCGGTGTAGATGCAATGCCAGCCGAACCCGCTCCACTCGTGGACGCTGTGGTACGTCACGCCGCCGGTCGTCTGGCCTTTGACGAGGGCGTAGAGCGCGTTCTGGCCCGCGACGAGGCTTCGGATGTAGCCGCCGGACTGGTAGGCGTAGGGCAGGCCGTCGTCGCGCGAGAGCCCCATCTGGGCGGGTCGCAAGACTTCGCCGTTGAACGCCATGATGTCCATGCCGCTCGCGACGTACAGCTCGCCGCGCCACACGGCGCTCGCGTAGCCGAAGCGGGGATGCACGCTCTCGAAGTCGGGGATCCTATACAGCCGTGGGGTGTCCGGGTCGAACGCCCACACGTTCTCCTGGGTGATGAGGAACGGGACCGGGTTGCCCTGGCGGTCGTAGAACGGGAGCATGTTCGCCACCCGCAGCCCGGCGTCGAGTTTCACGTTGTTCCCGCCGAGGGTGTAGGCGGTGAAGGTCGTCGTGTTCGCCGCGGTCGTCGCGTAGTACATCGTGCCGTCTTTGCCGACCCCGATGAGCAGGTCGTTCCAGAGCAGGAACGCGCGGAGGTCGGGCGTGGCGTTGTTGGTCAGCGTGTTCGTGGCGGGGTTGAACGTGGCGTAGCCGCTCGCGCTCATCGGCACGTAGAAGCGCTGGATGGTCGCCGTCCCGGAGAAGGTCACGCCGCGCCCGAACGCCCCGGCGGTCAGCGCTCCCCGGCTGGTGGTGTCCTGGTAGAGCGTGGCCCCGCTCGATGCCATCCGGTACACCGCGTCGTCGTACTGGAGGTCGCCCAAGAGGCGCACGCTGCCGCTGCCGATGAAGCCCTTGTAGATCTTGAACGGCTTGCTCATCTGGAACGGATGGCGGGTGTACATGGTGCCGAAGCGGTAGCGGGTGTCGTCGACCCCTTCCTTGAGATCCGCGATCCCGTGCCCGCCGGTGAAGTCGCCCACGATCCAGGCGGAGAGCGTATCGTTGGAGTCCTTGTCGTACGGGCCGATCGTGATCTTGCCGGCGAAGCGGTCCACGGCCTGCTGCCGCAGATCGCCGAGCAACTTGAACCGCCGCTGCCGGAACAGGTGGACCGGGCTGTTGTCCGCGTGGGCTGCGGCCGTGGTGCTCTCCGCCGCCCGCTCCACCGCGATGCTGTTCCCGGTGATCGTGGTGATGTCCATCAGCTCGTCGTCGATCAGGAGCACGTCGGACTCGTCGATCTCGCTGGCGTCGTCCACCACCACGGTGTCGGTCCCGCCGGAGGAGAGCAACGCCCCGTTGAGTTGGGTGACGGACTCCTTGAACCAACACGCGATAAGTTCAAGGGCGCCTGGTTGAACTTCGTGTGCCATTACGCCGCTCTCACTTTGGCGCTACTCGGGCCGCGCGCCGTGACGATGCCGACGCGGTAGCGCTCCATCTCGTCCTTGAAGATGTTGACCCGGATGCTGTGTTCCTCGTTGCGCACCGCGCCGGCGGCAAGGTGGTAGGCCGCGTGGGCGATGATCCACTCCGGGCGGATCGAGCAGGTATCGGAGTCGGCGTCCAGGGTCGGGTGCCGCCCAAGGCCGAACACCCGCAGATACATCGCGTTGACGCCCCAGGCCCGTCCGCCGTAGAGCCGCAGTTGCCCCGCCGCCCGGTCGGACCACCAGCCATCGCCGCCGTAGTGGTTCGCCTTCGGCACCGGATACCAGAGGCCGCTTCCGTCCTGCGCCTCGAGCGATTCGATCTCCGCGAAGTCGGCGGGGATGCTCACCTCGCCGGTGCTGGCGTCGAAGCTGGCCGCGATGTCGGACGTGAGGTGCACGGCGGCGGTCGGCCACGCCGCGAGGATCGCGTTGTTGATCGCGCGGTCGTATTGTTCCGCGGTGAATCCGCGAGACTTCGCGTTGAAGGCGTCGGCGGTATCGCCCGTTGCGGTGTTCGCCGGAAGCACCGGCAGCGAGAGCGAGAGCGTTCCGGTCACGCTCGTGTCGGTCACGCGCCGCCGCTGCCCGGTGTTGATCCCGGACGTGAACACGAGGTCGCGCCCGTTGAAATGATCGGTGGCGCTGTTGACGTGGTAGGTGTCGACGAACGTGAGCGTGCCCCCGGCGGCGGTCGCCACCAGCGGAACGTAGTCGTCGAACCGCTCGGCCAGTTGCCGCCGCAGCTCGGCGCGGGGGATGCCGCCGAGCGCGTTGACCGCGCCGAGCGTGGGTGCGGTCGTGATCGTGAGCGTGCCGGAATCGAGCGTCTTGACCAGACCGTTGAGGTCGACGTGCTCGATCTCGTAGTAGTAGGTCCATCCGGCGGTGAGCGCCGAGGTGATCGCGTTGGTGACGTGGTTGTAGAGGATGCCGTCCTCGGGGTCGGCCGTCGTCAACGTCTCCGGGTCGGTCAAACTCAGTCCGCTCTCGACCCCGGCGATCCACGAATGGGTGTAGAGCGCATCCGCGTCCGCGTCGTCGGAATCGGCAAACAGCCGCCAGTAGACGGACGATCCCGAAAGGTCGAACGCACCGCGCTGGTCCGCGAACGTGTGAACGATGATCTCGTCGTTGCCCTGTTTGATGGCGTAGGTTGCCATGCTATTTCCTCACCGCGGAACTGACCGCGACCGCCGGTTCCGGCAGCTCGGATTCCACCGTCGCCCCCCGATGGGATGCGACCGAACTGACCACGATGCGCGGGCGTCCCGCGCTGATGACGACGACCGTGCGCTGCTTCGGGTTGACCTGGCCGAAGTACGCCCGCGCATCGGCCGTGGACACCGGGGCCGGGATGGTCGAGAAGATCACGAAGGACGGCGCGGATGCCGACCCGCTCGCGCTCGCTGCCCCGGTCGTTTGATCGTGCGTGTAGGCGACGGACGGGATTCCCGCCGCGCCGGTGGCCGTTGCCGCGCCAGGTTGGGCGGTGCTCACCACCGAACTGTTCGGCGCCGGCGCGGTCGCTGCGGCCGTTGATGCCGGGACGGCAAGCAGCGTCGTCACGCCAAGGATGGACGGAGTTCGTGCTTGCGCCGTGGCCGTAGCCTCCGGGATCGCCAGCGTGGTTGTCGGGATCGGGACCGGCGCCGTGCCGGTGGCGGTTGCCGCCGCCGGGCTGACGCCGCGAGAGAGTGACGGGACGAGCGCGTCCGCGGATGCCGTGCTCGTCGTCGGCGTCAGGATGATGCGGATGCCAGGGATGTTCCCCTGTCCGATCGCCCACGCGGACAGGACCAGCGGAACGAGCTGGATCGGGGCGGGAACGATGACCACGTAGTCGTTCGTGAGTGTGGTGGCGAACGCCGCGCCCGCGGCCGTCGATACCGGGACCTGAAGCGGGATGTTCGGGATCGGAGCCGCCGCGGTCGCCGCTGCCACGTCGGGCGTGACCGTCGCGGAGCTGATGCCGACCGGGGTGGGCTGCGCGCCGTCACCAGTAGCGGTCGCCGCATTCGGCAGGATCGCAACGACGACGGTCGGGGTGGCGGTATTCGCCGTTGCCGTGGAGACCGGCGGGGTGAGTGCGACAACGACCTCGACATCGGGCATCTCGGCGGTGGCGTACGCCAGCTCCAGCCCGATGAGTTGGGTGATGGCCGGAGCCAGCGCGGCAGCCGTGGCGGTCACGGTGATCGGCGCGATCTCTCGCGTGTTGTCGATGGCCAGCGCTGTTCCCGTGGCCGTGGCAACCGGGACAACGCTCGGACCCGTTGCCGCCCATGGCCCCGTCCCGTCCGGCTCGACATCGCCGTAGACGCTGCCGGAGTAGGTGCCGACCATCCGCATCGTCGCGGTCGCCACCTCGGCAACGACCACGGTGGGGAGCGCGAAGAAGGCGTACGACTCGGCGGTGGCGGTGGCGACGGGCGGAGACACCGTGCTGCCCGCGCCCATCGTCGGAACCGGAGCGGACGCAGAGGCCGTGGACGCCCCGGGGGAGACGGTACTGCTAGCAAACGGCGTCGGGGCAAGCGCCGCCGATGTTGCCTGCGCGATGGTCCCGCCGATGGTGACGACGGCCGCTCCGTTGGTTCCGGTGAGTGCGCGGTGCGGGCTGGTGCGCCGGGCGAACTCGAACGTCCGCGCGGTGGCGTTGGTCCCGATGGCCCGGAGCGGCTGACCTCGGCGGGCGTAGTCGAAGCCCCACGACCCGACCGAATCGGTGGTAGCCGACGTACTCGGGGTCGGAGCTGCGCCCGTCGCGGTGGCGGTGGTCAGGACAAGGAGCGATGTAATGACGAGGCTGGGAGCCGGAGCCGTGGCGGATGCGGTGGACTGGTCAGGTGCGACGGAACTGCTTGCCAGCGGCGTCGGCAGCGCGGTGTTCGCCGTGGCGGTGGCGAGGGTGGCGGAAACGGTGGTGAACGTCCCCGCCACCGGGGCCGGGGCATCCGCTGTCGCGGTGGCGGCCGGCGGCTCGAGCAGCAGCAGCGTGGTCGGGACGGACGCGCTCGCCGTTGCGGTGGAGGCCCCTGGCGTGGCGGTGCTGTCGAGCGAGAGGCTGGTGCGCTTGGTCAGCGGGCCCGGTGCGCCTGCCCTCGGGTAGTCGAAGCCCCACGATCCCGCCGGGTTGGCGAGTGCGCGGAACGGTGTGCCCCGGCGCTGGAACGAGAACTGATTGACGGACGGGATCTCAAGGACCGGAGCGTTGGCCGCGCTCGTCGCCGTCGACGAACTGGGTGCAATGGTGGTCAGCGTCGTGATCGTGGTGGAGAACTCGACCCATCCGGGGTTCGTGGTGACGGCAGTACTGGCCTGGGCGAGGTCGGTCCCGCCGGTTGCCCCGAAATAGAGCGTGCCGGACATCGAGACGCTGGACGTGTTGACCGCCTGATAGCCGACCTCGACCACGATCCGGTCGCCGGCTAATGCGCTGACGTTGTTGGCGAGGCTCTTGGTCCCCTCGCCGCGTCCGGTGGCGGTCGTGGTCCACTCGGTTGCGCCGATGCTGTTGTTGAGTAGCGTGCCACGTACGGTGTCGGAGTCGCCGGTCGTGACGTAGATGTGGACGTGGTAGAAGCCGTTGAGGTTGTTGCTCGACTCGGTGACGCCCGCGACCCATTGCACCGTGTCGCTGGTCGTGAAACTGGTTGCGGCGATCGGATCGGACACGAACCGAACAAGCAGCACGTCCCACGAGTTCGTGGTGCTCGTTTCCGCTACGGTGTTGAGGTTGCTCGCGCCCGCCTTGGTGACGCCGAGCTTGGAGGAGACGGCGTTCCCGGTCGCGTCCCACGACCCCCGGTACGTCGCGGGCTGGTACGGCGCGGTGGCGTTCTGGAGATAGAACCGTGTAGCCACGGCCCTAGCTCACAGCAAACGTGTCGAAGGCTGCGATCCCGGTTCCGTTGGCGGATCGGTTCGTGAGGCGGACGGTGACGACGCCCTTACTGGTGGGGGTGAACGGGCCGATGCTGATGGATTCGTAGGCGGACGCGCTCGCGTTGGTCGCGTCCACGCTTGCGTCCGCAACCCCAGCCTGACCGCCGTTGACGATCTTCATTTGGGGATAGTTCGTGCCGGTATAGCCGCTGGTCTTGGTCTTGATCGTGAAGGTCTGGGCCACGGCATCCACGGGCACGTCGAAGTCGTGATCACCCATCCCGACCAGTTCGATATAGCCGGTGCCCGAGTCCGCTCCCACCGTGGTTCCGGGGCTGATGGCGAAGTCGTGCCGTTCCAGCATCCCCGCCGCCGCGTTGGCGCTTGCCCCGCCGGAGGGACGCGGGCGGTTGAGGAAGTCGACGGTCTGCGCCGAGATGTTGCCGCCGGTGCCGACGCCGAGCAAGTTGCTCCCCGACCACGGGGTAAAGAACGGTCGGCCCTGCTGTCCGAACGCCCACGACTGGCCGAAGTCGAACGCCATGTGCCGCACGATGGCCGCGCCCGCATAGGTGGTCGAGTTCCCGCCGCTGGTGACGTTGGCGCTCACCGCCGACGTGGAGAGGATCGTGTTGTAGTCCTCACGCACCAGTTGCCCAGCCGTGCCCGCGCTGATCGGGGCGGTGTTCTGCGGTACGACGATGAAGCAATGCTCGATGTCGGAGGCGACCGTCGTGCTGTGCGCGTTGGTCGCGGTGTTGAACGCGGCCTGATAGAACGTGCAATACGAAATCTTGATCCCACCCGGCTTGAAGGTGTTGGCCGATCCGTTGACCTGGACGGTGGGCGCGCAGCCCATAAAGAGGCAGTTGGTAAAGACGATCTGTTCATCCCAGTCCGCCCCGGAGGCGAACTGGACAATCGACATCCAGACCGCCGCCTCCCCCACGCCAAAGAAGGCGCAGCGGTCGAACGTCCAGACGCTCGCTTCCTGTGCGCCGTTGGCGAGGAAGACCTGATTCGTGTTCGATCCGCCCGTGGCGCCGCTCTGGAAAAAGCAGTTCTTGAACGTGATGTTCTTGGAGTGCGATGCCCCAGCCGATGCGGAGCTGGTCACGCACCGCCCGTTGGCGAGGTTTCCGCCGACGAACCAGATATTCTGGAACGTGAGGAAGTCGCGGGTGTTGAGGTTGCACAGCGAACTCGTCGACGGGGTGGTCGTGTCGTTGGTCGTGTAGGCAGACCACTTGACCTCCCCGGCATCCCCGGTTTGCGCCCCGTCCATGTCCCCGATGATCTTGGTTTCGACCGTCGCGCTCGTCATGCCGATGGAAACGACCTCGCGGTAGGTTCCCGCGCCGACGTAGACCGTATCTCCAGATGAGATCCCGCTGACCGAATAGGTGCCCGCGCCGGAGGGCGCCGTGCCGGACCAGGATCCCACCGTGAACACCGTGGTCGTATTGGACGTGACCGTGCCAATCGAGCCAGCCCCGGTGCCCGTCAGGATCGTGAGCACCGCGCCGACCCACTGGTTCGTGGTGAGTCCGCTCGTGGTGAGCGTGGTGGCGGAGCCGGCGCTGCTGCTTCCCGTCTGCCCGAGCACCTTGGTTAGCGTGGCCCAGGCGGTACCCGCGCTGGTTCCAGCCGCGGCGTCGCTGCCCGTTTTGCGTACGTAGTAGGTCGCCACCGATCAGCCTCCTAGGGGGTGCTCACGGCGACCCATGCGCCCGAGATGCGAACGTATAAGGTCGTGTTCGCCGCGCCGACCGTGCGCAGGTAGATGCTGCCGTTGGCGTCGGACGCGCTCGGTGCCCCGGTGCCGCTGCTGATCTTGGCGCTGTTGACCTGGACATTGCCGTACACCGCGTCGAGCCCGCCCGTGTTGATCGCGACGTGCCCGTAGTTGGTCTGCACCGGGATCGTCGGATGGCCGCTCGCCAGCGTTCCCGAGAGGATCGCGTCGAGCCCGCTCTGCCGGAAGTTCTCCAGCACGACCGTAAGACCGATGGTGGTTGCCGCGGTGTTGGAGTAAATCAGGCTGTGCGTTGCCGCCGTCGCCGTGACCTCTTGATAGGTGCAGTTGTGGAACTCGATCCCGAACACCCGCGAATCGGACGGGTTCGGCGAGACCACTTCGACGATGCCCTTGTTGCCGAGGAAGGCGGCGTTGCTTTCCATCCGCCCGTGCGAAAAACAGATCGTGCCGCCGTTGGACGAACCGCCGGCCGCGCCGAGCGTGGTCAGGTCGAGCTTGAAAAAGCCGTTTGCCCCCGCGCCCCGGTGATCCCAGGTGAACTGGTCGATGCTCATGGTGGCGAGTGTCTGCGTCGATCCGGGGGTGGCGACGAGGGCAAAGTCGGTCCACGAGTCGAATCGCAGGTTGCGGAAGTGGGCGTTGACGAACGTGCCGATCTTGAGCTGGACCGCGCCGCCGCCGAACTGGACGTTCTCAAGCCGCCAGCCGTTGTCCACGCCATCGGCGGTGAGGTCCATCCAGACGCCGGGCGATGCCGTGCCGGTCGTAAAGAGGACACCGGAGACGCCGCCGTACGTGAGGGCGCCGACCGCCGACCCGCTCTGCGTCCATGCGGTCGCCCCCGCCGCGCCGTTCCAGATGAGGCGAACGCCCAGGTTGTACCCGGACCCGATCACCCAGGCGCTCTTTCCGGTGATGCCCGTGCTGAGGTAGTAGCGCCCCGGAAGGAGGTAGACGGTGCCCGCGCCGGTGGACGTGCCGACGACCGCCGCCGTGGCCGCGTCGATGGCGGCCTGAATCTGCACGTCGTCGGCGGTGCCGTCGCAGACGTAATCGGCCAGCGCCTTGAACGCGGCCGGGGCATCGTTGCTGGCGACGACGTAGTGCAGCTTTTGGCCGGATCCCGCCGCCGAACTGATGCTGATGGTCTTGGTCGCACCCGTCCCCGTGGCGGTGACACCCGTGCCGACGAAGTTGAGGGTGGACGCCGCTGTGGTCAGCGACGACCCCTCATCCTGCACGGTGATCGCCGTCCCGCCACCCTCGGTTCCGTTGGCGTCGATGTCCTCGATCGCCGCCTGCAACTCGTTGATGTCGGTGATCGAACGGGCCTGCCCGTCCTGCTTGCGCGTGAAGCTGTAGGGCATCAGTTAGCCTAGGCGACCGTGATAGTGAAGATCCCGCTCGCGTTCCACTGCAGGGTAAAAGTTCCCGACGATACACTTTGGTCCGCGCCGAAGTCCACGTAGGAGATCAGTGGCTTGGCCGGCGATGCGATCGAGTCGTCGTAGATGTGGGCCTGCGCCGCCGTGAAGGTCGCGCTGGACCAGGACGTGTCCGCCGCGTCGAACATGGTCGTAGTGGTGCCGGAGTTGTCGTAGACCTTGGTTCCCAGCGTTGCGCCGCCGGACGTGTACCCGCCCGCCGTCGCCAGTTCGTTGGTGAGGTGGGAGTACAGCGTGTCCCCCGTCTGGCTGATGCTGTTTGAGCTGGTCGTCAGAGAAACCTTGATCGTGTCAGAGAGGAGGTCCATCGAGGACTCTGCCCCCGCGTCTCCGCCGCCCAGGTTTTCCGGGAAGTCAGCGTACAATTTCGCGGTTACTGCCATTGCTACAACTCAACTTTCATTTCGGCGGTCGGGACCTCAACGGTCTCGTCGCCCGGCTGTGGTTCGCGTGGTTCTGGTTCGGGGGCTTTGGGATCTCGGATCGTGCCGTCCTTAATCGCCTTTTCGTACCAGCCCTTCGGCCGTTTCTTGCGTTTGCGGAATCCGTCCTCAGGCACGTTTGACTCCGATCACTTCGGGATCTTCCGGCGTCCCGAACTTCTTTTCTAATTTGGCAATCTTGTTCTGGTACGCCTTGAACTGCGCCGCCGTTGGCATCACGTCGTGCGCCACCCGGAACGCCATCGTCTCGTCCTCTTTGCGCGCCAGGTTCATTGCGCGGTCGAGCAACTGCGCCCGGTCCATGCCCGGTTCGCCGCGCACCCGCACGTAGCCGGAACGTCCGATCAACTTTCGGTAGATCGGGTCGTCCTTCTGCAACTCCACCACCCGATCGGTGATGTGGTGGATGTGCCAGCCGGCCGCGACGTAGGCGCGCATCACGCACCCTCGGAGTCGTAGATCAGCGTGGCGACCACACTGTCCGTGCCCGCGTCCGACTGCGCCACCGAGACCGTGACCGTTCCCACGAGCGGGTACGGGTCGTAGGCTCCGGCGATCGCCGCTCCGGCCGCGTCCGATGCCTGCTTCCGTGGGAAGTGGAGCGCGTCGGTCGCGCTGTTGCTGATGACGATGATGTTCCCCATCGCAGGAACGGCGTAGGCAACCGTCGTGTCGCCCGTTGCCGCTGCTCCGGTGAAGTCGAACCAGATCGCCAGCAACTTCCCGTTGATCGGGCCCGACGTGGTGCTTCCGGTGGCGGACCCCGCCGCCCCTGCCGTCGTGACCTTGATGGATTTCTTGCGAATCGGCATACGCCGTTACGGAGTTGCCTCCGCCTCCTGTGCCTGCGCCAGCCGCAACGCGGCCACCGCCCGGTGCGGCGGAACCTGCGGCCCGGCGCCTGCCGGAATCCGAGCGTCCCGGTAGACGTGTTTGATCTCGCCCGTGGCGATCAGCATGTCCAGATAGTCCGCGATCACGTCGGAGTCGGTTTCTAGGTACGCCTCGAAGCGGTTGGGAATCGTCTTGAACCGGATGTACCGATCTCCGCCGTTCGCCTCGATCACCGCAGCGTGCTGCGCCCGCTGCTCCGCCGTGTACTTGGATTCGTACCGGAGCTGGTTGAACGCCTTGACCGGCTCCTTGCCGTCCTCGCGCCCGATGTCCTGCACGTAACTCGGTGCCGGACTCGGGATGCGGTGCATGTAGGCGCGGTTGCCGGGATCGGTGCGGAAGTAGTGCTTCTTGCTCGCCGGTCGCCAGGCGGGCAGGGAGACCGTTTCTTCCGGCCGCTCGAATGCCAACTGGTCCTTCATGATCGCTTCGACGTCGGGATCACTCTGCGTTCGTGGCACGGTGGTCTCCTTCGGAACCCCGCTCCCGTGAGCGGGTCTCGGGGCGGCCACATCGGCCGCCCCGGATCGGTGACTAGGCGAAGCCCGCGTAGTCGGATGCGGTGGTCGAGTAGGTGTGCAGGTGCACCCGGCTGTCCGGGTTCTGCGCGATCAGCGTCCAGTCGCCCCGGAGGAACCCGAAGTGGTACGGGCCGTCCGTGGCGCGCTTGCCCGTCTGCCAGCCCGTGCTCGAGGCATACGGCCGCAGGGCGAAGTCGTCGTAGTTGAGGACGTAGAGGTTGTCCTTCTCGGTCGCGATCGAGTCGAACTGGTAGTTGACGTCGATGTTGAACGTGCCGAGGTCGGTCTCGATGCTGTCCCAGGTCAGGCTCATCTTGGAGTCGCGCGGCCCGCTCTGGCGCGTGCCGTTGTACCAGGAGTTGATGACCCGCTTGGTGAACATGGACGTCATGATCGTGGTGCCCAGCATCTCGCCGCCGACCAGATTCCAGCCCGTGTTCAGGGCCTCGAGCAGGTCGTACTCGGTGAGCGGTGCGGACGAGAGGGACGTGCGCGTGGTGACGTAGCTGGACTGCATCAGCCCGCCGAAGGACGATGCCGCCGTGGTCGAGCCGAGGTTGCGGGTGGAGAACAGGCACGCCCGCTCCAGGAGCACCGGCGCGGTGTGCTGCATCTTCTTCTTGAGTTCCAATTGGAAGCGGTCGCCGCGGCCCTTGGTCTCGTATGTGGGGGTCACGCGGGCGCGTTCGCTGAACTGGAAGCCCATCTGCATGAGCGAGTGGTAGTTGTAGTCGAGTTCGCCTTGCGTCACCGGAGACAGCGGGTCGTCCGCGTTCTCGAGCATCGCGATACCGACGATGGACACCGGCGCGTCGTCGAGGTGGGTATCGCCGGTGGTGAGGTCGCCGTTGTAGGCGCGGATCACGGTCAGCGTGTTGGTGGAGATCGAGACGACGCGCATCAGTTCGGCGTCCACCTTGATGATGTGGCCGACCTGGAAGTAGGCACCGTTGTCGACGTCCACGCCGGTCTCGGTCGTGTCGAGGGCTTCGTTGAGTTGGTCGGCCACCGGGTCGGGCGAGCCCCACCCGAACTCGGCCTTGAGCATCGGGACGGCCGGGCCGGGATCGCGGCGGATCTTGTTGATGAACGGGGTGTCGGTGCGGCGCTGCTTGACGGTCCAGTCGGGCACGTCGCGGATGAACAATCCGCTGACGGTATCCGCGACGTACTGCGTCAGAGCGCGATTCGTGGTGCTCGCTGCCATTGGAGTCTCCGGTTATTCGGGAGACGCCATATTCGATTCTGGCAGAACGGCGTTAGCCGGTGGTCGCCAGGGAGTCGAGGATGACGTCGATTGCGTCGGTTCCGGTGGCCGCAGCCCACCGATCCGCGAACGACCCCCCGATGCCGGGACCCGAATCCACCACGTCCGCGCCGCTCTGCTGCCGCTGCGCGATTTGCGCCTTAGCCGCGAGCTGCTTCTGGAGCCGGGCGTTTTCCGCCCGCACCGCCGCAAGTTCTGCATCCACTTGGGATGCAAACTCCTGGCGGGTTTGGATGTGGTTCTGCAAGACGCTGTAGCCGCCGGGGAGCCGCATCAAGCGCTCGACCTCGGCGTCGATCTTGGATTGGAGGTCGGGTGGCACGTAGAGCCGCATCGCGGCATCGAGCACCGTCGCCGCTTTCGCAACCGTCTCGACTTCCCCCTCGAGCGCCTTCGCCTGTTGGACGTAGGGCTGCTGTTGCTCGACGACGAAGTTCTGGAGTTCCGTGGCGCGTTGGGGATCGTCGTCCGCGAGCGTCCGCAGGCGTTCGGCCTGGAGTTGCTGCGCCCGTTGCTGCGCCTGCATCCGGATCAGCGCTTCGTAGGCGTCGGCCTTCTTTGCCTTCTCCGCGAGCGCTTCGGCCTGGGCGTAGTACGGGTTGTCTGGCGAATCCCAAGATACTTGCGGTGCCGCCGCATCCTCCGCCGGTGTCTCCGGCTCGGAAGTGGCTTGAAAAACCGCATCCTCTCCCTCGGCTTCGGTGTCATCCGAAGCGTCGGCCTCGAGCGTCTGGTCCTCCGCCGGGTCCTCGGCAGCAATCGGTTCCGCGTCATCCGGCGTACTGTCGGCGGACGGCGAGTCGACATCTTCGGAGATGTCTGGGGCCTCGGCGTCGGCATCGAGCACGGCGGCAACGTCAGCGAACCAATCGGTGTTGTCTGCCACGGGTCCTCCGGCGACTGTCGTTATGCGGCGCAGTCCGTTGCTGCGTACACCGTGATCCTACCCCCTTTGCTGTCGTTATGCAAGGGTTTACTGTCGTTACTCGGGGATTTGGTAGACTGCGGGCAAGGAGGAATGACGATGCCGAAGCCATCTGATCGGGTGTGGGTCGTGGAGATTTCCCCGGACGGGAGCGCGTTCGCCTACGTGGACAAGCTGGAGCACGAGTCGGAGACGGACAGCCTGAGCAGCGAAGGGCACTTCCGCACCGACGTGCGCACGCCCACCCGCAAGGCCGCCATCGCGACGGCGCGGGAACGGCTCTCGGCGCACTACGGGGAGTTGGCTAGGCAGCGGCTTGCTGCTCCCCCTGTTTCCTCAACCAGTTGATAAAGCCTTCGACCGTGACGCCGGGCGGCTGCAATACCTTCCATTGCTGGTAGAGTAGGTAGTCCTCCGGCATCTCGGTCGGCACCCCGAACGAGGCGAACACGCTGCGGTAGTAGTCGTTCGGGGCGTCGAGGTCGGCGCGGGTCACGTTGTATCCAGCCGCCTGCATCTTTGTCAGTGCCTCGTCCAGCTTCTTCTCGTACCGCTCGATCGTGTTCTTGACGGACTCCATCGGGTCGTCGGACTTCTTGCCCCCGCCCGATGAGCCGCCGGACTCCTGTTCCTCGAACCCGAAGTCCGGCGCGGTCGGGTCCAGTTCTTCGTCGTAGACCGATTCGCGTTCCCCGATCGCCGCGTTGTAGGCGTCGGGCGATCGGGTCCACTGTTCCATCTCCGCGTCCAGCACGGTGCCCGTCTTGCCCTGCTCCCGGAACCGATCCTCGGCGTCCTGCATCGCCTCGGCAAACTGCTCGTGGTCCTTGGCGAACATCTGCCGCCAGGCGTTCGGCCCGCCCTCGTAGCGGCTCACCCCGGACTGGTACTCCTTGAAGTCGCCCGCCTCCGGGTGCGTGTCGAGGTAGGTTTTGCGCAGCGCGTCGTATTCGTCCTTGGCTTCCGGCACGCCCTCGTACTGCGCGAGCCAGCGGTCGGCCAGTTCCTTGCGGTCGTCCTCGTCCATCTGCTCGACCTGCGTGGTCGAGATCGCCTGGCCGTCGACGACGATGTAACCCGGCTCCAGGTTCTCGGTGTAGACGATCTCGTTCCAGAGCGCGTAGCCCTGCCGCCCGGCTTCGGTCCCGAGCCGGTCCAGTTCCGTCATCTGGATCGCGAGCGTGGGGTTGCCGGACGTCGCGATCTCGCGCTGGTCGTACGCCTGATCTTCGCCGGCGCGGGCCTCCGCGAGCGTCTGGTCCCGTGGTCCGTAGCGCTGGTAGACGCCGCCGGGGGTGAGCGCGGTGAGCAGGACCGACTGTCCCTTGGCGTCCGCGAACTCCTCGATGGCATCGGCGGCGAGCGGGTTGTTCGATTCCGTACCCAGTTCGATGTCCTGCATCGCCTGGTCGAGCAGGCGGAACGGTTCGGAGTCCGGCTCCCACGTCGCGAACGGCCCGTAGGTCTGTTCGAGCTGGTTGATGACGATGCTGTTGAGCGTGTCGTACTCGCCGCCGCTCGGGTTGGTTCCCTCGTAGTCCCGGATGAAGTTCTGCGTCGGGGCGATGGCGTTGGCCCCGCGCCGCGCGAGGTCGTTGATCCCGTTGTAGAGGCCGTAGAGCGCCTGATCGACCACGGACGTCTGCCACGTATTCGGATCGCCCAGTTGGTTCGGGACCAGATCCTCGTAGCCGTTGCTGTTGAGCCAGTTGACCGTGTAGCGCAGCGCACGCCGCACCTGCCGCGTGGCGGTGATGTCGGGGACGTTCGTGCCCTGTCCCAGAAGCGCGGCGGCGGCGGCTTCGACCAGCGGGTTGATGAACCCGCCCCAGCGCTGGATGAAGCCCATCGTGCCGGGGTCGCCCTCGGCCATCGCCCCTTCGATCAGGAACCAGAACGGGATCAGGACGGAGGCGGGGCTGACGAGCCCGTACATCCCGGACTCGCTGCCCATCATCCGCACGAACCCGATCACGTTCGGCGGGTAGCCGTTCGCCTCCGCTTCCTTCTCCATGTAGTCCCAGGCGCGGGCGTAGGCGTTGAGCAGGTAGGGATTGCGCAGCGCCGTCTTCGCGTGCAGCACCGCCGCCCGGCTCATCCAGTAGTGGAAGAACAACACGTTGCGGGCGAGGTCGTCGGCCCCGGTCGACTTGTAGGTGAACAGCAGATCGTTGACCCGCTTGTTCGCCCCCACGCTCGCCTGCGACATCAGTTCGGTCCAGTCGCGGGCAAGGCGTGTATTCCCGAACGCATCCAGCACATCGGCGCTGCCGAACCCGTCGCCCAGGTTGTCGAGTTTCGTGACCCACTCGTCCACGTCGTTCCCGGTGCGGCCGGCTTGTTCGATCACCATGCCCCGGAACCGTTGGAGTGCGTCCCGGTGGTTCTTGCGGAACGTGTGCATGTAGAGGGTGTAGCGGTCGCCGTGATCGGCCCCGGTGCGCAGCGCCCGCAGGTTGTCCTCCGCGAACATGCGCCCGCCGAAGCGGTAGACCTTCCCGGTTCGTTTGAGTTGGACTTCACCGATGCCCGTCTCGGTGCGGGAGTCGCCGACGCCGATGGCGTTTCGGGGCGGCTCCTTCCCCGATACCCGCGTGTGCCAGTCGTAGTCGGGCAGATTCTTTTTGACGAGCTTTCGTCCGCGGGCTTGCTGCATCAACTCCCGCGTGGTGCCGTCGAAGATGTTGAGGGCTTTGGCCGCCGGGATCAGCTCGCCGTTGATCGCGAAGGCGTAGGCGTTGCCGATGCGGTCGGACACCATGCTGCCGAAGCCGCGCGCCCAGTTGTACATGATGCCTTCGCGCAGAACCTTGAGCCACGTCTGGTACGCGGAGAGCGCTTTGTAGTTCGCCCGCCACGCCTTCGACGTGCGGGCCTCCACCTTCGCCTTCTTCGCCGCGAGTTGCGCCTTGGTGCGCGGGTCGATGGTCTGCTCCGCCACCTGCTGCTTCGCCCACGCGATCCGCTCGGCCTCGTCCATCGTCGCGGGCGAGTTGTGCAGCGCCCGTTCGTAGGCTTCCCACAGCTTCATCTTCTCGCCGTCGTAGTCCACCCAGCGGGTGAGCACGGCGTAGTCGCGGTCGCTGATCTGGCCGATCCTGTGCGCGGCCCCGACGTGGGAGAGGTCGTTGTCGCTGATGCGGCTGCCGCCCGGTCCCACCCGCGCCCCGGCCCGGTCGAGGATCGCGTCCCGCGCTTCGATGGAGAGACGCTGGTTTCGAGCCATGCCCGGTTCGATGAAGCCGAGTCGTGTCCGTGACGGTCGTCCGAGGATGCGCGTGATCTCGTCGTCGACATAGGTGATCGCTTCGGCCATCGTCGGGAACGTCTTGGGGTTCGGTGCGGATCCGGTCGCGGTGGTGATGCTTCCCTGCCACGTCCCGAACTCGAGCCCGGACGTGACGCTGCCCACGACCTTGCTCGCGTTCTTCGACTCCACCGGGCGGATGTCGAGTTCCGACCCTTTCCCCGAAATGCGCAGTCCGTTCGGGGTGTTGCGCCGCTTGGTCTGATCGCGCAACTCCCGCCGAATCTCGTTGTCGGTCTTGCCCGTGGGGTCGAACGTGTCGAGGTCTCGGCGCACGGCGGGCTTGCGCGGCGGCTTGACCGTGGGCGTCTCGGGGTAAACCTGCTCCCGCAGTTCCTCCAACGCCTCGCGGAACTCCGGGTCAAGGAATGGGGCTATTTCATCTTGAAGTCGTCGCCAAGCCTCCGCTTCGGTTTCGGCTACTTCCGCAACAACCTGCTTGACTATCGCGGGCGTCGGCTCGATCCCGCGCTTGGCGTTGGCGATCAGCTCGTCCGCGACCGCGATGGCCTCCGCGAGCGTGGGGGCCGTGGCGGCGGTCTTTGCCTCGTTGGCCGGTTTGACGTTCCAGATCGTTTCCTTCGTGCGCGGGTTGACGATGGGCGTCAACTGCATCCACTCGGACCCGGAGGCGGTGCGGGTCGTGCGCACGTCGATCTTCCCGTTGCTTCCCCGCGTGACCAGGTTGTCGTTGGGGGAGACCCACTTCGCGCCGGTGTCGATCAGGTTGCGGATCGCGCGGTCGTCTCCGGTCATATCCAGCGGCACGCGCGGCTTCGGCCCGCTCTTCTTCTTCGGCTGCGGCGTGGCGATGGGATCGAGCGCGGGCGGTTCTGGCGCGGTGGCAACGGTCGGCTCGGGTAGGTCCGGTTCCGGTGCGGCGGTGATGCTCGGCTCTGCCGGGAGATTTAGGTCGCCAACGGCGGCGGCAACCTGCTGATCCTGCGGCAGCGCGGCGGCGCGGGCGGCGGCTTCGCGCTTGGCAATGCTGTTCGGATGGAGCGAGAGCGGTTCCCCCGTCTCCACGCGCAGACGACGCAGTTCCGTCGCCAGGTCGGCGTAGGTCATGCCGTCGAGGGAGGCGATCCGGGTGGACCGCGCCGCCGGGCTGTTCAGGAACGCCCGCGCCTGCGTGGCCGTTCCCTTCTCGACGACCTTCCCGGCGTTGTCCAGCGTGTCGGCGGTGCCGAACACGGCGTGCTCGATCACGTTGTTGATGTCGGTCGTGTCGAGGGTGGCGTTGGTCGTGAACCGATAGGGCGGAAGGTCCGCGCCGGGGAACGTGCGCTTGAACGGGGCAACCGCATCCTCCGCGACGAACCGGACGATCTCCAGGGTTTTGGGTGGACTGACGATCTCCCGTCCCCGCTGGACGTATTCGCGTTCGATGGACCCGCCGGACTGCTGCATCGCCGCCGTTTCGCGGGTGCGTATCTCGCCCATCACCCGTTCGTGCTCGGCGGCTTTCGGCACGAACTCTTGCAGCCATTCGGTGCGCAGTTCAGGCGTGCCGAGCGTGGCGTCCGATGCGACCTTGATCTGGACGTTGGGGTACGGAAGCGCCTGGCCCCGGTTCGTGAGCGGTTGGTACGTCGGGCTGGTGAACGTGAGTTGGTTGATCTCCGGCGGGAGTACCCATCCTTGCGAGCGCAAGTCCGCTTGAATCAGCGGTTGATTGAGTTGGTTGACGTGCTTGGCCGCCTGACGCTCCTGCCAGTTCGGTTCGATGTCGTTCGCGGCCCGTGGCACGGCCGGGAAGCGGTCGCCGGTGGGCACGCCCTGCGGGTTGTAGACGACCCACTCGTTGCCCTCCTGCCGCATCGTGAAGCGGTCGCCAGTCGTGGCGACGGTGGCCTCCGGCGTTTGCGGCGGGATGATCTGCCCGGCGTTCCCGGTCGGTTGGCCCGGTCCCGTTCCGGTTCCGCCCTGCGGCGGCGGCGAGGTCGTGCCGCCCGGACCCGGAGCGATGTCGTTCGGCCCGCCGCGCACGTTCTCGTGGTACGTGCCGAGCGTATCGGTCGTTTCCTCGCCCTGCGTGGCGGCGCGGGACGTCGGACTCTCCGAGAGGAGGTTGCGAACCCAGCCGGGTCTCCCCACCCCGGCGCCGGCGCGGCTGATCGCTTCTCCGGCGATGGTGAACGGGAGGTCGCCGGTAACGTTCATCACCGCTTGGGGGGCCTGGAGCGCGGTCCCGCCGACCTGCTTGATGACGGTCCACGGGCCGATCCCTTGTCCTGTGCGCAACGCCTCTTGCGCGTCCAATGCCGCCGTCGCTTTGAACCCAGTGCCGACGTCGGCAAGTGGCTGGAAGAGCACCAGCGGGTCGAGCAGGATGTCCATGACGGCTTTGTAGGCATTGCCCGCGCCGTTGATGAACAACTCCCACACGGCGCGACCGCCCTCGTAGCGGGGCGCATCGAGCGATGCCTGAAACCCGTTCTCCTTGGCGTTGCGGATCGCGGCCCAGTTGTCGGGATCTTCGACCCACGCCTCGAAGTCCTGCGAGAGCCGCGTCCCGTCCAGCCCCGGAACGATCCAGTTCGCCGGGGCGATGGCGGCGACTTCGGCGCTCCAGTCGTCCTTCTCGCCAACCGCCACGTCGTAGGCGTTGTTGCCCATCTCCTCGATGACCAACTGGCGGGGCGTGTCGATCAGGTTGAACACCTGTTCCACCCCGGGGATCGGTTCGCCGCTGATGGCGAGCGCATCGGTGTACGCCTTTTGCGCGGCATCGACGGCATCCTTGTTTGCCGTGCTCGGGTCCGCGTTGAAGGTGCTTTGCGCGATCTCCAACGCCACGGCCGCATCTTCCGTCGCCTGATCCGCCGCCGCCGCATCTACTTCGGCCTGCGCGTTGGCCTGATCCTGTTCCGGGGTGACCGTTCCCGCCTTGGCGGCTTCGTACTCGGCCAGCGTCATGCGCGGCACGTACGGCTGCCCGGTGGTCTGGTCGAAGGACATGTCGAGCATCTGCTGCGGCGTTCCGAACCCGCTGGGCTCCTGCATGTTCTCCGCGAGGAAGCGCAACTCCTGCGCTTGCGGCGCCGCGAACCGATCGCCCGGAACCGGCGTGTAGGTCTGGACCGGCGCGATGGGCTGCGGGTTCGCGGGGGAACCGGGTTGGAACTGCTGTCCGCCCTGACCAAGATCGACCACGGGGCCGCCCGCCGTGCTGTTGACCGACGCGATGGTGTCGCCGTAGCGGGTCTGGGGGATCGGCGCGGCGAGTGCGGTGCTCGGTCCCTGACTGGTGGCCGCCTGCTTCTTCGCAAGCACCTGCGCCGCGTACGCCTTCGCCGCGGCGAATTGGTTGGGGATGGTCGGAGCCGGAGATGGAGCGACCTGGCGCGGCGGCGTCATCTGGTTCTGGAGGACGGCCCGCTGGGCAAGGTTGCGCCGGAATGCCTCGCGGAAGCTGTCGACCACTTAGCGCCCCCATCCGGCCAAGAAGTTCGCGATGGCGGCGTTCAGGGAGTAGCCGCCGCCGTACCCGGATCCACTGGTTGCTCCGGTGCTCGATCCGCCCGCGAACATCCCGCCGCCCAAGACGGTACGCGGGTCCACGATCCGCCACCCGGACCCGGTGCTGCCGTCGCGGACGCGGGCCTCGAGGTGCGTGTGCGGCGAGTTCATCCCGCCGCTGGTGCCGATCATCTGTCCGGCGTTGACGCGCTGACCGGGACGCACCGCCGCCGTGCCGGAGTGGCCGTAGATCAGGACCGTGCCGTTGTCCAGCAGGACCTCGATCCGACCAGCGCCACCGCCCATGTAGTCGGTGAACGCGGCGCACCCGCCGCCGTCCGTGCCGGAGCCGACGCCGGTTCCCGCGCACATCACGGTCCCGCCCATCGGGGCGAACATCGGAGTGCCGATAGGCATGGCGACGTCGATCCCGGTGTGGTTGCTTCCGTTCAGCCCGTAGGACGTGCCGTAGCCGTAGAGTCCGTTGCTGCTCGGGACGTTGAACTCGCCCCAGTCCTGCACCGAGGCGCCCGCGCCGAACATGCCGGTGATGTTCCCTCCACCACCCGATGCCCCACCGAAGGAACCTCCGCTGGCGTCGAGCTGCTGCCGGTACTGGTTGACGCGCTGGAGGTACGCCTGATCGGTCGTGCCGTAGGCGTCCTGCCCGAAACCGAGGTACGACCGGATCGCCATGTCCATGTTGCCGTACTGGTCCATCCCGGACTTGAGCACCTTGGCCCCGGCGAGGATGTTCTGGCGCGGGTCCTGGAGGTTGAGTCCGAAGTCCTGCCCCCAGAACGGCATCACCTGCATGATGCCCTGCGCCCCGGCGACACTCGTGCCTTCCCAGCCACGTTCGACCGCCGCGATGGCTTTTAGCACGTTGACCGGCATCCCGGTCGCCGCCGCCGCTTCCTGGAAGAACTGGTCGTACTGATCGAGGACCGCGAACTCGCCGCCGAGGGAGCCGACCGGGCCACCGCTGCCCATCGTGGGCTGACCGCCCGGTCCCGTCCCGGTCTGCTGCTGCCCACCCCTGCCGAAGTTGGGTTGGACCATCGACGGCATACGGAGATTGCCGAATGGGGAACCGGACAGACTCCCGATCCCGCCAACGGTAGACGGCAGGGACAACGAGGTCGAGGGCATCCCAAGGCTGGTGAAGCTGGCAGGGACCGGCCCCGGTGCCTGCGCCCCGGAGAACAGTCCCGTCCCGACGTTCTTGGCGAGCGCCCCGAGTTTCTGCAACTGGCGTTGCGCCCCCAGGTTCGGCAGCGGGGCCGGCATCTACCCGGCCCCGATCACGCGGGTGTTCGGCGATTGCGCGTAGCCCTTGGCGCGGGGCGATTGCGCGTTGAACATGTTTTGGAGGCTGCCCCGGTTGAAGTTGCGGGCGAGGTACGTGCGGTAGTCGAGCGCCGGGTTCTCCAGCGTCGCCGCCTTGAATCCCGCGAGCGTCTTGCCGTAGAGCCCCTGCACCCACTCGCTCATCGAGTCCGTGCCACCGAATCCCCGGTTGGCCGAGAACTCCATGAACACGCCCTCGGGCACGGTCGGAGCCACGAACTTGCGGACGAACGGCGTGTCCTTCCAGTTCTGCGACTGGCCGTACGGGCTGTACTGGTTGTACCAGGGCGACGAAACGCTCCCGTAAAAATCTTGAGCCGCCATCGCCGCCTCCTAGAAGTACTTGCCGAGGTTGCCGCTTCGCACGGCCTGGTAATAAGCGTCCGGGTCCGCGACCGCGCCGTGCGCGAAGTCCTGCCGGTAGCCGAGGTCCATCTGGTCGAGTTGCTTGTCCATGCCGGCGGTGAAGTAGGGGTTGCTGGTGCCCATCCGCATCGCCGCGCGGATCAGGTTGTTGACGCCATCCGGCCCCTGCGTGGCGAGGAACGCGCCGAGCGCGCTGTTCGGGTCCGCGTTCATGATCGCGCCCATCAGGGTGTCGACGTCGGGCATCGCCCCGCCGGGCGTCATCATGTTCTGCGCGAACTGGGTCAGGAAGTTGGTCGACTCCGCCCCGCTCGGCGCGAATCCGCTCTGGCCGCTGCGGGTCAGCAGTTCCATCGGCAGGCCGTACTGGACCAGATCGGCCATCAGGTCGATCACGTCGGGGTTGGTGATTCCCGCGCTCGCCAGCACGTCCGCCGCGATCACGTCGGGGTTGTCGTTGAAGTAGCCGGACGCGATCGCGGCCGGGGTGTAGCCGCCCGATCCGGCGGTATTCGACGCTTTTCCAAACCCGCCCGGATCGGTTGCCGCCGGAGCCAGCGCGGCATCGTATGCCGCGTACGCCGCCGGTTTGTTCGGCAGCTCCGTGTCCGTGAATTGGCGAATCTGCTGCCCGGGGTCGAACGTCGCTCGTGGCGTGATCGCCGGCAATGTGCTCGGCTGCGCGTAGAGGTTCGGCGCGATCATGGGCGAGACGTTGCCCTTGTTGACCGGAGACTTCGGGAGGTCCTTCGGCTTCTTGAGTTTGTCTTTGGCCCTCGTGTACGAATTGGTTTTTGCGTTCTGGAATGCCACGACCTACTCCTGTCTAATACGGGCGGCCCACCTGTCCGCCTTGCGATCCCGGCCCGATCATGCCGGGGAGACTGCCGCCGCCGCCCGCGACCGGCGCGGCCATGCCCGGCGGCGCTTGCGGGAAGGCGTCGGGCGGAACCGGCGTGCCCGCCGGAGCGCCCATGTTGCCCGGCGCGGGTCCTTGTTGTTGCATGCTACTACCTCCCATTCCGGGCATCTGTGGTTGTTGTTGCGCGCTCTGCTGGACCATCGTCATCCAGTCCTTGAGTTGCTTCGTCCAGAACTCGACCATCTCGGGATCGCCGGCCGCTTCCACGATCTGCTCCGCGAGCATCGCCGGGATGTTGAACATCTCGTTGTATTTCGGATGCTCCAGCGCGTTCATCGTCGCCTTGGTCTGCATCCACCGCTCGAAGTGGTCGTCCCAGTCGGTCTCGCCCGTGACTTCCTCGCGCAGCTCTTCCGGCGTGAGCACCGCCATCTCGATCAGTTGCCGACCGCTCGCCGCCATCGCCGGCCACTGGCTGCGGTCCGGGTTGCTGTACTTGACCGCGATCCGGGGGCCGAGTTCGTCGATCAACTCGCGGGACAACTCGAACGCCCTGGGCAGGCCGGGCCGCCGGCCCGGAACCATCAGGGGGCGTTCCTCGTCCCCGCCGTACTTGGCGAGGTGGCCGAAGTTTCCGAGCGTCTGGAAGATTTGGCCGATCTGGTGCGCCTTTGCCAGTTCGAGCGACTGGAAGATCGGGAGCAGGTGGTCGTCGGTCGCCTTGTCGAAGCGGCCGAGCGCCGCGCCGGAGACGTTGGACTGCCCCACCTTGTCGTCCAGCCCGACCCCACGGGATGCCTGCTCCTGCTGGAGGACGCCCGCCACGAACCCGGTGATCGGGCTGTTCGTCATCTGCGGCATGGGCCGCAGTTGCTCTTCGCCCAGCACGGTTTCGGTCACGGCGCCGGGAGCCTGGGACACCTCGCCCATGTCGGTGCCGTACAGCATCGTCGAACGCGCGCGCTCGATCGGCGGGTTGATCTCGCGCTTGAAGCCGGTCAGCACGCGCCCCATCACGGCCTCGTAGATTTCGTGGGAGCGGATGTCGAAGTAGATCAGCGGGACCGCCTGGTAGTGGCGCTGGCTGCGGCGGCTGCGGTCGACCTCGTAGAACCCTTCGCCCCAGTTTCGGGTGGACCCGCCGCCGGGGGCGCGGGTGAACATCGCGTCCCCGAACCCGCCGTAGCGGATCGTCCACGGCGCGTAGCCGTACTCGTGGTCGGCGTCGATGATCGGCTGCTCTTCGATCAGGATCATCCGGTGCCACGAGTCCCAGAACTCGGTGATCGGCAACTCGGTGTGCTCGGCCGGGTCGGTGCCGTAGCGGTCCTTGAGCTTCTGCTTGATCCCCTTGGTGAACCCGCCGTACTCGGCCTCGGCCCACGCCCAGGTGTCGCGCTTGACCCGGTAGACCTCTTTCAGCCCCTTGCGCCCGCCCCAGATCGGGTAAACCTCGGTGGGCTCGATCAGGTCGATGTTGATGGGCGGCCCGCTGGTTTCGACGCCGCCGGAGAGGTCGAGCACCTGCCGGGATACGTACATCCCGCGATCGGCAAACAGGAGCGCTTCGTCCAGCGCGAGCGAACGTTGGCCCTTCTCGGCCCACTGGTAGGCGAACTCCTCCTGCAACCACTTCGCCGCGTCCTCCATCATCTGCGCCTTTCGCCGGAGGTCGTCGTGGTAGAAGGGTTTGGTCATCCCCATCTTCGCGCTCGCCACGCGGGAGATGACGCTGTTGCGCTTGGTCGACAGGAACGTGGAGATGAACTCTTCCTGCAAGCCGTTGCGGCGGTCCTCCGCGTCCTCGGGGAACATGCCGACGCGCTCGTGGTGGGTCCACGCCCAGGTGATCTCGATCAGGTTCCGCCAGTTGCTCATGTCGTCGTAGAGCTGCTTGGCCCGCTGCACGACCTCGCCCGGCTTCGGTTTCTTGGGCTTCTCGTACCCCGGTGGGTACTTCGGCGAGAAGTCGCGGGGCGCAGGAGCAAGTTCCCGCAGCGCGGCGAGCAGGTCCTGCGGGTTCAACTGCGTCCGTGGCGGCACGGCTGGTGCAGGCTGGAACGCTGACTGGGGGAGCATCGGGGATACCACTTAGCGCCTCCCGGCGTAGAGCGTTGCGCGCTGCTTGTTGGCGCGGGGCGTGGTCAGGCGGGCCAGGCTGGCGTGCTTGACGGACACGGGCGCTTTCGGCTTGTCGACCGTGCCGAGCAGGTCGCCGCGGGTCTTTTTGTAGACCGCCCAGAACTCGATCGCCTGCATGACGTGGCTGGTCCAGTCGTGGATCGGCGCGCTCGGCTCGGTGATCGTGCCGCTGGTCGGCGGCTTGAACCGGTGGTTGGTGACGCACCGATGCGCGAACACGGCGCCGGGCCGGGCGGAGAAGCGCAACCCCTGGCTCAACTCGTGGACGCATTGCTGGCGTCCCTTGAAGGTGCTTCGTTGCTTTCGATACATGCCTCGATCTTTATTCCCCAGCCGGTCTCGGTTGACGAGGATCGACTGCCCCACCGCAATCTGGTCGGCGGTGAGGTATGTTCCCGTTTTGTACTCGTCTGCCGTTCCCGGAACGGTGTATTTGGTCAGAACCGAATAGAAGGTATCCAGCGTGGCGCCGTTGCTGGTGTCGCCGTAGACGTCTCCGCAGTAGGTGGGCGACGGGAGTTGCCGGAGCAGGTCCATGAAGTCGTGCTCGCGCTCGCCGTACATGTCGGGGAACTTTTCTTCGTCGGGGCAGCAGGAGAGCAGGGTTCCGTAGAAGTCGGCGTCCTTCCCCTTGTTCTGGTAGGAATCCAAGATCGTGTGCTCCAGCGTCACCGGATCTTCCTGAATCACCACGATCGCCGTCTCGTCCAGTTTACCCGGGTCGATGGTGACGTAGGTCGGGGCCATCGGGAGCACGGCGTTCCGGTTCGGATCGGGCGCGTACTTCGGGTCGTGGAACTGCCCGTAGACCAAGGACGAACTCATGTGGGGATTGCGCAGGATTTCGCGCGCGAAGTCGGCCGGGCGGGACGCCATGCGCTTGCGCATGTCCTCGAAGTAGGCGTCGTCGTTGAGCGGGTTGTCCCACCAGTCGATCTCGAACAGCGCCGGGCGGTGCTCCATGTCGGTCCCGGTGCGCAGGTTGTAGAAGTCCGGGCCGTCGTCCAGCGACTCGGTGGAGATCGCCCAGCGGTGGCTCGTGGTGCTGCTGATCCCGTTCCAGGTGTTGAACAGCTCCGGGATGAACGCGGCCTCGTCGAACGCGGCCCACGTCGTTCGTGAGCCGCGGCCGGACTTGGCGGTGGTCGATTCGCCGGAGAGCTCGTTGAGGTTGGCCGGGTTGAGCAGGAAGAGCTTTTGGCGGTGGCGATCGGGGTCGAACCCCTCCGGGCGCATCCAGTCGGGCAGGTTCCAGAACAGGCGGTCGATCTTGGCGAACAACGACGCCTGGTTCTTGGAGTCGACCAGATCCTCTTTGCGGGAGATGAGCAGCGCGTCCCACGGGTGCTTGAACAGCCAGCCCCACAGCGCGATCGCGCACACGATCCACGATGCGCCGACGTCGCGGGGCTTGCTGACCACGGCGTCGGCCCCGGCCCCGCGCTGCGTGAGCGTGGCGAGCAGGAACGCGGCGAGGTCGAGCTGCTTGGCGAACGGAATAAACGGAAGATCGCCGCCGCCGAGCCCGCTGCGGTCGTCGCGCGGCTCGAATATCGTGCCAAAAAGGGTCAACCAGTAGCCGAAGCTCTGGGAGCAGTAATACCGTTCCAGTTCCTTGTCGATGTACCCCGCGTCAATCTCGGCATGACGCTGGATTCTGTACCGATAGATTTGATCTCTCCACGCCAAGTAGTCCGCGCGTCGCTGATCTCGCTCAGGATCGTCAGCCGAGCGTGGCGCTGCCGGAACCACCGTCAGGTGCTCCGGCAGGAAGGGGATCGTCGTGGGAAAGGGCGTGATCGTCACGTCACTAGTAGGCTCCGGGTGGTCGGTTGGGTGGCATGGGCACGGGCGGGAGGTTCGGGGTTTGCTGCCCCGGCATTGGGGCGCCGCCGCCCTGCTTGAGCTGCATGAGCAATTGGATCAGTTGCATGAGCACCTGCGGCGGAATCTGTCCCGGTCCTCCGGGGGCGGGTGCCCCCGGGCCCATCCCCGGACCCGGCAGGGGAGGGGATTGGGGTTGGCCGGGAGGAACGGCCGAGCGAACGTGTTGCGCGTAGGAATCGCCGGGTCCGGGAATGGGCATGGGTTGGTCCTATCGTTGGGGGTACGCCGGATTCGGGTCGAGGATCGCCCGAACGTCGCCGTTGCCGGAGTGCTCGGGGCACGCCCAGTCCCGGTGCCCGTTCTTCCAGACATACCCCAGGAACGTGCCGCACGAAACGCAGTACACCTTGCGGTCGGTCAGGCGGCGAAACGCGCGTTCGATGAATGCCATCGCTAGTCCTCCGCCTCTCTCGGGATGGGTTCGGGCGCGGGCGCGCCTTTGCGGAACGCCCACGCCGCGATGCTATCGGGATCGCCTACGGCTGCCGCTTCCACAGGAACCCACGTCTCGGGGCCCTGGACGATGAACTCGGTCAGTGACCCCGCGAGCCGCGACCGTTCCGCCGCGTTCTGTCCCGGCGAGACGACGGGCCGGCTGGGCCGCGGCTCCATCTTCGGCATCGTTAGCGGCTCTTCTTCGCGTCGGCGTCCGCCTGACGAGACGCTGCCGTTCGGGTCTCTGCCCGGCGGGCGTTCGCGTCCTGCGCGGCCTCGGTCTTGGCGTCGGTCTCGGCCTGTCCCTCGGCTCCGGTGGCCTGCGCCTCGGCCGCCTTGCGGGCGTTCCAGGCGCGGATGCTGTCCGGGTCGCCCTCGGCCTTCGGCACGTCCATGAAGCCGGACGAGTGGGTCGCCGCCGCCGGGTTGCCCTGGCCGCCTTCGACCAGGCCGATCTTCACGTCGTCGAGGGGCGGCACGTTGCTCGAGGCGCCGGCCGCGTCGGCGCGGTCCTTCTCGTACTGCTCGGCGTCGAACGGCTTGCCTTCCTCTGCCTCGGTCGGCTGGACGACGGTGTTGCCGTCCACGATGTAGTCGCGCTGATCGAGCACCGGCGCGCGGTCCAGGTTCTCTTGATCGAGGTTCGGCTTCTCTGGTCCGACCTTCTCGCCGGCCTTCTTGGGTCCGCTATCGTGGGAATCGATCGGTTCGCGTGTCGTCTTGCCTGCCATTGCGATTGTCTCCTCTGCCTGGATGTCGTACAGCCGAAATCGCTTCTCGGGATTGAGCGTCACGAACGTGAAATCGCCTTTGCCGCTTATTCGACCCTGCACTACAGGGGCTCGAACTCGAAGCTGATGTTGCCGACGAGGCCGGTCAGGGTGCCGGAGAAGTCGAGCGCCAGGCGGTCGTTCGGCTTGAAGCGCCGGGCCGCGCTGCCGGCGGTGATGGTGAGCGTCTGAAGGGTGTTGATCGTGGCGGTGAGGTCGGCCGCGGCGCTCAGTTCCACCACGGTAGCGGAGGCCGCCGCGCCGGGGGCGCTGGTGCCGGACACCTTCCGGGGGCGAACCGCTGCCGATGCGCCGCCGACGACGGAGTGGATCTCCTTGACGCTGACGAGCCGGCAGTAGGTCGGGGCGATCCAGATGACCTGGTCGACCGAGGCGGCAAGGAGGTCCGCCGTGACGAAGAAGTTGCCGACTTTCCGTTGCACAGACGTCGCTGGTCCTGCGCGTACCATTGCCCACACCTTCCGCCCACCCGGAGCGCGACGTGCGCCCCCGCTGACGCGATCAGTTCCCTTGCAGGATACGCCGTTGGTGTCGTTATGACAATGGTTACTGTCGTTATTCGGTGGGAGTGTCGGTGAACTTCGCCCGTTCGTCCTCGGGCAGGAGCGCGATGGCGTCCTCGACCGTCTGATCCCGGTCCTCGGGGAAGAGGGCGACCAGTTGCGCCGTCTTGATGAGGTCGACGAAGAGGTCGAGCGGGACGCAGATGAGGGTCGCCATCAGTCGAACTCCCGGACCCGCTCCAAGGCGCCCATCAGGTCCCACAGGGCGTGGCCGTCGAAGGCGGAGAGCGTTTTCTTGCCCGGAAGATCGACCGACGTCCGGGTCCGCATCAGCGCCTTGGCCGCGTCTTTGACCTTGACGAGCTGGTCGTGGGTCCACGGCGCGGTCTGCCGGGCCTCGTCCGACGCCCGTTCCTTGTCGCCTTGAACCCCGTGGTAGAACGGGCTGTCCCTGAACTCCTTGGATACCGGCATTCCGCTACTCCCGCCAATCGTCGTAGATTTCGATTTCCCTGATGTCGGGGTTGGCATGATATGCCTGCACGATGATCGGGCCGTATTTGTCGCCAAACGCCACGAGGTCATCGAGCGACGCGATCTCCACGAACCACCCATTCACGGCTTCGGATGCGTATTCGGTTTGCACGTAGGGTTCCTGGACCGCCTCATCGACGGGGGCCGATCCGTCGACCGCGTGTGATGACCGGGTGACAAGAAACTTCATTCGCTCCTCCTCCTTCGGCGGGAGGATAGCACAGCGGCACTGTCGTTACTGTGGTAGAATCGGGGGAGTACAAGAATACCGGGCGGCGCTACGAACGCCCCCGGATTAGGCACCCGACAGGAGCGGTCGAGATGCAACTTCAGCTTACGCTTTCCACCAGTACAAAACAATGCAGGCGGTGCGGCAAGGATGTCCCACTCAGTGAGTTCTCGAAGGATCGGGGACAACCTGATGGGCTTTTCTTATGGTGCAAACCCTGCTCCAGAACGCACAGCAAACAACGCTATAACGAATCTCCTGACACGAAGGCGGCCCACCGCGAGGCCGTCCGTCGATGGAGAGCACGATCACGGGGCGAAGCGGAGCCGTACATCCCAACCACGGTCTACCGCGCTCCGCGTTTCGAATCCCTGCCACGACAGAACGCCACAAAACAGACCATGCGGATCGCCGTCAAGGCATTCAACCACGCCATTCGGGCATCGGTGGGGTGCCAGGTCTGCGGTGAGCGCGAAGTCTGCTGCCTGGACTTTCACCACATCGACCCGACCGAAAAGCGATTCACCCTTGGACGCATCAATCGCGCCCTCTCTGACTTCGGGTCAATCATCAACGAGGTCATCAAGTGCACCTGCCTCTGTGCCAACTGTCACCGCAAGGTGCATAGCGGACTCATCCGTACCGATGACCTCAACCGCATTACTCGGGAGCAGATCGAACAAGCGGTCCTAACCCTCGAACTCACGTAGTCCCAACTCATAGCAATCCGGGGGATGGTGTAGACCCGGTGGTTCGGTCAGTGTGCCCATCAAAGGTTCATAGCCGGAGCTGCGCTGACCAAAAACGCTCTTATCTCAGAAAAGACATCCCGGTTTGGCCTTGTGGGGGCCAGGGGGGGTGGTCAGTCGTTATCACTTCGTTCGTCGTATCGTCTCTCAAAGTTCTGGAAACTCTAGCGGAGACAAGGACCCCTGATCCACACACACACTTACTAACCATACACCCGCTAAAGTCACCCCCTCACTTGCCGGGCGGGCTCGCCGGGGGAGGGTAGGGGGTGGGGGCGTGGATCGCGACAGTGGTGGTGGCGAGAGGGGATGCAGGGGTAGGGGGGATGCGATGGTGTCGCGTACGTAGCGAGGGTGGCGTCTCGCATGTGGGTACGTGATACGTGGTTACGTGCGTGTGCGCTCGGTAGCAACCATGGTCTTACGCTGTCGCTTCTTGCGTTGCGCCTCTTCCCACGCACGCAGTTCGTCGTGCGACATGGTGCTGAAGTCGGGGAGTGATTCGACTTCAACGAGCTGGCGATGGTCGGTGACGGCTTGCTCAATCTTGGATACGGGTGAGACGCCGGCCAGGCCTGCCAGCCATTGGGCCGCGGCTAACCTGTCTTTGTTGCTGGCCGTCTTATCGTCGCGGATCTCTTTCGCGGTTTCGATATTCGCAACGAGCTCGGTGACAACCAGGGCCGCAACGCCGTGCTTACTGGCGCCGAACGCTTCGGTATCTTCTTGATCGGCACGGGCGACCCATCCCTCGCTGTCGCGCCACGCCATGATCGTATTGCGTTCGATGCCCAAGCGTCGCGCAACCGCCGTGCAGCTGCGACCCGCAGCGATCCGCCACAGGTCGTAGGCAGCTTCCTTTTCCTCAGCCGTGTACCGCCGGCCCCGAGGGACCGTGCTG
>Ga0111538_10000591_pt1 | contig 48964 bp, 45 predicted proteins | sample SoiMethybrSBSTD1_FD_79669 | JGI IMG/M metagenome (GOLD analysis project Ga0111538, IMG submission 79669) | Bulk soil microbial communities from a Populus tree surrounding site in Tennessee, USA - Soil MetaG P. TD hybrid SBSTD1 (version 2)... | ecosystem: Environmental > Terrestrial > Soil >... | reverse complement strand
TCCTACAACACGGGCTTTCGCGCGCCGACCTTGTTCGAGCTGTTCCGGCCGCAACAGATCGGCGGCAACACGCCGAAGCAAAATGATCCGATCCTGTGCCCGGGCGGCGTAGTGAATACAGCCCTCGGCGGTATCGCCCTGCGTGACTGCAACAACCAGTTCAACGGCCTGCTCGGCGCCAATCCACATCTCGAGCCGGTCGAGTCCGAGGCGTACGCGGCCGGACTCGACTGGCACGTGATGGATCGTTTGGCCGTGGGGCTCGACTACTGGGAGTACGAAGTCGACAAGACGCTCGGCGTGCTGGCGCCGACCGCGATCTTCGCTGACCTCGATCGGTTCGGCAGCTCCATCGTGCGCTGTAACGAGGCGCCGCCGGAGTTCTTCGTTGCAACAGGGTGCTTGGCCGGGGCACCAGGGAATCCCATTGCCTACATCAATCAATTCTCCGAGAACATCGGGAAGATCAAGACCTCCGGCGTCGACTTCACGCTGAACTGGTCGCACGACATCGGCCCGGGCACGCTGTCGCTCGACTATCGCGGCACCTACGTCAATGAGTATGAATTCCAGCGCTTCCCGGGAGATGTGTTCATCAGCAAGCTCGGCGTGTACGTCGACGGCTCACCGGTCATCCGCTACTCGCATTACGCGACGCTGGCCTGGGATCAGGCGTCGTGGGGTGCGCAGCTCCAGAACCGGCACCTCGGCGGCTACGTCGACTTCAACAACGGTCTCGGCCGCGACCACAGCTATCCGTTCTACAACGAGGTCGATCACTACTCAGTGTGGAACCTGGCGCTCTCGTACAAGCCCGGCGACACGTGGCGAGTCACCGCGCTGATCAAGAACGTCTTCGATGAGGATCCGCCGCTCACGAACAAGCTCGGAGGCTTGGCCACGGGTTACGACGAACGGTTCACCGATCCGACCGGGCGCGCATACTCGCTGACCTTCAGCGTCAGCTTCCACAGCTTCGGCAACCTGTTCTGAAAGGTGGCCGCGGCAGAGCCAGTTATCGGCCTCGCTTCCACGAGACTCGAGCGGGTCGCTTTCGTGCGCAACCGCACAGGCGGTTGCCTGAAGCCGCACGACACGCAGAGTATTCAGACCGTGACGAAACGTCGCCCGGGTACTCATGCGGACCGAATGAGATGCAGAGCTACCGCGCGCGCGGCGGCTTGACGCCGATCACGCACGCCGAGTTCGGTACAGGCGGTTCTGAGGTGGCCACGGATGGCGCGGATCCCCAGGCCCAGCTTCTGCGCAATTTGCTGCGGCGACTGGTTATCGAGCGTCCAGCGGAGGCACTCGAGCGCCTCCGGCGTGAGCGTTGCCGGCCGCACCGTTGCGGCCAGCCGTTCCTGAGTATCGAGCAGGCATGTACCGATGGTGCGCAGCGCGACGCGCACGGCACCGTCCCGAGCATCGATGTCGCGGCCCATCATCGACACCGCACGGATCGAGCCGTCGGCTCGGCGCAGCGTGACGACGAAGCCGCCAGTAATGCCGAAGTCGCCCGCCTCATCGATGACGTGACGCTCCCGCTTGCTCAGGCCTGCATCGCGTGACGCAACGTCAGCCCAGAAGTAGGCAGAGCTGGCGCGCAACGCCTCGCGCACCAGCGGATCGTGGACACGGTAGCGCTGCTCGCGATAGCGCTGCAGCCACGCCACCGGAAAAACACCCTCTGGATCGAAGTCGATGAGCGAGCTGATGGGTCGCGTCGGTGTCAGCGTGCCACAAAAAAAGTGCGCGACTCCGAGGCGGGCCAGCGGTGCCCGCGACGCTTCGATCAGCTGGCGCGGGTTCGTCGCCGCATTCATGTACAGAGCAGTATCGAAGATGTGCGCCCCGAGGCTCGCGCCCGCATTCCAGCGCGTGGCAAACCCGGCCGCAGTCATGAGCTCGTCCTCATCATGAAAACCGAGATGCAACGAGCTCGCGAGCCGGCCGATCATGGCCGCGCTGGGGCGCGCGTGTGCGCGCTCGAGAAAACTGAGGTGACGGATCGAAATGCCCGCACGCAGCGACAACTCCAACTGAGTGAAACCGCTGCGGTGCCGATATGTCGCAAGCATTGTGCCGAACGATCCGGGCCGCGCAGCGGCGCTGTGCTCACTTCCCATTGGTCGCTGCATTGCTCGGCGAACTCGATGATCACCCCGAGGCAGGCAATCTACGAGTGCGACTGCGCGCGTGCAACCCCGGCGGTTCGAGTGTTGACCTCGCAGGTAATCGACAGTCGTACCTACGGACCGGAAAATTGCATCACCGATCAATTGGGGGAACGATGATGGACCGGCGCGACGTGCTGAAAGCTACCGCTGCATTGACAGGTGCCTCCCTGCTAAGTGCTGCGAACGTGAGCGCCGCAACCGGCAGCGGCGGCAAGAACTCTGCGGTGCCGCCCTTCGTTGCAGTTGCCGACGGTTGCCAGCTGTTCTGCCGCGATTGGGGCACTGGCCGGGCCGCCGTGTTCCTCGCCGGCTGGTGCCTGCCGTCGGACTTCTGGTCCTACGTCATGGCGCAGATCGCGGACAGTGACTTTCGATGCGTGGCGTTCGATCGACGCGGACACGGCCGGTCGACCGATCCTGGTCGCGGCTACGACTATGACACGCTCGCCGACGACCTCGCCGCGGTCCTGAACACGCTGGATCTGAAGCAGGTCACGCTGGTGGCGCACTCGATGGCCGGTGGCGAGGCAGTGCGGTATCTCACGCGCCATGGAGCAACGCGGATCGCGCGGCTGGTCCTCGTGGGCGCAACGCTGCCCTTCATCAGCAAAGCACCCGACAACCCCGACGGCATCGATCCAGCCATATTCGAGGGGCTCCGCGGCGCCTGGAAGAAAGATTTCCCCCGCTGGCTGCGCGAGAATTCGCGGCCGTTCTTTCAGCCGGACACGTCGGAAGCGCTCATGGAATGGGGCATCAACCTGATGCTGCAGGCCTCGCTGCATGCCGCTCTCGAATGCAATCGTGCGATGACGACTACGGATTTCCGCACCGAGCTGCAAAAACTCTCGCTGCCTTCGCTCGTCATCCACGGCGACCATGATGTATCCGCCCCACTGGCGATCACCGGCGCGAAGACTGCGAAGCTCGTGACAAATGCGCAGCTCAAAGTCTACGCTGGCGCGCATGGCCTGCCGCTGACGCATGCAGCGCAGCTCGCCGGGGACGTGCGCACATTCATGAGTTGAAACCGAGCTTCCCCTGTGCTTCATTTGCAATTCCAACCGCCAATCCAATCCAGATACCCGTCGAGACTGTATGAACGACTGGATTCTCTACGTGATGACCTGGGCCTCTCAACTGTCCGGGTATCCGTTCCCCGACGAGCTGCCTGAGGTGCGGTGGGAATCGGAAGGTTGGTTCAGCCATCGGGTGTGCAAGGATCACATTCCTTGTCCGATTTTCGGGCTCTATGAAGACGCAGACGTCATCTTCCTCAGGAAGGACTTGACCGATTCCGCCAAGGATCACGTCGCCGTCCACGAGTTCGTTCACTACTTGCAGCACCGCAGCGGGCGGTTCGAGCTGAGGAGCTGCGTGGATTCCGACAAGCGTGAGCAGGAAGCCTTCCGCGTGCAGAGCCGCTTCGTCGCGGAGGCACAGAACGGGTTCACGCAGTTCGTGTTCAATCACCTTGCCTGCGAGCCTGAAGCCTAGCGCCGGTCGCTGCCTCTACGGTCTCAATTGGGCGCATCCGCACTGCTTGCCGTAGTTGTCAATCACACAATAATGCGTCGAGTATGCGGGGCAGTCTGATGCTGATGCGCGTCGCGGATGCCACTCTGGAGTCAGCATCGTGCAGCCGACTGCAGTCAGCACGGCTGCGGAGCACAGCGACCATCTCACGGGCCGGAAATGCATTGGAGTCTTCATGCGATATCCCTCCTCCCAGCAATCGCATCTATCATTTCAATCTTCTGTCGCGACGCGGGCATTCATCTCACCCGCAGCGGCATTCCGGCGAACTGGTCAGCGCGGCGGTGTTTGCGGGGCTCCTGTATTTCGAGCGACGGTGAATGTGTGCTGCTGCCATGCGCACCGGCTCGTTATCGAACGCCATTGCATCGATCGTAAGCGCGATCCATTGCTCGGCCTGTTCGCGCGTCACGACGATATCAGCAACGGAATCGCGGCCGCTATCCAGAGATATTTCCTGCGCGATCGGCGGCGGCGCGGATAGCGTCGCGACGTCGCTTTCCGAGGTCAACCAGGTCCTCGGCCACGCGAGCACCTCCATTCGGAGGAGTCGTTGAGGGTGCTCTCGGCCGTGACGATTCGCAACTCGAGCCGACGGCAGCTGAATGTGCGATGCCGCATGTCAGGCACTAGCGACTATGATGCCGCCTATGGCTGCCGGAACGCCTTTGAGCAATACATACGACGTGATCGTCGTCGGCTCGCGTTGTGCCGGTTCGCCGACGGCGATGCTGCTCGCGCGACGGGGTTATCGCGTCCTGCTGGTCGACCGGGCGACGTTTCCGAGCGATACGATCTCAACTCACGTGGTGCATCCCCTCGCCGTTTCCGCTCTGAGGAGATGGGGATTGGCCGACGCTCTGGCTGCCACCGGATGCCCGCCGATCGCTACGTATGGATTCGACTTCGGAACGTTCACGCTCGCCGGTACGCCGGGGACGGCAGATGAGCCCATAGCGTACTGTCCAAGGCGGATCATTCTCGACAAGTTGCTCCTCGATGCCGCGACCGCTGCCGGCGCCGAGATTCGCGAAGGCTTCGTCGTCGAGGAAATCCTGATCGAAGGCGCACGAGTCGTCGGGATCAAGGGGCGCTCGAAGCAAGGTACGAGCGTCACCGAGCGAGCCGCCGTCGTCGTCGGCGCAGATGGGAGGAATTCCATCGTCGCCGACGCCGTTCTTGCGCAGAAGTACCACGAGCGGCCGGCCCTGCTTGCTCCCTACTACATGTACTGCAGTGGCCTGCCGATGGACGGCCGATACGAAACCTACATGCTGAGGAATCGAGGCCTGGCAGTGGCGCCGACCCATGATGGCCTGACCATCGTGATCGTGGCCTGGCCATACCGCGAGTTCGACGTCAACAAGCGCGATCTCGAAGCGAACGTTCTCAAGGTGATCGAGCTCGCGCCGGAATTCGCCGAACGCTTCCGTGCCGGAAAGCGCGAGGGGCGCCTGTTCGGCGTGCCGACGCCGAACTATTTCCGCAAACCCTATGGTCCGGGCTGGACACTGGTCGGCGATGCCGGTTACATCAGAGATCCCATCACGGCACAGGGCATCCGCGATGCCTTCCGCGACGCCGAAGCTTGCGCGCTCGCACTGGATCGATCATTTGCCGGCACATCCTCGTACGAGGACGCGCTGGCGCACTATCAACGAGCGAGAGACTCGAGCGTCCTGTCGATGTACGAATTTACGTGCCAGTTCGCAACACTGCAGCCACCGACTCCGGCAATGCGGCAACTTTTCCGAGCGATGCGCGGGAATCAGCAGGCGATGGACGGGTTCGCGCGAATGAATGCAGGCACCGTATCGCCGGCCGAATTCCTGGCGCAAGACAATGTGGATGCAATCATGGCCGCCGCGTCGGCGCGGAACGAACAATGAGTCAATCGACGGTGGCAGGCCGCATTCGCGCCGGCATGGGCGGCTGGAACTACGAGCCATGGCGCACGACGTTTTACCCGAAGCACGTTTCGAAGAATCAGGAACTGCACTACGCCAGCCGGCAAGTTACCGCGATCGAGATCAACGGCACGTTCTATCGATTGCAATCGCCGGCGGTATTCGCGAAGTGGCGCGACGAAACACCCGATGATTTTGTGTTCTCGGTCAAGGCACCCCGCTTTCTCGTCAACCGTCGCGACTTGCGCACCGCGGCTGAAAGCCTGCCTCGTTTCATCAACAGCGGCCTGTCGCAATTACAGGCAAAGCTCGGACCTCTTCTTTGGCAATTGGCGCCGACCAAGCTGTTCGACGCTGCGGAAGTCGACGGCTTCCTTGGCATGCTGCCCGGGGAAGTGGCGGGAATCCCCCTGCGTCACGCCTTTGAGGTCAGGCACGAAAGCTTCATGACACCGGAGTATCTGCAGATCGCACGCAAGCATCGGGTGGCCACGGTGTTTGCGGATACGGACGAGCATCCAAGCTTCGCGGACGCTACGACCGACTTCATCTACGCACGACTGATGCGTACCGTCTCGAGTGAGCCGACGGGATACGCCAGGACGGCACTCGCAACGTGGGCGACCCGGGCTGGACAATGGGCATCAGGCGAAGACGCGAGTGGCCTGCCGCGCGTCGAGCAGGTCGGTCGCAAGGAAGGCGTGCGCGACGTTTTCGTATTCTTCATCAGCGGAGCGAAGGAACACGCACCCGCTGCCGCGCAGCACCTCCTCACTCTGCTGGATCCGAAGCGCTCACTATCCCAATAGTGGTACCCGGACTACACGCAGACCCTACATACAGCCCTGCATACAACGATGTACTTTACTTAGAAGAAAGACGCCCGCGTTTCGCGCCTCGCCGCTTCAACGCTTTGTTCGGCTTAGCGCTCTGCGTCGGATCGCCGAGGGTCTTGTTCAGCGCTATTGCTTCCTTGGTCAGGCGGCGCGCCACTGACGGACTGATGGTCGCTCCTTCGCGCAGTTCCAACGTGGCCATTTCGTACTTTCCACCTGGCTTGAGACGTTCCTCGATGGCGCGCAAGCGTTGCCCTCGCCAAAAGCCGAACAGAACGCGATGTTCCTCCGCACGGATGAGCAGGACCGGGCCGTTCGAGAGGTACACGAGGTGTCCCCACTTCACTACCTCTTGCAGGCCTGACGTGGAGCATACGGCTGCACGCAATTCTTCAACGCGTGCGCGTTGCCACCCGCTAAGCGCTGTCACGTACGAGTCTGGGTCAGTAGCCGGGGTTCCGTTTCGCATCATTTGTATCAGGTGAAGGATCCGGAGCCGGCGCGTGCGCGTGCGCTCACTTTTTAGCCGCCCAACTGTTGAGACACCAAGATCGGGTACCAGTCTACAACGCGCCGTCCAGTGGACCTCCCGATCGGATTCCAGGCAGGAAAGCTGAGTGGATCCAGAATCAGAAGGCCAGGAGCAATACTCGGATGGAGCGCGACAGAGGCTCGCCATCCGCAATCACGACTCGCATTGCGACTTCCATGGCCGGGAGCTACAAGCTAGCCCACCGTGACGCAGAAGGCTTGGCGAATTTTGCAGCGTAGCCCGCAACGCAGATGCGAACATGCCGGCTGGCTGCTCGAACCAACCGGAGCTCACCATGGCCTTGCAGAATGTCTATCGAATCGCGACCTATCTCCCGCAGGATGCGGTGGACCGAGTGCTGGCCGGCGTCTGCTCGGTCGTTCCCCTGCGCTACGGCAGGTACGATTGCTCAGCCTGGTGGATCGGCGGCGGGACAGAGCAGTATCAGCCGATCGCGGGCGCGAACCCTTCGCACGGCGAGGTCGGCAAAGTGTCACGCGTGCCGACGACGCGCCTCGAATTCTGCGTACCGCTGGATCTCGAACTGGTGCGGCGGGTCATCGATGTGGGGCTGCGGCCGAATCACCCCTGGGAAGAGCCCGCGATCTTCGTGGACGAGATTCTCGCCGATATTCTCAAGGCGTAGCGGCTCCAGGTGGGTAGCTGTCGTGCCAGTTCCACCACTTCACTGGGCCTCGTCGAGACTGACGAAAGTGCCGCCGTTGCGTTCACAGAGTGTGCGCATCAGCGTCGCGAACCGGATGCTGGTTTCCTGCGGAGCATCGGGGCGTAGCGGAAACCCGATAGCATGAATACGCACACGACGCTCTCCGGCTTCATCTCCGCGGTTGATGATGTCCACGCCCTTCACGACCGAGTCGATCGAGGGACCGGTGAACTCGTCACCGAACACGTACAGACTGATCTTCTTGTCCTGGTCGTGATAGGTACGAATGGCTTCGACGATACCCTCGATCGGGCTGGAATTCGAGAACGCGTTCCAGGTGCGTAGTCGTTCGATCACCGTTTGCCGCTGCGCGGGCGTGTCGGGCAGCCACTTGCCGCGATCGCCGGTGAACATGTAGGCGCCTTCGTCATTCATCACCTGGAAGCCCGTCACCTTCGGGTAGAGGTCCAGTGTTTCGCCGACCTTCCTGAGCACGATCGGCCAGACATGATTGAACATGCTGCCCGACGTATCGACGATGAAGATGATGTACTCGCTGTCGTCAGGCGGAAGTGCGGCTTCCTTCGCATGCGCAGGGCTGCAGAGAATGGTCACGCCTGTGAGGAACAAGAGCGCGAGCAACCCAGACCGATTCTCCGTCGGGACACGCGTGTAGCGCATGCATCTGTCCATGGCCCCTCCTGTCCGTAGGCCATCATGATGACGATGTCATGAACTATGGCTGAATCTGCGCGACAACGTCCTTGCAGATCGCCAGACACCCGCTGCAGATCAGCGCCTGCGTCCCGAGCCTGGACGGCGGTTGCACGAGAGTTGTCCCCGATGTCCCGCAGAAGCTGCACGCAGCCTCGCCCGCATCTTCACCTGCCGTATCCGCACAGCGTGCGACGCATTCAGAACAGATCGTAACCAATGGCCCTGCGACCAATCTGACAGCCGGTTGGCGCTTGCCGCAGAAGCTGCAGCCGAGCTCGACACGCCCAGTTCCCCTGGCCATTCGACGATCCTTGATGATGACGGCGAAAGCTCGCCGGTTAGTCGAACCGTACGTCCAGCAATTTGCCGAGTTCTTTACGCCCACTGCTCGTCAGCCGTACAGCGCGAGTCTCTCGCCTGCGTACTATCCAGTCATTAGCGCGGAAAACAGTGAGCAACGCCGCACCAACCGATCCGGCGACGTGGTATCTGCGTTCAGTCCAGTCGATGCACGCTCTGGCGAACGTGCGCCTGCTTGCGTGCAGCGCCAGAGGATCAATTCCTAACGACTGCAGAAATGTCTGCCCCTTGCGCGTGAAATGAAACTCGGTTGTCCGCAGATTCATCAGCTGTTTGCGCATCAGGGCCTCTGCAATCTGGACGGCGCAGCGACCGGCGAGATGGTCGTAACAGGTGCGCGCGAAGCGCAGCGCCTGGACTTCAGCACTCTGCGTCACCATGGAATGCTTCACAGGTGATTTGACGACAGCCAGCGCTTCGAGCGCCAAACCGACTTCAGGCTTCGCCAGCCGGTAGTAGTGATGTCGCCCCAGTCTCGCCTTGACGAGCATTTGCGCGGCAGTCAGCTTCCCGAGATGCGCACTCGCAGCCTGCGCCGACACATTGGCCATGCGCGCCAGTTCTCCCGCGGGGCGCGACTCGCCATCGAGCAAGCTCGTCAGCATCGCCACGCGAGCGGGATCGGCCAAGAGCGCTGCGACCTCAGAGATGGGAAATTTGCCGAACATCGTGCAGCGGATGATATGCGATCGTTGCCACGATGGTTCACCGCTGCGTGAAACATCCCGCTTCACGCAACGCTATCTTGTCTGCTTGATCTGCCTGACTGCCGTGCAAAGGAGACGAAGTCGATGCGAAAGATTCTTTCGGCCGCACTGCTGGGCTGCGCGACGATGCTCGCTCAAGCGAGCAACGGACAACCGCAGAGCGTCGCCATCAAGGTCAGCGCCTTTGGCGCACTGACCGGTCCGGTCAAATCCTTCGGAATAAACAGCCGCGCTGCTTTGCAGGCAGCGGCGCGTCGCATCGACGAGGCCGGCGGAGTCCGCCTTGGCGATGGGTCCGTGGGCCACTTCGAAATCACCTATGCCGACGACCACTGCAAACCCGAAGATGCAATTGCACTCCTGCGCGACGCGGCGGCGTCATCTGCGATCGCGGTCATCGGCCCGAGTTGTTCTTCGGTTGCGGAGCCGCTCTACGGAAAGCTGCAACACAAGGCAGGGGACGGTGACGACCCTGGATTTCAGATTCCCGTATTCACCGATGGCGCGACGAAAGCGAATCTGGCTCGTATCTCCGAGTGGGCGTTCCGCAACGCACCGAACGAAACCGACATGTACACGTCGCTCTGGCAGTGGGTCCGCGCACATCATCCGCAGCTTCAGACGGTCTATGGAGGTGAGGAGTCGGACTTTGCGCACTCTCACTCCACTTGGGAGAACATCATTTCCAAGGAGGCTGCGGCGAGCGGATTGCAGGTGCTGGGCAGCACCGGGTGGTCCATCAACGACGTGTCGTTCGCTTCCCAGGTGCAGAAGATCAGGGCGGCCAATGCCGACATCCTCGTCATTTCAGCTCACGCTCAGACGACCTGCGGACTCTTGAAGCAGCTCGCTGTGGGTCAGGTGCGTCCCAAGCTGCTCGTCGGCCTGACCAGCGCATCGACACCTGAGACGCTGCAGCTGTGCGGTCCGGATGCGGAAGGATTGCTCATCCCGACCAGCTTCATCGCTACCACTGCAGAAACACGCAAGGAAGCTGACGCCGTAGCTGCGGCCGGAGGCACTGCAGATCTGCATAGCATGGCGGCGTGGGAGATCCTTTACACGCTCAAGAATGCCATTGAGCAGAGCCACATTACGCCCAGCCCGCAAACTGTCGCGTCCGATCGTCAGCGGCTGCGGGATGCGCTGGCGCATCTGCAATCGATGCCGGGTGTGATGGGCACGATCTCTCGAACCGCGGACCGTGAGTCCCGCAAGCCGTTCGTCCTCGTGCGTGCCACGCACGGTAAGTGGGAGGTCGTCCCTTCGGAGCCGACGCGGGCGCGTTGAGCGCCTAAACCGACGATTCTCGCAAGCGGACGCGACTGAACAGCCCCGGATAGTCGATGACGAACTCGTCTTCGTCGACGGGCAACCTGGCCGTGAAGCCGCTTCCGTCCAGGCTCTCGAAAAGATAGAGGCGATCCTCCAGCCGGGTATACGCCTGCGCTTTGGCTGCCACCGTGAGATCGGGAGCTGACACCCACGCCATGCGAAACTCTCGACGCTCCCCGATCTGCAGCTGGCCGCGCCATATGGGGAAGCTGTTCGTCAAAGGCGTAGGCCAGATGTCGATGTCAGCGCAGCCGTCGAGATGATTCAGGTGCTCGCCGTGCTCGCCCAGCCAGCGGCCGGCGTCATCCACGCTCATTGACAAGGATCGAACGTTTGATCCCTTGCGCGCCTGCAGATCGGCTCGGCGAAGCAGACCGCGATCGTCCCAACGCAACTGGTAGGTCAAGCGGAACGGTTCACCGTCCTCGTCGATCGCAAGCAGAGAGCTGTCGGCCGTCCCTGCCGCGACAATGACGTGCTCCATCCCGGCCCCTGGGTGGTTCGAGTTCCACGTGGGCACCCAGCAAAGGTGGCAAGGAGCGTCGTGTCGCATGGCAGATGGTGGATTGTTTACCAAACGTCGGAATCCTCAACGCACACAAGAGCACGATTGGCAGCACCGACCGCCGGATCGGACAACCAAGCATGAACTGGTTCACACATTCATATGCCCGGATCACATGCGCGGCGCGCACCGCTGCTAGGCTCGCCCTCCATCACCTGCTTAGGGATGACCGATGAAACGGAAAATGGTGCCTGGACTCACTCTCTGCGCAGCTTTGTGCGGCTGCGGGTCGTTGGGCCAGCCCATGAGCCCGAGCGAATTTCGCGAACAGGTCAGCCACAGCTCCTTCGCGACGGTCCAGAGCTTCGACGCCGCGCGACCGTACCAGCAGGTCGTCGAGACGTTGCGCAAGAAGTCGCAGGAATGCCTGGCCGTTGCAACCACTTCGTCGGGCACCGTCTTCCAGGGCAACATGGCGATGCGCGAGACGTCGCACGCCGTTTACAAACCAACGCTGGCCGCTTCCGACAACAAGACGGAGCTGGCGGTGCAGATCGACTTCGGTGAGCATGTTCTGGTTCAAAAGGTGCCCGAAGGCGGCATGTACATCCTGGTCGCGGAGGCGGCGCCGGTCGATGCGCGGACGACGAAGGTCACGATCTACCGCGGCAAGATCGGGAAGGCACAGGACATCGACGATGCCATACGCAGCTGGGTCCAGGGCACGAGCTCGAGTTGCCCGAACCTCGGCGGCTAACAGCTGCTCGCGTCTGGTAAACGTGCGCGAAATCTGCGCGACTTTGCTGATGGCGCTGAGCCTTGGCGGCTGCTCCGGTCTCAAAACGTATCCCAACGCGATGGAAAAGAACGCGCTCGTGCACGTCCAGTCAAACAGGACCGGGCTGCTGTCACGCTTCGGCGTCGCACTCGATCTGTACACGGTCGACGCTCGCTGCGGCTCGCAATACCTGGGAACGCTCGAGCTTGACCAGGAGACTGTCCAGCTTGGCTTGCCGCTCGAGCAGAAGGTGCTGCTCGCCTACGTGTTCTCGCACGATGCAATGCTCGGCACGAGCGGTACTGCCGTGATCGAAATGATGGTGACGCCGCATCGCGGCGAGCACTACGAATTCAACGTCTCGTACCTCAAGGAAGGCTACAGCGCGACCGGGCAGGTATTCGCGCCCGGCAACCCGCAAGCTCGAGAGATCGAGTACGCGCGGCTGCAGGATTGCACGCCCGCGGTGTAGACACGATGCGTATCCTCATTCGTCGCTTCACTACGGCCGCCGTCCTGGCATCGACGAGCTTCGCGACGATCGCGGCTGAGCCCAAATTGGCGTTCGAGCCTTTTCTGGACTGTGCGGGTGCGCACGTCTATCACCGATATCTGGCGGAAGCTGCGGACAGGCCCGACGACGACGCGCTGCAAGCGCTGGACAAGCAAATCCTGTTCTACCTGCAGATCGCCGAGTCACTCAGTCAACGCAGTCTGCGGAAGGAATTCGTGGACGCTTCGGCAAGCGAAGCACAGAGGGCGCAGAAGGTAATGAAAGCGGGAGGGAGCGATGCGTACCTGACCTACTACACCGACCGTAAGAACGAATGCGGCCGCCTGGTGAAGGAGCATCAAAGCGAGATCATGGACGCGGTCAACGCCGTGTATGAGAGCCAGGAGCAGCGTTCTTCAGAGCAGAGGCGATAAGGCGGTTGCAGCCGAACCAACCCCAGTAGATTCGGTGATTCGTAATCCTGCAGTCAGCAATCTGCATGACCTCGAGAATGTCGATCTGCTCGCCTTCGGGGGTCTGCCTCGGGTATTCCCAGATGAGAGTGTCGCCATTGATGTAGTACTTACCTGTTCGATACCAACGAACCAGCTCGTTGGGCCTTCGTTTGGTACCTTCCTCCAAAAAGCGAGCAATCTCCGAGCGTCCCCGAAGAACACCCGAATCCCGGTCCAGGACAGCGGGCACCAGCGGGCTTTCGAAGACAGCGTCGTCGGCATACAGATCGATCAGAGACGCGACGTCCCGGCCCTTGGCATATTCATGCCATTTTTCGTAGATGATTTCGAACTCGTTCATATCTTTCCAAGTGAGCCGGCCCTGCTTTGGTTCCGCGACGGTTCGATGGCGGACGAACCTTCCGGGAGCGGATTGTAGAAATACTCTCGACCCGGCCGTCATGGCTGCAGAGGACACCAAAAGGAGCCCGGATCATGCGTAAGCTAATCGCTGGAATGCAGACTTCGGTCGACGGGAAGATTACCGGTGCCGAAGGCTATGCAGATTGGGTGGAATCCTGGTCGGACAACTACGACCTGATACCACACGTCGATGCCTGCCTGCTTGGAGCGAAGATGTATGTCGGCTACGAGCAATACTGGGGCGCGATTCAGAACGAGCCGGGCAAACCGTTGCCGATGACCAACCGCTTGCCGACGCAAGCCGAGCTGCAGTGGGCCCGCTTCGCCAAAGCGACGCCCCACTACGTGCTTTCGGGTTCACTGAAGTCGGCAAATTGGCCGAAAACTACTTTCCTGCGAGGTGTAGAGGACGTCGCGGCCCTCAAAGCGCAATCCGGCAAGGACATCTACCTGGTCGGCGGTGCCGGAACGCTCGAGACCCTCATCGATGCGGGTCTGGTCGACGAGCTGCGGCTCCACGTTCATCCGCTGATCGTCGGTGCGGGCCAGGCGCTCTTCGCCACCGCGAAACAGCGTCGTCGGCTCGAGCTGCGAAGCGTGCAGGAGCTGAAGGCTGGACGAGTGAGTCTGATCTACGACATCGCCTGAGGAGACCGGTCCCGATGAGAGTGGTACGTCTGAAATCGCCGGCGAGCGTGGCCAATCTTCACGTGCTCGAAGCCGATCCGCCGAAGCCCCAGGCAGGCGAGGTGCTGGTGCGGCTGCGCGCGGCCTCTCTCAACCCGCACGACGATTTCGTCGTGCGGGGCATTATTCCCACGACGGATGGCCGCGTTCCGCTGACGGATGGTGCCGGCGAAGTGGTCGCCTGCGGTGAAGGTGTTACGGATCTGCGCGTGGGCGATGCTGTCGTCAGTACGTTCTGGCCTTATTGGCTCTCGGGCGACATGACGGCTGCGACGCGGCGTGAAATCCCGGGTGAAACCGTGGATGGCTACGCGCGCGAATACGCGTGCATGCCGGCGCATGCGTTTACCGCCGCCCCACCGGGCTATAGCCATGCACAGGCGGCGACGCTCCCCTGCGCAGGAGTCACAGCGTGGCGAGGACTGGTCGTCAAGGGGCAGGTCAAGCCAGGCGACACGGTGCTGGTCATGGGGAGCGGAGCGGTATCGATCTTTGCACTGCAATTTGCCAAGGCCGCCGGTGCCAGAGTAATCGCCACGTCTTCAGCCGAGGAGAAGCTGGAGCAGCTCGATCGGCTGGGCGCAGATGACCTGATCAATTACAGGAGCACGCCGAACTGGGGAGAGCGAGCGAAGGCGCTCACCGACGGTCGCGGCGTCGATCACGTCATCGAAGTCGGCGGTCCTGCGACCTTTGGGCAGTCCATGGCGGCGTGCCGGCTCGGAGGACACATCGCGGTGATCGGTCTGCTGTCGGGCATCATGGCCGAAGTAAACATTCCCGCGTTGTTTTCCAACCAGCTACGCGTGAGCGGCATCTCGATCGGCAGCCGCGCCGATCAGGAAGACATGATTCGCGCGATCCACGTGAATCGGCTGCAGCCAGTGCTGGATCGAAGCTTTCCGTTGGACGAGATCGCCACGGCGTTTGCGCACTATCAAACGCAAAGCCACTTCGGAAAGGTGGGCATCAGCATCTGACGTAGACAGCCGGATTGTGCAGCTCCATGAAGAACTCGGGCCTCTTGAGCGGGGTAAACCCGAACTTCGCGTAGAGCTCATGGGCGTCGCGAGTCGCGAGGATCCACCGCCGCAGCCCCTGCAGCTGCGGATGGCTCATGACGCACTCCATGAGCCACTTCGAGAGACCTCTGCCGCGGTATTCCGGCAGCACGAACACATCTCCAAGATAGGCGATCGTCGCGTAGTCCGAAATCACGCGAGCGAATCCGACCTGTCGATCGCCGTCCAGGAGCGCGAAGCACAGGGAGTTCGCCAGCGACTTCGCGACGATGGCCGGAGGAATTCCCTGCGCCCAGTACGAAGAGGCCAGGAACTCCGCGATCACCCGCTGATCCAGCCTGGCCGGATCGCAGGTGACGGTCAGTGTGCCGTCGACCCATTCGTTCATTTGCGCTTGCTGCCCGACTTGTCACGCAGCGCCTTGAACTCGCTGCCGGCCTTCCACTCCGGCCACTTTCCCGAGTTTGCGAGCGAGCGCCCGACGTCGTAGATCAGCGCGACGTCCTCCGCCGTGCCGGTGAAGTCCAGGCTCTCGCTCCATTCGTCCTTCGGCTGGTGATATTTCTTCGCCGTGAATTCCTCGCGCAGTGCGCGACCTTTTTCCTTGCCGCCACTGACGAGGTCCTCGCCGGACGAGAATGAAACCGCCGGTACGCCCGCCTTCGAGAACGGGAAGTGGTCGGACCGGTAGAACGAACCCGCTTCGGGACGCGGATCCGGTGCGAGCGTGCGTTCCTGTTTGCGAGCCGCTGCCACGAACTCATCCACGAGAGTGTTTGCGGCGTTGGCGCCGAAGTCGCGCGTGGGTCCGCGCGTGCCGAGCGAATCCATGTTGATGTCGGCGACAGTGGTCTCGAGCGGGTACAGCGGGTTGCTGGCGTAGTAATCGCTGCCGAGCAATCCCTTCTCCTCGGCTGTCACTGCGAGGAACAGAACGGAACGCTCGGGCTTTGGGCCAGCGGCAAAGAGACGCGCGAGCTCGAGCACCGCAGCCACGCCAGTAGCATTGTCGACGGCGCCATTGAAGATGCGATCGCCCGTGGCGTCCGGCTTGCCGATCCCGAGGTGATCCCAGTGAGCGCTGTAGACGACCGTCTCGTTCGGCCGCTTCGTCCCGGGCAGCAGGCCCGCTACGTTTTTCGATACCACCGTCTCGTGCGCGACCTTGTAGCTGGCCGACATCGTCACGCCCTTGAGCGGCACGGGGCGGAACGATTTCGACTGCGCCTGCTTCTTGAGCGCCTCGAAATCCAGGCCTGCCTGTTTGCACAGCTCGACGGCAACATCGCGCTGGATCCACGCCTCGACGTCGACGTGCTGGTCGCGCGGCTTTGCGCGCAGGATGTCGAAGATCGAATTCGTGTTGGAATTCTCGACCGTTGCCCAGCCATACGACGCGGGCTTGGTTTCGTGAACGATCAGGATGCCGAGCGCGCCGTGCCGCGCGCCCTCCTCGTACTTGTAGGTCCAGCGGCCGTAGTACGTCATGGCGCGCCCGCCGAACTCACCCGACTCGGTCTCGAAGTCCGGATCGTTCACCAGCACGATGCCGAGCTTTCCCCGCATGTCGACGCCGCGGTAGTCATCCCAACTCCGTTCCGGCGCAGTCACGCCATATCCGAGGAACACTAACGGCACGTCGCTGAATTGCACGCGATCGATGTTGGTCGCCGCCGCGCGGATCGCAATGTCCTTGCCTTGCGTGAGCGGACGGCGCTTGCCGCCCGCCGTCACGCTTGCATCCACCGGTCCGCTGATGTCGAACTGCGCGAGCGGCACGTCCTGGGTCCAGGCGCGCTTGCCATCCTTCAAATCGCCGCCCGGCTGAAGTCCCGCCGCCTTCATCTGCTCGGAGATGTACGCAACCGTTTTCTGCTCCCCCGGCGTGGCGGGACCGCGCCCCTCGAACGCATCGGATGACAGAGTCTTCACATGCTGGGACAGACGAGCCGGATCGGCCGTGACCTCGGCGATGGCTGTCGAAGAGAAATGCCCTGCGAGAGCCAGGACGATTGCGGAAAAGACGGTACGGGTATGCATGACTGGGGTTCACCGCGTCGTGTTCATCCGTGTATTGTACACACCCACAATGCACAAACCGGCGCGTCCCCTGTTCCTCCTCGGTGTGCTGCTCGCCCTGAGCAGCACAGTCGGCTTCGCGGCAACTTGCGAAACTCATGACGTGACCATCGCGCGCGACGATTGGGGCATCGCGCACGTGCGTGGCCGCACGGATGCCGACGCGGTCTTCGGCATGATGTACGCGCAGGCCGAGGACGACTTCAATCGCATCGAGACCAACTACCTCGTCAGCCTCGGCCGACTCGCCGAAGCCGAGGGCGAAAGCGCGCTCTGGCAGGATCTGCGTCAACGCCTGTTCATCGACGCCGACACGCTGCAAGCCGATTTCGGCAAGAGTCCGCAATGGCTCAGGAAGCTCATGGGCGCCTGGGCGGCGGGCCTCAATTGCTATCTCGCGACGCATCCGCAGGTCCGCCCACGCGTCGTCACGCGCTTCGAGCCGTGGATGGCGCTGAGCTTCAGCGAGGGCAGCATCGGCGGCGATATCGAGCGCGTGCCGCTCAGTCAGCTCGAAGCGTTCTACGGCGGCAAACGGCTGGCGATGACGGCGGACGAACGAGGCCTGCTGTTTCGCGAGCCGCAAGGGTCGAATGGCTTCGCCATCGCGCCCTCGCACACCAGGAATGGCCATGCGCTGCTGCTCATCAATCCACACACCAGCTTCTTCTTCCGCTCCGAGCTGCAGGTCACCAGCAGCGAAGGGTTGAATGCTTACGGTGCGGCCACCTGGGGGCAGTTCTTCATCTACCAGGGCTTCAATGCGCACGCCGGATGGATGCATACCTCGAGCGGCGCCGATAACGTCGATGAATTCGCGGAGACCGTCGTCACCGATGCGGCCGGCAAACACTCCTACCGCTACGGCAAGGAACTGCGGCCAGTCAAGACCAGGGTCGTAACGCTTTCTTACAAGGCCGCCAACGGCACGCTCGCGCGACGCAGCTTCACCACGTACGCCACGCATCACGGCCCGATCGTGCGCGAGGCGAATGGTAAATGGATCGCCTTCGCACTGATGAACACACCTGTGCCAGCGCTGCAGCAGTCGTTTCTGCGTACCAAGAGCAGCGACTACGCCAGTTTTCTCGAGGTGGCGCAGCTCAAGGCCAATTCCTCGAACAACACGCTGTTCGCAGATTCGAAAGGCACCGTGGCATATCTGCATCCGCAGTTCATGCCGATCCGCGACGACCGGTACGACTATCGCAAGCCCGTCGACGGCAGCAATCCGGCGACGGACTGGCAGGGTCTGCACGATCTGAACAGCCTGCCTCAGGTCGTGACCCCGGCCAACGGCTGGGTGATGAACACCAACAACTGGCCGTGGACGGCTGCCGGCGCCGACAGCCCGAAGGCTGCGAGCTTCCCGCGCTACATGGACCAGGACGGCGAGAATCCGCGCGGACCACACGCACAGCGAGTGCTTGGTGCAAGAAATGATTTCACTTTGCAGACACTGCTCGCAGCCGCCTTCGATCCTTACCTGACTGCTTTTGCGCGGCTCATTCCATCTGTGTTGGCGGCCTACGATGGGCTGCCGCAAGGCGATCCCGCACGAGCGAAGCTCGCAGGCCCTGTCGATCTGCTGCGCCACTGGGACTATCGCTGGTCGCTCGATTCCAAACCGACGTCGTTGGCCGTGTTTTTCGGCGAAGCGCTCTGGTCGACCGCAGCTGAGCCCGCTGAGGCTGCGGGGCTCTCGACCTGGGACTACATGGCCGATCGCACGACGCCCGCGCAGAAGCTCGCCGCGCTCATGCAAGGGGCGGATCGGCTCACGCAGGATTTCGGCAGCTGGCAGGTGCCGTGGGGCGAGATCAACCGGTTCCAACGCAACGACGGCGCCATCGTGCAGACGTTCGATGATGCGAAGCCGAGCACGCCAGTGCCGTTCGCCTCCTCTCAATGGGGCTCGCTCGCCTCCTTCGGCGCCAAGCGGTATCCGGGAACCAAGCGGTACTACGGAACCAAAGGCAACAGTTTCGTTGCGGTGGTCGAGTTCGCCACGAACGTGCGCGCGCTGGCGGTCAGCATCGGCGGCGCCAGCGGACACCCAGAGTCGAAACACTTCGTCGATCAGGTGCAGCGCTACGCCGATGGCAATCTGCGCCCGGTGTATTTCTATCCGAAGGACCTCGAAGGTCACATCGAGCACAGCTACCGCCCCGGGGAAAGCAGCACCGGGCAGTAGGGTTCGCCGGGTCGATCTCAGGGAAGCTGGATGCGATACAGCGTGTGCGAAGGCGTACCGCCTCTCGTGAAGAACCCCACGCCATCGTCGTGCAGCAGCGCCTGGCTCGGCAGCGAATTCAGCACCACCCGCTTGGCCGTGCCGCTTTGCCAGACATAGACTTTGCCGTTCTCCTGAAACGTGAGCCGGCCATCTGCGACGACCATCGCGCTCGTCGCCGACGGAGTGATCTCGGTCGTACTGATCCCGTCGTCGACTTTCAGCTCCGCTGTGCCGTCGCTGTTCCGCTCCATCCAGGCCAACAACCCGTCGCGCAGCGTGAATTCGGACGCCGCCGTGGAAATCGTGGCTTGGGCGGTCGGGTTCGCGAGCGAAGCGACCACCAGCTGGGTTTGGCTCAGGGAAGCGTTGAAATGCGGCATTCGACCCCACGCCAGCCTGACGTTATCCGTCTGCACATCCCGATACAGAGCGTCCACGGTCAACTTCTGCGTAGTCGCGGAGGCGAAGTCGTACAGAAAAATGTTGAAGCGCTCCCCCGATCCAACGCCGCTCACATGCGCGCTGTACAGGAGCTGTTCGGCGCCAGCAGTTGCAATGAGCGCACTGTCACCAATTGCTGTGAGCGGCGCCAGACTGGTGCGGGCCTGGGTGACGAGGTTGTAGATCTCCACGTGCTGGTCGTCATGGAACTCGCCCAGGTCCGCGTCCCAGGTCAACCAGGGGTAGGACAGCCGCAGATCGTGGTTTGAGGCAGTGCCGAGGGTTTCCGAGAGATTGGTCGGGTGTCCGGTGGAATCGAACACATAGACATGCCCACCCCACGCTGCGGCCACATGTCCCGCGCTCAGATCGAAGGTGAAGAAAAGCCGAGGGTCGAGCGGAATCTGCAGGGTCACCTCCGTCCCGCTGCCGTCGCGCAAGTGCACGGTGCCGTCGCGCTTCATGAAAAGCACCGCTCCCTGATCGACGTCGAGGATTTCCTGGACGTCGGTGGCGATCAGCTCGACTGCCGTCTGGCTGGGTTCAACGATGACGTTGCGAGTCTCGACGGTCTGATGGCCTTGCGAATCGACTGCTCGCACGATGAGCGTGTATTCCCCCGGGGCAACGCCGGTCAGCGAACGATCGATGTCAAAAGCGCCCGCCGTGGAGGTTTGCAGAAAAGTGGCATCGCCCAGCGCGACATTGAGCGTCGCGCCGGGTTGCTCGTCCCCGAACGTTCCCTCGATGTGCAACGAGCTCGTGACTATCCGGTCCTGCAGCGGCGCTGCCAGCGTGAGTGCCGGTGGATTGTCGATCGACACTTGCCGAGTCGCCTCGACTGTCTCGGCCGCGTTATCGGTCGCGACCACTTTGAAGGTATGAGTGCCTGCAGTGAGGCCGGACGTGACGAGCGTAAATGAGTAGTCACGACCGGCCACCCCGGGCAGGGTCTGTACGCGATTCCCATCGAAGAAGAAGTCTACTGAACGAATGCCGATACTGGCAGTCGCCTTCGCGGACATTTCGAAGTCGGTGAGCGACCCCGCTACCCGCGCAATCTCCAGCGATGCGGCGAAGTCGTCCACATTGTCGACCGCGATTTCACGGCGCGCTTCGACGAATGCGCCGGATGTCAGACGGGCGATGGCCAGCAACTCATACGACCCGTCGGGGACGGTTTCCGTCTCCCAAACGATGCCGAGGAACGGCTGCGATGAAGTGCTGCCAAGCACATCGTTGCCAAGGTAGTAGGTAACCTCTTCAACGAGATCGTTGTAGAAGCCGTAATCGAACCTCGGCTGCACCGTGCCTTGCAAGGCAGCGTCGCTGAATGTGCTCAGGTCCACGCCGATGACGCCCAGTGGAGGAGCAAGCTCGACTGGAATTTCCGACTGACCCGCCGCGGTTTGCAGCGGTACGGTGTACCCGGCTACGAGCGCGCTCACGCGGTAGGTGCCCGCGGCGTCGATTGTTCGAGCTATCTCGAAAGGACCTCCCGTGGCATTGCCCGCTGGTGCCGATGCGATGGTCTGCCACGTGCCGTCCGGAGCGCGCGCTTCGACGCGATACCCGGTTTCAGATGGGAAGGTATCGGTCCATGAGATCGTGAGGTATTTGGTGTCGGGTCGCAGCGTGACTTTCATCTGCGAGGCGCCGGCGTTGGCGAGATCCTCCGCCGTCGGTGCGGTAGGCGGGGCGACGACGACCGGCGGAGGAGTCGTCGCGCCCGGGTTGCCGCCTCCACCGCCGCCACAGGCGACCAGCAATGACGACACAGTTGCAGCCAATCCGAGGCGTACCGATGGGGGCATGGGTAATTCCGTTTCAGGAGGCGGGGTGCAGCGAAGACGAACTCATCGCGCATTCTACTGGTGCAGACGAATGTGGGACACGCCGCAGAACATAATCGCAGTGATCGAACGTGCGACTGGATTTGACTGCGTCTGTTCGCCCACCCTACCCTCCTCGCCCATCGAGCAAAGGATCTCGAAGGCCACATCGAGCGCAGCTACCGCCCCGGGGAAAGCGGCCGGGGGCAGTAGCTTCTTCGCTCCTTCGCTGGCGGGAACTTGCCGGAGCATCTGGATGACAGAGTTCAGTCGACGCTCGCTGATCGCAGGGTCTTTCGGAGCCGCTCTCGGGGTGCCATCGATGGCGCGCGCGATCGAAGGATGCGGCGAACAGCCCAACACCGCGCCGGCGCTGCAACCACCGCGTCTGCTGACAGATTGGGCGTGGCTCGACAGATATCGTCAAGCCAACGCAGAGCTCGCATCCCGTGGCGCAAATGTCGACGCGGTATTTCTCGGTGACTCCATCACCGAAGGGTGGGTCAGTGCGGATCCGGGTTTTTTCGCGGAAGCCAACGTAGGCCGCGGCATCAGTGCACAGACTACGCCACAGCTGCTCGTGCGCATGCATGCTGACGTCATCGCATTGAAGCCGCGCGTGGTGCATATCATGGCAGGCACCAATGACATTGCTCAGAACACCGGACCGATGTCACCAGAGGACTCGAAGAACAACTTCATGGCGATGTGCGAAATCGCCCGTGCTCACGGAATCCGCGTCGTACTCGGTTCGGTACCGCCGGCATCGCAGTACTGGTGGCGACCCGACCTCCAGCCCAGGGCGGTGGCTATCGCGCTCAACGAGTGGATGCGGGCCTATGCACGGGAGGTCGGCGCGGTCTACGCCGACTACGCCGCCGCGCTGACGGACGCCAGTGGCAACGTGAAGCTCAGCCTTGCAAAGGACGAGGTCCACCCGACGGCTGAAGGGTACGCAGCGATGCGCGCGATCGCCGAGGCGGCGATCAGCGAAAAGCGATGACGCATTGATCGCAGCCCCGCATCCATCACTGCGGCGTAGTCGTCCTCTTCGCTGCGAGCCAGGCCGCCACATTGTCGCGCAGCATCGGCAATGTGATACCGCCGCTGCCGAGCAGCACGCCGTGAAACTCGCGAATGTCGAAACGCTCGCCGAGTGAGTCCTGCGCCTGCTTGCGAAGCGCCACGATCTCGAGCGCTCCCGAATCGTATGCAGTGAGTTGCCCCGGCCACACGATGGCACGATCGATCAACGCCTCGGCCGCCGTGCCGGGAAAGCGACCGCTCGCCGCCGCGTATGCGACGGCCTGATCGCGTGTCCAGCCGAACAGGTGTATGCCGGGGTCGATGACCATGCCGCGCGCCGGCCACAGGCGGCGGTTGGCGCGCGCATAGTCGGACGAATACAGCTGCATTTCCTCTGCCAGCGCTTCCGAGTAGCGGCCCCAGCCTTCAGCGAATCCGCCGGTGCGTGCCAGAAGTGTGATGGGATGCGCGGCGGGGACTTCCGCTGCCAGGCCGATCTGCACGTGGTGACCCGGATAGCTCTCGTGAGCAGCAGTGACCTCCGTGTTGGAGCGCGTGGCAGTGGCGAACCAGTAGAGCGCAACACGGTGGGTCGCCGGGCGACTGCCGTCGGCTGCGGCCGGATCGTAGGCATCGATTCCAGCTTGTTTCTCGACCATCGCATCGAACGGTTCGACGGTGACACCGGCGCGCGGCAGCCGCTGGAACATGGTTCCAGCTCGCGCCGCGGCGCGCGCAACGAACTCGCGCGTGAACGCGAGTTGCTGTTCGCGGCTCGTGTAGCGATTGGCCGGATCCTCGGCGATGCGCGTCACCAGTGAGTGGAGATCGGTCGCACCCAGCTTCGTCCGGCCGATCTCGAGCGCCTCCCGGAGGTTGCGCTCCACCTCGGCTTGGCCCAGCTGGAACACCTCCGCGCCGGAGCGATCGAGAGTTGTCTGCGCGCGTAACGACGCCTGATAGCAGGCGACGCCGTCGGGATGCGCGCTGATCGCGATAGTCGTGCGCGCTCGATTCCTGTACTCATCGAGCAGGTAGGTACGATAGTGCTCGATGGCAGGCTTGATCTGCGTGACGAGCAGCGATGTCCATTGCAGCTCGAAGTCGGGATCGGAATCGCGCCGGGCAGGACTGAAGAACGGCCATTGCTCGAGCGGGGTCGCCAGCAATCGATCGAGCTGCTCGATGACGAGCTCGACGTTGTGGCGAGGAGTCGTGTAGCCGCTCTGCACGCCGAGCCGAAGATTCTGGATTTCCGTGTCGAGGTATCGCGGCAGTCGTTCCCAACGGGCCAGAGCCGCTGCGCGAGCCTGCGGCGTGCCAACCTCCTGGATGCCGATCCACTGCACAGCCCAGGATGGCCAGCCCAACATTTGATTCACCGGCCACAGTTCGTTGCGACACACTCGCAGCTGCCGGGAAGACTCCACGGCATGCTTGAGGAAGCCCAAAGTCACCCACTCGGGCCGGCCGCGCAGCGCCGACGCATCCAGCTCGCGTAGCTGGTCCGCCCAGCGGTCTTCCCGCTCATGCCACGCGCGCAATGCGGGTAACGAGTTGTCTGGGAAACTGTCGGGCGCGGGCTTGAGGCCCTGCAGTTCCGCCTCTTGCGGGAAGCGCCGCAGAAACTCCGCCACATATTCATCGGCCAGTCGCGTCGTGCGCAGTGCGAGCGCATCAACTGAAGGCGCGGAGCGGGCGGACGGCGTCTGACAGAACGCAGCCGTTGATAGTGCGCCGATGAGACACAGCAATGCGGCGATCACGCCCGGCCGATGAGACGGCGGTTTGCGCAGCAACGATCCGTTCGCCATACAACGTTATCCTCCGTGGAATCGCCACATTCTACCGCGCGCTCAATCGACTCCGTGCCGGATGACCACTTTACCGAATGCGGCTCCGGACTCGTAGTGACGGAACGCATCCACTGCCTGATCGAAAGAGAACGTGCGGTCGATGATTGGCCTGAGCCGATGGCCGGCGAGCGCGCGATTCATCGCGAGAAAGTGCGCGCGACTACCAGCAAAGACCACTCTCACTGTGGCGACCGCCTGGAAGAGAACATTCAGGTCGAGTGTCGAGGCGTCGCTGGAGAGACGGCCGATAAAATTGATCTGTCCCTCGAGCGCAGCCGACCGGATCGAGTGCAGCAGAGTACCGCCACCGATATCCACCACCTGGTCCACGCCGCGACCGCTCGTCAGCTCGCGGACCGCGAGATGCCAATCCGGAGTCGTTCGGTAGTTGATAACATCGTCCGCGCCAAGCTCGCGCAACCGCGCCGCCTTTTCGTCGTTCGACGTGGTGGCGATGACCCTCGCCCCGGCTGCCTTGGCAAATTGCAGCGCGAACAGCGACACGCTGCCCGATCCAAGCGTCAACACCGTGTGGCCGGGTTGCAGCGGGCGTGCACCGAACAGCGCATTCCATGCCGTCACAGCGGCGCACGGCAACGTGGCCGCTTCCTCGAACGACAGGTAATCGGGAATCTGTACGACGGCCTCTTCGCTCAGTGCGATGAACTCGGTGAGCATGCCGTCGAGCGATCCACCCAGCTGGGGCGCGTACTCCCATGCGATCGGACCGTCCAGCCACCGCGGGAACATGGCTGCGGCAACCCGATCTCCAATCCGGACGCGCGTCACGTGCGGTCCGACCGCTTCTACCACTCCGGCGCCATCAGCGCACATGATCACATCGGGCTTGACGGGCAAGGGATAGGTACCGCGCAGGACGGACAGTTCCCGCGCGTTCAGCGAGTTGGCCCGCACGCGAACCAGTACCTCGCGCGGGCCAGGCTCCGGCACGGGATGCTCCCGAAGTACGAGACTGGCCAATCCGCCACCGGATGTACCGTGATAGCTCTTCATCTGAGTCAAGGCGCCGGTGCCGGCTTGACGGGCGAATGCTGCGAATACCAGGCGTGCCAGCGCCCACCCTCATAAAAGAAGACGTCAACGGAGGCGTCGGTTGCGTTTGCCGCCGTGGCGATCGCCGCGTTTCCGTGTACGACGATCTTCGCCGTGCTTTCGCTCGGCGTCGGCCGGTTGGGTCCGCTTGCGATCTTGCGCGACAGCTCGATGATCTCGGCCTTCGGCCGTGCGCGCCCGCTCTGATTGATCGACACGTATTCATCGACAAGGAGCTGTTCGAGATACGCGGTGTCTGCAGTGACGAAGGCTCGGGCCCAGTGACTCTCCACAGCACGAACACCTTCGACCGTGGCGGTCGTTTCCACATCCGGTGCAGAGGCCCCGACGGCGACCGCAGCGCATGCCGCGCCAACCGTGAGGCTGAGGATCATTCGCATCGTCGACTCCTGACAGGTTCGAATCAGTTCATTCTGCAGCAGATTGCTTGCGCGCGCGCGCTATCAACGTGCAGCGATTCTTGCGAATTCTTCCCCGTCGCTCTGTGCGGGCGCCTGGCCGGTCGTGCTCTTATGAACCGTGCACCGTTCACCGCCGCGCCGCTCGGATTTCAATCGTCGGTGACCGACTGCACGATCGGCGTCAGGAGCGCAACGAGTACCTCGTCATGGCCGTCACGCTCGGCAGTCAACTGCGGCAGCGTCCGATCATCCGGATCGTTGCCGGTGCGCGCGATCACCATGTCCAGACTCGGGATCACGACGATCAGGTTGTCACCGAGTCCATTGGCCCAGTACGCGTCGCGGGGCAGATCAGCCAGCTCTCCCGAGCTATTGGTCCGCCACAGCACGCCGAAATTCTCAGGCGCCGTCGGGTAATCCGCGGCATCCGCGTTCTCCGCATTGGCAACTTCCGCCAGCGGCGTGTGCACCGTATCCACAAATGATTCCGATAGCAGGCGCTGCCCGTCCCAGGCTCCGCGACGCAGGAACAGATAGCCAATTCGTGCCATGGCGTCGACACTGGCCTCGATGCCCGAGGCGAGTTCGCGGCGCTCGACGCCATTGAGCTTGCGATCGCGATGGACGTTCTCACGCCAGACCAGGCTGCCATTCGGTATGGCACTCGCATCGGTAATTCCAATGGTCGACCACACGCGCGAGAACAGCAGCGTGTTCAGATCTTCGCCGTATACCTGCGTGAGTACATCCGCGAGCCAGTTCACGCCGCCGTCCGAGTAAAGCCAGGTCGTTCCGGGCCGGAAGTCGAGAGCAACGTATCCACCGACTTTCTCGAAGCCCGCCGTATGCGTGGCGAGCTGCAGAATAGTGATTTCGTCCAGCCATCCGGTGGTCACGTTGCGAGCCGGTGGTACACCGAGCGTCGGCAAATGCAGCTGTGCCGGATCGCTGAGTCGCACCCGCCCGTCATCGACCGCCAATCCCAGTGCGATGCTGCCGATCGACTTCGTTGCGGATTTGATGTCGTAGCGTGTCGTGGTGTCGCCCCAGGTGTAGACCACCCGACCTCGGCGTGTGATGAAACCCGCGCCGCCCCCCGTCAGCGAGTAGTCTCTGGCTTGATCGAGCTTCGCGACGTCCATGTTCATCTCAGCCGGAGTCGCACTCGCCCACTCAGTGCCCGGAAATACCGGCGCATCGCCCGGCATCTGGCTCGACATTACTGCCGGCTCGCTGCTGCTGCCGCCGCCACCGCCACACGCCGCCAGCAACAGCCCTCCAAGAAGCAGCAAGATTGGGATCCAGGGTGGGCGGTTCATCGAAAAGTGCCGGCAGCTGTGCAAGAAACGAGAAACAGAAAACGCGTCGAGAAGCCGGAAGGTCCGCGGGTCGCGGGCAAGCCATGGCTCGCAGTAGGTCAATTGCGCCAGGTGCGTGAGTAGATCGCTGGCTCATCTCTTGAAGACACTCTTCGGCAGCCGCACGTGCACACCGTGGTTCGGCTTGTCGACCAGCTGCGTAACGGCGACATTCCCCGTGATGCTCACCAGCTGATACGCCTGATGCTGCGTGAGATGTTTCTCGGCGACGAGAAAGTCGATCATCTCCTGAATCGCACCGCGCGTCGCAGTCGTCAGATCCGGGTCGGTCGCCATGCTGATGTAGTCGGTCGGCGTTTCCGCGCGCGGCCACGCGAGCTTCATATCTTTGCGTACCGTCAAGCGCAGGCGGCCGCGCAGCGACGTTTCGATCGCGGTTTGATCCACTTCGCCGTCGCCCTGCGCGGCATGACCGTCGCCTACCTCGAACAGCGCACCAGGCACGAACACTGGAATGTACAGCGTGCTGCCCGCCACCAGCTCGCGGTTGTCGAGATTGCCCGCGTGGCGGCCAGGAGGATTGCTGCTGACGCGACCGGCGTCCGCCGCCGGCGCGACACCCATGCTGCCGAAGAACGGGCGCAACGGGATGACGATGCCGGGCAGGAACTCAGCCGTCATCGTCCTGCGATCGAGCGCGATGATCTTTGCCGGCAGCGCCTTGTCGCAGTTGTCCGGAAGAAATCCGCTGCAGCCGTTGTAACCGTAATCGAGCGCCAGATCGACCGACAGCACATTCACTTCCAGCACGTCGCCCGGCTGCGCGCCCTCGACGTACACCGGCCCAGTGAGAATGTGTCCGCCCGGCCCGCGCCGCTCGCCCGTCACCTCCTCCACCACCGACCGCAGTGAAGGCTGGATCTTCTCTTCGGCGACGCCGGCCCGCTGCAATCCTTGCGGCGTATTCGTCAGCAACGTATCGACATCGATGATGTCACCGGACGCAACTCGCAGCACCGGCTGCGCCTCGGACCAGTAGTAGCCATACGCAACCGTGCTGGGCGTAACTTCGAGCCGATGTGTTCTGGGCGCAGCGTGCAGGGAATGTGCTGCAAGCAGAGCGATACTTCCGGCGAGAAAAGCGCGGCTCGTTTTCATGCGGTTTGCTCCGCCTGCGGTTGCAACGGCGGCGGGCGCCGCCGAATCGGCTGCGACTTGATGATCGATGTGTTGGTTTCCGCCTTCTCGGCAATGCGGTCGACGATCGCATCCAATTGCTCCATCGAGCGAGCGGCCACGAGTGCCATGAAGCAGTCTTCGCCCGTGATCTTGTGACACTCGCAGATCTCAGCAATCTGTTCGAGCGCCTGCTGCACGATGTGCACCTTGCCAGCGAGTGGCCGGACCCGAACCAGGGCCTGCAGCGAATATCCCAGCAACGAGGGATCGAGGTCGACCGTGTAGGCGCGAATGACTCCGCCCTCCTCCAGCCGTCGCATGCGCTCGGCGACAGTGGGCGAGGAGAGTCGCGCGTGATCTCCAACATCCTTGAGCGTCGCGCGCCCGTCGCGAATCAATACCTGGAGTATGCGGATGTCTGTTTCATCAAGCATGAGGACAATTCTCCGAATAAAACCACGATCCTTCGTCAGTCTGCCTTAGATTTCATATAGAGCCCAGCCCCTCGCTCTTCTATTCTTCCGCGCATGGAGCGTCGCCAAGCCCAAGGCGCCGTCGAAATGTCGTGCGCCGTGCTCATTTCCGGAACGATCGGTTGGTTCGTGCTCACAGCACAGCAACCGGTCGTGTCAGTCGTCTTCTGGCGTTGCGCGCTTGGTGCCATCGCGCTCCTCGTCGCCTGCGTCGCGACGGGAGCCCTGCGCAGAGACATTGCTTCTGCGCGTCAGCTCATTCTCGCCGCCGGCGGCGCAATCGCAGTCGTCCTGAATTGGCTCTTGCTGTTTGCAGCATTCCCGCGAGCGTCCATTTCCGTCGCGACGACGATCTACAACACTCAACCGTTCATGCTTGCCATTCTCGGCACGCTGTTCCTGGGCGAGCGCCTGACCGCAACGAAGATTTTCTGGCTGGTGCTCGCGTTTGTCGGTGTAGTGGCACTGGTCGAGACCGGCGATGCCGGCCCAACCGCAGGGTCCGCTTATCTGGCAGGTATCCTGTTGGCGCTCGGCGCCGCGTTCTTCTACGCCATCACCGCGCTGGTGGCAAAGCAGCTGGCCGCAGTGCCCGCCATCGTCGTCGTACTGATTCAGGTGTCAGTCGGATCGATTGCGCTGGCCCCATTCGCGTTCGCCAACGCAATGCCGAGTGGCGGCGGAACCTGGGTGAAGCTCGCGATTCTCGGCGTCGTGCACACCGGCGTGGTATTCGTGCTGCTCTATCGCGGGATCCGGAAGTTGCCGACTCACGTGATCGGCGCTCTGTCCTTCATCTATCCCGTCGTGGCGATGATCGTCGATGCGGTCGCGTTCGCACAGCGGTTGCAGCCGCTGCAGATCGCCGGAGCGTCCCTGGTGCTCATCGCCGCGGCGGGCACGACGTTCGGCTGGTCACTGCGACCGCGGCAGCCGGTGTGCGAGTGACGCCGCCCATCACTGCACAGTGCCAAGCTGTCGCATCAGCTTCAGTTCATCGGTGACCCGCCAGTGCTCGGCGATTCTGCCGTTGCGGATGTGCTCGATGTTGATCTGGTCCACCGCAACGCGCCGGCCGGTGGGCGCCAGGCCAAACAGAGCGCCCCGGTGCGTGCCGGTCATGATCACGCGCATTACGACGACATCGTCGGTCGCGATGATCTCCTTGATCTCGTAGTGCAGGTCCGGAAATGCCTGCCGGATGCCGAGGACAATGGGCTTCAGGCCGCTCGGGCCTGGCGGCGGGTTCGGGGTACTCGGCGTGTGATTGATGTAGTCAGGCGCCAGCAACTCGTCGAGGACCTGCACATTCCCCTGATTCCAGACCTCTTCGAAGTAACGGCGGCCCAGCTGCTCGTTGTGCGCGACGCGCGACGATGCATCCGTTGCGGCGGGCGCATCTGCCGCGAAACCTTGCGATGACAGCGCGATGGCGAACAGCGGGCTGATCCACGAAACCCGCTCGAGCTGCGATTTCATGTCGTCACCGGCGGACGTGGCACCGCCCAGCCCGGATCGGCGCCGAACGGATGGTCCATGAAGAATACCCAGCTGCCGTCCGGCAGCCGCCGATGCACTTCCATGCCGTGGTGATGCACTTCGGTGCGCTGACCATTCTTGTCCACTCCCGAGATGAGCCATTGCGAGCGGGTCATGGCGAAATCGCCTGCCACCGTCGTGTGATGGGTCACTACGTCCATGTGCGGCTTCATGTCTATGTACGCAGCCATGGTCTCGCGAATCGCCTGCGCGCCGCGAGACGGCCGGCTTTCGCCGTGGACCTCGTCGACGCGCACGATCGTCGCATCCGGGTGATACATCGCAGCTGCCGCTTCGACGTCCTGCGCGTTGAAGGCGCGCGCCAGCCACAGGTTGCAGAGTTCGGGGGACGGTGCGCCCATCGATGTCTCCTTTTCTGACGTTGCACGGGCAGGCCGTGTCGGGCCCGCGAGTGCAAAGGTAGACTGCCGCTCTCGGCTCTGGAATCGCCGTTTCTGCAAATGAGATATGCAGCGATGCACGACCTCGACTGGGACGATCTGCGCTTCTTTCTGTCCGTCGCAGCCCGTGGATCGATCTCGGGCGCCGCCCAGGAACTGCGGGCGAGTCATTCGACGGTATTGCGCCGCCTTGCAAGCCTCGAGAAGAAGCTCGGCGCGCGACTGTTCAAGCGGCTGCCGGGCGGCTATGCGATCACCGGAGCCGGCGAACGGTTGCGGGAGCGGCTCGCCGGAGTCTCCGAACAGATCGCCGGGGCGCAGCGTCAGCTCGTCGGACTCGACACTCGAGCGTCAGGAATCGTCCGCGTCACGAGCACCGATACGCTGACGCATGGCGCGCTGATGCCGCTGATTGCCGAGTTCCAGCGCAAGCAGCCGGAAATCACGCTGCAGCTGGCCGTCAACAACACGTTCGTGAGCCTGACGAAGCGCGAAGCGGACGTTGCGATCCGACCGACCAGTCGACCTTCCGAGAACCTGGTTGGCCGCAAAGTCGGGTACCTGCAGACGGCATTGTATGCGTCGAAGTCCTATTGGAAGGCCCATGCGCGCCGGCCGTTCGCCGAGCATCGCTGGATCGTGCCCGACGAAACGCTTTCTCACCTGGCGCAGGCCCGGTGGGCCGCCAGGCATGTTCCGGCCGAGCGTGTTGCTCTCTCGGTCGACACGCTGATCGGCATGGTAAGCGCGGTGCGCGAAGGTATCGGGATCGGCATGTTGCTGAGCTTGCTTGCCGACGACGACGATCAGCTCGTGCGCATCCGCGAGCCGGAGTCGCAACTCGACACCGACGTGTGGATCCTGACGCACGCCGACCTGAAGCAGGTGCCGAGAATCCGCTTGTTCACGGAGTTCATGTACGCACGGCTGCGCACGCACCCCGGCATCGTGCGCTCACGTTGATTCAGAAAGTACGCGCCAGGGCGAGCGCGCGCATATGCGCCTCCTGCTTGATCTGCGCGACTCGCGCCGGATCGGCGAGCGTCGGAGCGATATTGATCTCATCGATTTGCTGCACGCCGATGAACGCCAGCCAGTGACGCAGATAGGGTTTCTGAAAGTCCGCTGCATGCGGCGGCAGCGTGAGCTCGTACGAGCCCGCGCTCGAATAGATCAGCGCCGCGCGCTTTCCTGATAACAGCGGGCGATAGCCCTGCTCACGCGACCAGGTCCAGTTCTCGCCAGCCAGGGTGACCACGTCGATGTAGTGCTTCAGCGGGTACGGCACACTGAAGTTCCACATCGGCACGCTGAGCACGTACTTGTCCGCAGCGTTGAAGCGGCGGGCAACCGCACGCACCGCATCCCACTTCTCCTGCTGGAGCGGCGTAAATTCCTTCTTGCGCAGTACTGCAAACTTCGCCTCGATGGTCGCTCCGTCGAACGGCGGCAAGGCTTGCGCCCACAGATCGATCGTTTCGATCGTGTCCTGCGGCCGCGCTTCTCGATATGCACCAAGGAAGGCGCGCGCGACTTCAATCGTGTGCGACCGCTCCTTGAGCGGCGATGCCTCGATGTACAGCACAGTTGCCATGCGATGAGCGTGCACTGTTTGCGCCGCTGACGACATTCCCCGTGCGCGCAAATGCGATCGTCATGTTCGGAGGTCGAACAGACGACCGCTGCCCCGATACCGCCGCAAGAAACGGAGGGCCCATCGCAGCAGCGCCACGCTACGGTCGCGCCTGAGAATCTGAAGGAGCGATTCCGGTGCGCGCAGCGATTGCAATCTCCTGGTGTGTTCTTTTGTCGGTGAGCGTGATCGATCGTACGCACGCGCAGGCTACCGCCAACCCGGTTGCAGTCGCGGAAGATGCTTTCGGCTCGACCCAGGGCGACGAGTCGGTCGGCATCTACGACGAAACCTCGGTGCGCGGCTTCAGCCTCGAGGCCGCCGGGAACTATCGCATCAACGGCCGCTACTTCGTCAAAAACTCCGGCGTCAGCAATTTCTTCCTCGAGAAGCGCATCGTGCGCATCGGCTATAACGCGCTGCTGCTCGATCATCCAGGTCCGTCCGGCGTCGTCGACTACAAGCTGCGGGACCCGCTGCTGGACGAGCCGAGCCTGATGACCGTCGGTATGGACCCGTACGAGCAGCCATTCGCCGAGCTGCACATCAAGCATCGCAATGCCGCCGAGACATTCTCTGCGTCGATTGGCGCCAGCAGCCGCTTCAATGCGTCCGACGAGCAAGGAGTCGACGGCCGCGACCTGCTGCTCGCGGGCACGGTACGGGCGACGCTAGGAGCCGGGCGCGTGCAGATTTTCGGCGGCGAATACCGGGATCGGCGCAACGGCAGATTCCGCGTCGCACTCGCCCCCGCTGCGACGGCGCTGCCGCCGGAAATCGAGCGCGGCCGCTATCTCGGCCAGTCGTGGGCTACGAATGAAGGCGCACGCCGCATCGTCGGTGCGCTCGGCGACCTCGACCTCGCAAGCGACTGGTCGGTGCAGGCGATCGGCACCTTCTCCCAGGAGGCGCCGGATCGGAAATTCCTGCAGCTGTTCGCCGATGCAGATGCGGACGGCGTCGCGCAGGGCAGTGTGATCGCCTCGCCAGAACAGCGATCGAGCTCGTCATCGGGCGAGGTGCGCCTGACGAAAGCCTTCGTAACAGGGGCGGTCGCACACAGAGCTGCGATCGACCTCCGACTGCGCCAGTCGCGCAGTCGATTCGGAGGCGAGCGCGTCATCCCGACCGGTACGATTGTCCTGGGCCAGCCCGCCTCCGCCGTTGCGCTGCCCGACCTCTCTTCCAGCCACGCAGACTTGCGCGATGAGATCGACCAGCATGGCCTGGGTATCAACTATCAGATGGCGGTGCGCGATCGCTTGAAGATCGGCGCCGGGATTCTTTACTCCGACTACTCGAAGGCATTCACGGATGCATCGGGCGCGAAAACATCGAACGAGTCGGCGCCGTGGCTCTACAACGTCGGTGCTGCGCTGACCGTTGCGGACGGCATCGAGGTGTATGGCAGCTACAGTCGCGGGCTGGAGGAGGCAGGTACGGCTCCAGCTACGGCTGCGAACGCGAATGCCGTGCTCGAGGCTTCGATTGCCGCGCAGAAGGAGCTCGGGCTGCGCTACCGGGTGCTGAAGGATGTCACGCTGATTCTCGCGGGCTTCGAAACGCGCAAGCCTCAGGTCGGCATCCAGGCTGCGACCGGCGCCTTTGATTTTCTCGGCAACGTGCGTCACCGCGGAATCGAGGCTTCGCTATCCGGCGCACTGACTCCGCGCCTGTCGACCGTCGTCGGCGCGGTCTACACCGATGCGCAGGTCAGCGGCGCGAACGTCGCCGCCGGCGTGATCGGCGACCGGCCGGTCGGTGTCCCGGAGTGGCGTGCGATTGCGAACGTCACGTATGAGATCTCGCCCGAGTGGAGCGCTGATGTGGGGGTCGAATATGCCGGGGACCAGGCGATTCGTTCGGGCCTGGATGCGGCATCCAGCACACAGTTGGTAACGCCGGGAGCGACTTTCGTCGACTTCGGTGTCCGCTATCGCACTCGCGCAGCGCGACGACCGGTCACCGTGCGAGCACAGTTGCTGAATGCTTTCGACGAGTTCGCGTGGCAACCGGCGCCGGGCGAGACCCTGGAGTACGCTCCGCAGCGCTCGCTGCGCGTGCTGGTGACGACGGCATTCTAGAGTGCTCATGGAACGCCTCTTAGTACCTTCAATGGCTGTCCCACCTTGACGCCGAAGGACGCAGCGTTGTCCGTACCCCAGGCATAGAGCTCCCGCAGGACGCTGCTCAACAGGCGCCCCTTCTGCGTCAGCGTGTAGTCCTGCACCTTGCTGCCAGTCCGCCGGCGGCGCGCCACGAGACCCGATGCGATCAGATCGTGCAGACGCTCGGTGAGCACTTTGTCGCTCAGTTTCGGCACGAGCTTGCGCAGCTCAGCGTAGCGGAACGGACGCTCTTTGAGATAGCACAGGATGACCGTCTTCCACTTGCCATCCAGTACGGCCAGCGTGAACTCCGTGGGACAGTTGAAGGACTTCGGCAATGCCTTGGTCATCGTTCTCGACTCCTTACCAACGGGTGCGTTGATTCGCGATTCGCTTCGCGATCAGATCTTGCGCGGTTAGTGTATGCCCAGCGGGTGTTGCGTGGATGCTGCTCTTTCGCGTCGTCGCTTTCTGCAGACCTTGACCAGCGGCTCCGGCGCGCTCTTGCTCTGCGTGTCATGGCCTGCTGCCAGCGCCATCCTCAAAGGGATCGGCAGACGAGCGCTCGCCCACGGCGAAGTCGCCGTCACGGCCTGGGTTCGGATCACCCCCGACAACGAAGTCACCTTGGTGCTTTCGCAAGGTGAGATCGGCCAGGGGATTTCGACGACGCTGCCGGCGCTGCTCGCGGATGAGCTCGGGGCGGACTGGAGCACGGTGCGACTGATCACCGCGCCGTTCGCGCCGGACTTCCGCAATCCGCGCATCAACTTCATGTTCACGGGCAATAGCGAGAGCATTCAGTCGTTTCATGATCTGATGCGACGGACTGGCGCCGCCGCGCGCGAAATGCTGGTGGCGGCGGCCGCCCGTCGCTGGAAGGTGTCGCCCTCCACTTGCACGACCCGCAACAGTCAGGTCGTCCACGCGTCGAGCAGTCGCACGCTGAACTTCGGAGCGGTTGCGGCGGATGCGGCCCGACTCAAAGTGCCGCAACAGCCTGCGTTGCGCCCGCAGAAGGAGCTGACGCTCACCGGCCGCGCGCTCGAGCGCGTCGACGTGCCTGCGAAAGTCGATGGCTCAGCAGTATTCGGCATCGACGTGGAGCTGCCCGGCATGCTGAATGCAGCCGTGCGAACCGGTCCCGCCGTTGGCTCGCAACTTACGGCAATGAGCGAAGCGGCAGCACGCGCCAGCAGCGGCGTAGTCGACGTGGTTCGGATTGCCAACGGTGTCGCCGTTGTCGCCGATACCTATTGGAACGCCCGACGCGGGCTGCGTGCATTGCAGCCCCAGTTCGATCCGGGTCCCCATGCAGACCTCGACCGCAAGTCACTGGGCGCGCTGTATCGCGAGCGCCTCGAGTCGGGACCGTTCGCGACGCCGGTCAAGGTTGGCGATGCCGAGGGCGAGCTGGCACGTGGCTCGCGTGTCGTCACCTTCGACTACGAAAACCCTTTCCTCGCCCACGCCACCATGGAACCGATGAACTGTGCGGCCGACGTGAGCGCGCAGCGCTGCCGCGTCATCGCGCCGACTCAGGGCCAGGAGCTCGCAACCTATGCGCTGAGCGCCGCGCTCGGCATGCCGCCGGAGCGAATCGAAGTGAGCCGCTCACCCTACATCGGCGGCGGCTTCGGGCGACGCCTGGTGCCCGATGTGCCGGTGCAGGCTGCGCTGATCTCGCGCGCAGTCGGCAAGCCCGTCAAGGTCATCTGGGATCGAGAGGAGGACATCCGCCGCGATCTCTACCGGCCGGCTACGCTGGTCCGCATGACCGCGCGTCTCGACGCGTCCGGGCGCCCGATTGCGATGAAGGCTCGCGTCGTCTCGCCGACGATCCTCCTGCCGGTGTTTCCGGCGATCGCGCCGGTGCTGGAACAGCAAGGTGTCGATCCGAGCGCGCTCGAAGGGATGATGGAGTGGATCTATGACGTGCCCAATCGCCTGGTCGAGTTTCACCTGCTGAAGTTGCCGATCCCGACATCGGTGCTGCGTACGACCGGCTACGGACCGAATATCTTCGCTCTTGAAAGCTTCATCGACGAACTCGCGCATGCCGCTGGAGTCGATGCCTATCAATACCGGCGCACGCTGCTCCACGGCAATCCACGCGCCCGCGCTGTCCTCGATCGGGCTGCCGAACTGGGCCAGTGGAACGGCTCGACAGCGCCACATGAAGGGCGCGGTATCGCGGTCACGCATGCCTTCGGCACCTACATCGCTCAAGTCGTGCATGCGCGGGTCGATGATGACGCGGTCAAGCTGAGTCGCGTTGTCTCGGTCGTCGATCCGGGCCGCGTGCTCGACCCCGGCATTGCGCGCCAGTGCATCGAGGGCGGCACCGTGTTTGGTATCGCCGGGTGCAAGGCCGAGGTGACTTTCGAACATGGACGGGCATTCCCGGACAACCTCAATCGCCTGCAATTGCCGCACCTGGCTGAGACTCCGGACCTGGTGACGGAGTTCGTCGACGGCGGTGGCGAGCTCGGTGGCGTCGGCGAAGTGGGCCCGGTAACCGTCACGCCTGCGGTCGCGAACGCCATCTACTCCGCGACCGGCCGACGGCTTCGCTCGATGCCGGTATCGCGTCACGGCCTGCGGTTCACTTGATCGAAGGAGCAGCGATGACTGAGTTCGTACTCAACGTCAACGGCACGCCGCGCGTTGCCGAAGCGACGCCCGATACGCCGCTACTGTGGGTGCTTCGCGAGCAGCTCGGACTCAAGGGTACGAAATTCGGCTGTGGTGTTGCCGCTTGCGGTGCCTGCACGGTGAACATCGATGGCGTGGCCGTGCGCAGTTGCTCGTTTCCGGTGAGTGCGGCAGGTAACCGGGCTATCACGACAGTCGAAGGCCTCTCACCTGATCGCTCGCACGTCCTGCAGCGCGCGTGGATCGCAGAGCAGGTACCCCAATGCGGCTATTGCCAGTCGGGCATGCTGATGTCGGCTAACGCCCTGCTCCGCGCGATTGCGAGCCCGAGCGATGCGGAGATCGAGGCGGCGATTACCAACATCTGTCGTTGCGGCACATACACGCGCGTCCGCAAGGCGATTCACCGTGCAGCCCAGCTCATGAAGGAAAGCCAATGAGCGCTCCAGCAGGCGCAGCGCTCGCGTGCAGTCTTGCGACGCTGCTCGTGCTCGCGGGTTGCAGCGGCACGGAACGCCGCGCTTCCGAAGGCGGAGCGGAACGAGGCGCCGAGGAGTTCACGCGCATCGCGCAGGTACTCAAGAGTCCGCGCTGCCTCAACTGTCATCCCATGGGAAATACGCCGCGACAGGGCGACGAACGACGGCTGCATGACTTCGGTGTCACACGCGGCCCCGACGATCACGGTGCGCCGGGTCTGACCTGTGACAGCTGTCATCAGGACGTCAACCAACAAGAGTCAGGTGTACCCGGTGCCCGACGCTGGCACCTGGCGCCGCTGCGGATGGGATGGGAAGGACTCACCGATGGCGAGCTGTGCCGCGCGCTACTCGATCCCTACAAGAACGGCGGCCGCAGTGTCGATGATGTCGTGCATCACATCACGGAAGACTCGCTCGTCAATTGGGCATGGCAGCCCGGTGATGGGCGCACGCCACCACCCGTTGCACGCGCCGAGTTCAACGAGCTGGTACGCGCTTGGGCCAACAAGGGAGCCGCGTGTCCGCCAGCATCCGGCTGAGCAATCGGCTTGCAGCGTGCGCTGTCAGTGCCTGCCTCGGAGCACTCGCTCCATACTCAGTGCGGGCTGCGGCGCTCGATTGCCCTCCACGTGCGTTTCGCTGGCAGGAGGATTGCAGCGCGATAGCGCAGAGCGATACCGCGCTCGGCTGGCGTCGACTCCGTGGCATCCCATTGGGCGACGAACGCTCGAGCTGGATGACGCTCGGCGCCGAGTATCGCCTGCGCGTCGAAACGCTCGACGATCCATCTTTCGGCTTACGCGGAGAGAGCTATACGGCGCTCGATCACCGCTGGCTTGCTCACGCAGACTTCCATGGCGCATCGGGCGCCCGACTGTTCTTGCAGCTCAGCGCCGCAGCGGATGACGGACGCCGACCAGCTCCCCGCCCCTTCGACCGCAGCGCTCTCGACCTCGCGCAGGCGTTCGTCGACCTGCCGCTCGCCACGGGCGACAGCCGCTTGCTGCTGCGTCTCGGACGCCAAGAGCTGGACCTGCACGGCAACCGCCTGGTTGCAACGCGCGACGCCGCGAATCTGCGGCGCGCGTTCGACATGGTGCTCGCAAACTTTGCTCGCGGCTCTCTGACCGCGCTCGGATTCGTTGGCCGCCCGGTTCGCAATGAGGCCGGTGCGTTCGATGACCGCAGAGACAACGATGAGCGCTTCGCCGGCGCTTCCGTGGAGCTCTCATCGCCCACGGCCAGCGGAGCCGACACCTTCACGGCCTTCTATTTCGATCGCACGCGACCACGCGCAGTGTTCCAGGACGCAGTGGGGCCGGAACGACGTCGGACCTACGGCGTGCGCTTCTCGCGTACTTCGAGCAACCTGGACGCGGCGCTGCAGGCCGCCTACCAGAGCGGCCATGTGGCTGCAAAGCAGGCTCGAGCGCGTGGCCTCGCTGGCGACTTCGGCTATCGAAACGCGGACTGGATCCTGCAACCGCGCTTCGGCGTGAGCTTCGGCTACGCGAGCGGCGATCAGACCACCGCAGACAACGTGGTCGGCACGTTCGACGTGCTCTATCCAAATCTCAGTTACTTCACGGACGCGCCCGTGTTCTACCCCGGCAACACAATGGACATCCAGCCGAACATCTCCGCCCACGTGAACACGGAGCTGACGGTGCAGAGCGGCTGCGACTTCATCCATCGGCTCGATGCCGACGACGCGGTGTACGAACCGCCGGGGATCCCGCTGGTACGCGGTGATGGCATGGGCAGCCACGCGGCCGCGACGCTGTGCTTCGGCAAGGCCATTTGGCGTCCGACGCCGAACATCGAGCTCACGGCCGCCTACGTGCATGCGCGGCCGGAGAGTTTTCTGATCAGTGCCGGTGCGACGGCGACGGATTACTGGCTGGCACAACTTGCTCTGAAGTTTTGATTGCCTGATCCGTCCCCGCAGTCCTCCCCGGCGCCTTCTTCAGCAAGCGATCGAACCATTCGATCTGTCGCTCGAGCGCATCGACGCGGTCCGCATGGCTCCAGCCGCCCTCCCAGTGACCTTCCCCGGGATAACGGGCATACGTCACTGCCTTTCCGAGCCGGCGCAGCCCTGTGAAGACCTCGTCGGCCAGGTACACCGGCACGGCGTCGTCCTGGTCGCCATGAATGATCAGCAGTGGCGTCCGTACGCGGTCGAGATAGTAGATGGGCGAATTCTCGATATAGCGTTCGCGATATTCCCACGGCGAGCCGCCCATGCGGCCCTGGCCACTCTCGGCCCAGGCCAGGCCGTAGTTCGTACCATCGTGCGCAAGTTGTCCGTATCCGGCAATCAGATCTCCCATGCCTGCGCGCATGACAGCCGCTTTGAAGCGAGGCGACTGCACGAGCAGCGACAGCACGCTGTAGCCGCCGTAGCTATGGCCGGTGATTCCGATGCGCTCTGGATCCGCGACGCCGGTCGCAATGGCGCGATCGATTCCAGGCATGACGGACTTCATCAGATCGACCATCGGTGTCCCGACGTTGAGCTTGGAATCGGCCAGGAGCAGCGCATATCCGCGAGTCGTGTAGAGATGGAGGTTCTCGACAGGTGCGCTCGCATAGCCGAAGAGATTGAGCTGATCCGAGATCGGGCTGCCGCCGTAAACTTTGACGATGAGCGGGTAGGTCTTGCCGGCTTCGTAGTCCGCCGGGTATATCAACGCGCCTCGCTGCAGCTCACCGTCCAGGCTGCGCCACTCGAGAACTGCCGATTTGCCGAGTGCGCGCTGCGACAGCGTTGGAGCGACGTCCGTGAGTCTGCGCGGCGAGCCCGCGCCATCCAGCAGGTAGACATCGGGCGGATCGATCGGCCCTTCGGCGACGTAGACGACGCGCTTGCCGTCCGCCGATACGGTCGGATCCGCGCCGTAGCCGCCGTAACGCTTCGTCTCCTCCACCACCTGTGATGCAGCACCGGTGCGCAAATCGACGCTCACGAATCCATATTGCTTCGTGCGTTGATTCATGCTGAGCAGCACCGCGCGATCGGGGCGCTCGGGCGCGAATAGCTGCTGGCGAGGCGCGACCAGCGAGAGAGACCGATCAGCGGATGTCGCGAAGGCGCCTGCTTGCGAACCGTCGACGGCCGCACGCCACAGCGCGTCACCGCGAATGAAGTAGAGATAGCGGCCGTCCAGACCCCAGACCGCCGGGGTGACTTCGATCGTTCGGTGCAGATCGGTCAGGGGCGGGTTGCTCGCTATTCGCCTGGCGGCGCCGCCACGCACCGCTGCCACGAAAATCTCGTCCGCTACAGCCGGGCCGCCGGTGCGCCACGTCACCGCGTCGCTGGAGGGTGACCATGCGAACGGAATGCCGAGCAACGTCAGCGGTACGCGATTCGCGAGAACGCGCGTTTTGGTGGTCGCGAGCTCCTGCACGACGAGGTCGAAGAGGTATTGGCCACTGCCCGCCTTTGCTTCCATTTGCAGCACGCTGTAGACGATCCGCTGCCGGTCCGGCGATACGAAGTAGTGGCCTATGCGCTGGTTCCTCGTGAGCAGTCTGCGCGCGCCGGTTCGTACGTCTATCAATGCGAGATCGCGCAGCCACATGTCGCCGTTGATCTGATTCGCGACCGGCGCAGCGTCGCGACGCGCGGGGTCGTACTCGAATACCTGCGGGCCGGTCGTCGCGAGCGCTGCCGTCGTCGTCGGCGACTTCGGGTTGATGCGGTTGACGTATCCTGCGTGACCGAGCTCCTCCGGAAAGAGCGACACCAGGACCGAGTGATCGTCACCCGCCCACTCCATGGGCGTATACCCCTCCCGAACGTCGGCGTCGCCGACCTGACGCAGTTCGCCGGTGCGGCGCTCCCACAGCCACAACCGCGCCGGCCCGAGGTGCGTGTCGCCGCTACGATCGGCCATGAATGCAAGCCGCTCACCATCGGGTGACCAGCTGGCATTCCAGTTGTGCCCCTTCGAGCCGGTGATGTTGCGATGTGTGTTGGTCGTGAGATCGGTAATCCAGATGTCGGTGCCAACCGCATACCAGGCGATGCCGGACTCGAGCAGCTCGCGCGGATCCTCAGCTCGCTGCACGCGGGCGCTGTCGACGACGGCATAAGCCAGAAGACGGTTATCGGGCGATAGCGAGGGCGGTGAGTAGGATGCGAGCACCGGCGCGCGCAACAGGTCTTCGATCGGCAACGGCGCCGCGCGCGCGACTGGACCGCCGAACGCGACGAGCAGCAGAGCGCAGGCGGCAGCGTGAGCTGCCGCGAAGGGTCGCAGGAAATTCATGCTCAGAATCTCGCTTTAAGATTGAGATAGAAGAAGCGGCCGCGCATGTCGACGTGCTGGTAATCGTAGCCGGCGAACGATCGCGAAAATTCGCCCTGCTGGTCCGTGAGATTGACGACGCCGAGCGTCGCCTCCAGGTCATCGAGCAACCAGAGCCCGCCTCGAGTGCCGAAACGGCGTTGCAGCTGCACGTCCATGAGCGTCTGCGACGGCAGCTCATGGATGCCGTCATAGTCCGTGTAGGAACAGTTATAGCGAGTGTTGAGCGTCGCGGACCAGCCGCCCTGTGTATTCCAGGTCAGGGCGCCGCTGCCGCGGAACCTCAGGGGGTAACCGGCATCGCTCGCCTCGTTCACGCGATTCTCCGGCGGGACTCCTGGCGTCAAGCGGACCGCGAACTCATCGATATAGGTGAAGGACAGCGAGGCGACGAACTCGCCCCAGTCGCCGGGTGGAAACGCATACTGGAATTCACCGTCCAGTCCCTCGGTCGTGATGCCGCCGAAATTGACGTTGCTGGTGTCGACCGAGATGATCGGTCCGGCAAAGTTTGGCGGATCCGCCGGCGTGGGCTCGCCGCGCACGACGCGGCCGGGGAACAGCGCCTCGTTCTCCAGCAGCTGATCGACGCTGAGCGCGGTAATGAAATCTTCCTGGCGCACTCGAAACGCATTCATCTGGATCGAGAATCCCGGTGCGAAGCGCGGCTCCCAGATGAAGCCGAAGCTGGTCGAGTTGCCCTGCTCCGGCTCCAGCTCGGGATTGCCGCCGCGAATCATGACGAAGTCGCTCGGCTCGCCGCCGCGCTGCGGATCGAAAGCCGTGCCGGGGAGCGTCAGGCGCGGGAAGAACAGCTGGAATGGAGTCGGCGCCTTGTACGCCTCGCCATAGCTCGCGCGCAGCAGCAGACTCTGCCAGGGTCGCCAGGTCAGGCCGAATTGCGGCTCGGTGCTGGAATCGAAATCGTCGTAATCGTCGTACCGGACCGCGGCAGTCAGCTCCAGCGAGCTCACCCCGGAAATGCCCTGCGCAGGGCCGACCAACGGCACCGCGAGCTCCGCAAAGACAGACTTGCTGCGACGCTGGTCGCGCAGGTCGCCCGCGAGCGGCGACAGAAAGTCTACCTTCTCGTTGCGCACGTTCACGCCCAGCACCGCATTCATGGGGCCAGCTGGCAGGTCCCACAGCGGCGCCCGCACGACAGCTTCGGCCATCGATGCCCGTGAGTTGAGATCGTCGACCGTCGCCGTCGCATCGAGCAGTGCCGTCAGTGTCTGTGGATTGTTGTTGCCGGTGGTCGAGAACACGTTCAAGGCGACGCTGGGATCCGACGAATCCAGGGCCTGCTGGATCAAGGGCACGTTGAGGAACGAGTTCAACGTCGCGCCGTTCACCACGTCGGTCTCATCGCGGTCACCGAGCCAGTAGACCTCCCAACCGACGCGTCCCCACGCGCCGGAGGCGCCGACCACGAAGCGCGAGAAATCCGTGGTCGCGTCGTTGGTCCGCGGCCCGAGCTCTACGAACCGATAGTCCACCCCGACGGGCACGCCAAATGGATTGAACGGATTGTTCGCCGGGACCGTGAAGAACCCGAACTGGCCGAACGGCAACGGCTCCGGCGGGAACTCTACGAGCTGGCGGCGATGCGTGTAGAGGGCTTCGGCGAACACGCTCGTCTGCGGCGTGATCCGGTAGCGGCCGCTTGCGAATACACTCTTGCGCTCGGCGGCAGACTGCAGCGTCTGATACGGAGCCGTTTCGAAGAGGTTGAGCACGCCGTCTGTCGCAGCGAAATCTGCGGGCGTGAGGCCGACCCCATCAGTGCCGGCAGGGGCTCCCGCGAAGGAGTTCGCGAGGCCGGGCAGCGGACCGCCATCGAGCGAGTAGACATTCGCGGGGTACGAAAAGGTGGAGCGCAGGTCGTCGCCGCCGAAGCGGGTGAAGTCGCTCGTATGCGTCAGCTCCCGCTCGGATGCGTGCAACAGGTCGCGATCGTAGTAGTCGAGCACGAGCATGCCGGAAAGCTTGTCGCCGTTGCCGCCGATCGTGAACGAGGCCTGCCGCTCGTCGGCATCGCTCTCGCTGCTCGTGCCGTAGCGTACGCCGGCCCCCGCCCCATCGAAGTCCTGCTTCAGGATGATGTTGACGGCACCGCCGATTGCGTCGGCGCCGTAGATCGCCGATGCGCTATCCGTGAGCACTTCGATGCGCTCGACAGCCTCCAGCGGCACATTGCTCAGGTCGAAGATGTTGAATGACACCTGTGCTGCCGAGGCGCCTATGCGGCGCCCGTTCAGCAGGATCAACGTCGTACCCAGCGGCAGCCCCCGCAACTGCACCGTCGACGCCCCGAGGAAGCTTGCGTTGCCCGACTCGTCACGCGAATTTGCATTCTGCGTCACCGTATTCAGCACCTCGCGAACCGTTGCCGCTCCGGAGCGATCGATCTCCTGTCGCGTGATGACGTGCACGGGGGACGGACCGGCAGCCTCGATTCGCTTCAGGCGCGAGCCAGTCACGACGACCATCTCGAGCTCATCGCTCACGAGCCCCGGTGCATCGGGCCGGTCCGCACCGCCGGCAACTGCTGCGCCAGTCGCCTGCGCGAGCCGTTGCCGGTCCGGCGTGCCGCCCTCGTCATTGATTACTCCTGAGCGACTGTCGTCCCGAGGCGGCGTGGTCGACTCGTTACGCAAACGAAAGGATTTGCGGACGGCGATGGCGTCGCCGCTCGCGACGTAAACGAGGCCGGTGTTCCTGAGCAGCGCCCGCAGTGCCTGCTCGACGCTCTGTCGCGCTTGCAGCGCCGGGGCCGACAGACCGCGGACGGTGCTTTCCTCGAACAGAATCTGCACGCCTGCCTGGTGAGCGAGCTCCTTGAGCGAGCCTCCCAGCGACTGGGCCGGGATATCGAAGTTCGTCTGGCTGCTGAGGCGATCGCTGATTGCATCGGCGCCGTGGGCGGACATGCAAAGCAAGGTGAGCAGCACGCAAGCACGCCGAATCCTGATCATCGCGTCCCCCTGTGGCTATTATGGTGCGAACCCGGCAGGTGAAACGATCCAGGGGACTCAACCCGACATCGCAGCCAGCGTTGTCGGGTTCCGGACGTTCGTTCGTTATAGTCGGAGGACCAGGACGAATTCCGCATGGGCACGAAGTCGCAATCCGACGATGGCGATCAATGGCGCGAGGCGACCGGGGCACCCGGCCCCCGTATGCCGCTGACGCCTGCGGAGAGCGAGTTTGCCCGCGAGCTGTTCGAGCTGCATCGGCTCTCTCTCTACCGCTACCTCGTGGGACTGCTGCCGTCGAAGGACGACGCACGAGAAGTATTACAGGAGACCTACCTGCGACTTCTGCGGCAGCGGAGCTTCGATCACATTCGCGGCAACGCGCGCGCTTACCTGTTCCAGATCGCAACCAACCTCGCGCGCGATCTGTTTCGGCAGCGCACGCATCGTGCCGGCAGGGCCGGCGACGGCACGCTGCGAGATCCTGATACAACGGACTGGTCGGCCTGGCCCGACCTGGAGCTGACGGGCGAACAGCTCGCGGCAATCATTGTGGCGGCGCTGGAGCAACTTCCCGGCCCGATGCGAGAAGCCCTGCTGCTGTACAGGTTTCGCGACATGACTCATCACGAAATCGCCGCGTGCTTGCAGCTGAGCACACGCACCGTCGAGCGGTACATCAAGGACGGGCTCGCGCACATCGCGCGGCGCCTGAAGGAAGTGTCATGAGAATGGGACGCAAATTGACAGCCGAGCAGGACCGAGCCTGGGCTTTGCTCGCAGCGGTCGAGGATCATCCGCGCGTGCAGGAATGGCTGGCGAGCGCGCCCGCGCCGCGCGCACGATCGCACGTTCGCTGGGCAGCCGCCGCAGCGCTCGTCCTCATGATCGGAGCCGCCTTCGCGGTCGCATATCTGCAGCTCCGGCCGCCGCACTATGAGACGGCGGTCGGTGAGCAACGCGACGTATTGCTGCCGGACGGTTCGCGCATCACGCTGAATACCAATACCGCATTGACGGTTCGCTATACCAAATCGGTGCGGCGCATAGATCTCGAGCGCGGTGAGGCGATCTTCTCGGTCAAGCACGACGCGCAGCGTGCCTTCGACGTCGTCGCCGGCGAAACAGTGGCTCGGGCGCTCGGCACCGAATTCAACGTCGACCTGCGGAGCGACCGCACCAGCGTAAGCGTCATCGAAGGTGTCGTGCGCGTTTCCGCCGTCAGCAACCTCGAAACGGGTCAGCCGCCTGACATCGCTGCATTGACCAAGGGACGAACGGCGCAGATACGGCGCGGCGATTCGCACATCGTGGAAGCCAGTGCCGACCTGAATCGCATTCGCGCGTGGCGTGCTCGTCGGCTGGAGTTCAGCGATACACCTTTGCCCGATGCCCTCGCCGAGTTCAACCGCTATTCCACAGTCCACGTGGTAATCGGCACGCCCGAACTGCAGACCGTGCGAGTAACCGGGGTCTTCAGCATCGGTGACACTGAGGCGTTTCTGTTCTCGCTGCGCGAGGCCCTGGGCGCGCAAACGCTGGGCAGCTCGGAGGAGATCGTCCTGATGCGGGCGGCGAAACAGGAATGACGAGACGCTTGCCCCCGACCCCTATCGACATTTTGCAGCCGCGAGCGCAAGGGATGCGCTATTCCTTGTCCCAGTTCACGCACACGGACAGGTCGTTCGGTACCATTGTGCCACCCCCGCTACGGCCAATCTGCGTCCCGTGTCATCGCTGCTGTCGTCATTCGGTCGCTCGATTCGCCTCGCACCCGCCTGGATGCTGCTTGCGATCGGCATGGCGACGGCCCATGCAGCGGAGGAGCCGCATCCCGCAAGAGCGCTGATCGATCGGGCCTGGGCTGGCGCGCGCACTGATCCTGCCGCGAGCAGCCGCGATGCTTACGCGGCGCTCGAGATCCTGAGCCGCAGGCCCGACGTCGACCTGGAGATTCGCGGGCGCCTGCTCTTGTGCGACCACCTGTCGGAAAGAGACCAGAAGGCGGCCGAGCAGCAGGTGGCCCGAGCGCGGGAGTTGCTGGCGCAGGCGAAACGCCCGGGCCTGCAGGCCGGCGTGCTCACCTGCGAGGGCACCATTCGGGAGACGGCCGGCGACAACGCGACTGCGCGCGATCTGTACGAGCGCGCCGTACACGTCGCGACTGAGACGGCCGACAAGGAGATGCTGGCCGGCGCCCTGTTCTCCCGCGGCTACCTCATGGGTGTGCAAGGTCAATACGCGGCGGGCCTGAGCGATCTCAAGCGCGCGCAGGCGGTCTTCGAAGAAATCGATCTGCCCGACCACGCGCTGACCGCGCTCAATGCCATCGCCATCCTCTACAACCGGATGGGCGACTACGCGCAAGCCATCTACATCTATGAGCGCGCGCTGAAGGCTCAGCGCGATGCGGGCATGCGTCGCGAACAGGCGGTGACGCTGCACAATCTCGGACGAGCGCACGAAAACCTGCTCGAATGGGACGCTGCGGACAAGGCGTTTCAGGAGTCGCTCGCGATCAGCCGCGAGTTGAGCTATGCGCGGGGCGAGGCCTATGCGTTGCGTGGCCTGGGCGCGGTCGCCAATGCAAGAGGTGCCCCGCAGAGCGCACTGGTGACCCTGGAGCGCGCGAGCGTTCTGCAACGGCAAACTCCCGATGCCAGACTCCATGCGCAGATCCAGCTCGCCCGTGGCATCGCGCTGCATCAGCTGCGACGGCTGTCTGCAAGCGTGGACGCTCTCGAAGAGGCGCTCGCGGTTTTTCGTCAGGCCGACTCCCTCACCGAGCTTCGCGCTACCCATGGAGAGCTCGCAGCCGTGCTCGCGGACATGGGCAACTGGCGCGAAGCTTACGATCATCTCGCGAGCGCCAAAGAGACGGCCGAGAGACAGTTCCGCAACCAGATCGATCAGCGCTTCACGACACTCAAGGTCGAGTTCGATACGGCCAGCAAGGAAAAAGAGAACGCCTTGCTGATGCGCGAGAACGAGGCGAACCACAAGGCGCTGGCGCAAGAGCGGCGTGCGCGCAGCCTGCAGGCGACCGTGATCGTGCTGACCGTGGTGCTCGCCGCGCTGCTGGCGACATTCGCCATCCATCAGTGGCGATCCACGCGACGCATGCGCAACCTGGCTATGACGGATGACCTCACCGGTGTGCCGAACCGTCGCGCGCTGCTGAAGCGCCTCGCTCCGCTCGTCGAACCGCCGAACGGACGAATCCATGCACTGCTCATCATCGACATCGACCATTTCAAGAGCATCAACGACCAGTATGGCCATCCGGAGGGCGACGAGGCGTTGAAGCTCGTTGCTGCGTCTCTGCGCGCGGAGGTCCACGAGCCGGCCTTCATCGGCCGGTTGGGCGGCGAGGAGTTCGCGGTCGTCGTGCCGGATTCGGACCCGGAGGCAGGTCGACTGCTCGCGGAGCGATTCAGGGAAAGCGTGATGAAGATCGACACGCGGCGCTGGCTCGCCGACCGGCGCCTGACGGTGAGCATCGGCATGACAGTGTCGAAGCTGGCCAGCGACTCTCCAAGTCACATGCTGCAGCGTGCGGACGCTGCGCTCTACGAAGCCAAGCGTGCCGGCCGCAACTGCGTCAGGCAGCAATTGCCGGCACAGGAGCGCAGCGTGGCGAGCGAACCGGGCGTTGCAACTCAGTCCGAGCTCGGTTCGTACGGGTAAGAGTGATGCTCAGGTCACGGATCCGATCTTCGTCTGTGTTCCGGGACATGTGTCACCCCACTCGTGCCCGCTCGACGACCCGGTTGGCCTTGCCCTGGCTGCGCTCGAT
>Ga0111538_10000590_pt1 | contig 48970 bp, 44 predicted proteins | sample SoiMethybrSBSTD1_FD_79669 | JGI IMG/M metagenome (GOLD analysis project Ga0111538, IMG submission 79669) | Bulk soil microbial communities from a Populus tree surrounding site in Tennessee, USA - Soil MetaG P. TD hybrid SBSTD1 (version 2)... | ecosystem: Environmental > Terrestrial > Soil >... | reverse complement strand
GGTCGTGGCCGGGGTCGGCAGAGCCAGCTTCGGCGGCGTGCAGCGCAGCAACGTTCGGCTGCTTCTGGTAGGCGGCGACGAGCCGGTCCTTGGCCGAGAGCTGCCGTCCGGCCGGGCGTGGCGGCGAGGTCGTTGCGGGCGGCGGTGCCGTCGTCGTCGTCGGCGACCGATCGTAGGTCGCGGCGAGCCTCTGCTCGGGCGTCTTCGGGGGAGTTGTGTTGTTGGACGTGTTCATGATGTCTCACTGGTCAAGAAAGGCGAACGGGTCGTAGTCGAACCCGCTTCGAGGCTCGCGGCGCGGCAGTTTGAGGTAGCAGGTCGTCCGCCGGCCGAACTGGTCGACGCCTTCGCGGTAGTGGAAGCCGAGCGCGGTGACGTCAATCGGTTCGCGCGCCCGCGGCGATGCGACAGGTGCGGCGAAGGTCAGCGCGAGTGCGTCGGCGAGATCGGGTGAGCCGCTGGTGAGGCGCTTCCTGATCTGGTCCTTCGATTCGAGCTTCTTCTTGCCCGAGGCGTCGAACGAGTAGACCGGCGTCGCGAGTTCGGCCTTGAGCACCGGGTCGTTCGGGATCGCGCCACCGCTGCGCAGCCACTCGGCGAGCGTGACCCACATCTCGGTGCGGCGGTTGACGAACAGCTCGGGCTTCGACGCTTGCCCGCCGAAGGGCACCTCGATGACGACGAAGCCGAGCTGCCGCAGGCGATCGATGACGCCAGCACCGGCGCCGCTGTCGATGAAGACGGCATCGGGGTGCCAGTCCTGAATCACGCTCGCGACGCGAGACGCGAGCTGCATGTTGTCCTGGCCGCGCAGCACGATCGGGGGGAACGCCTGTAGGCCCTGGCGCTGAAAGATCACGGAGCGGTCGTCGCCGAAGCGGGCCGGGTCCACACCGACGATCCGCGCCGAATCGGCAACCTCGGCCGATCGATACACCCTGTGCGCTGCCGCCTCGGCGTCGCTGAGGCTGATGAGCTGGTCGTCACCCGAGGCGCTGAAGTCGCAGAGCATTTCGCGGGCGAACGTCTGCTCGGGCATGTCGCGCTTCATGCGGGCGACCTCATCCGCCGGCAGCGCGTCGGTGCTGTAGCAGTCGAAGCGGAGCGCGGCCCAATCGGGGCGCGACGCGGCGCCGAAGAACATCTCAGAGAACAGGTTCATGCCGGACGGCGTGCCGATGAACAACGCCCAGCCGCGGCGATCCGCGAGCGAGGGTTGCAGCACGTCGGTCCAGACCTCCGGTTTGATGAACGCGACCTCGTCGACAACCACACCGTCGAGACGCAGGCCGCGCAGCGCATCCGCGTTGTCCGCGCCGAATAGTGCGACGCGCGCACCGTTGTGCCTGAACGTGACTGTCAACTCGGACTCGCTGATCTCGACGACTAGCGGCCCGAGGTCCGCGACGGTCCTCTTGAGTTCGCTCCACCCGATTCGCCGCGCCTGCACCAAGTAGGGCGCGACGTAGGCGAACAGCGACCCTTCGCGCGTTGACTTCAGTGCCCCGTCGACGAGCTGCATGATCGCTGCCTTCGTCTTCCCACCGCGACGGTGCGTTACGCAGACCACGAACCGCTTGCCGGCCCTGAACGCACCGTGGACTTCGCGTTGCCAGGGGCGCGGCGTGTAGCCGAGGCTGATGACGTTCTGAGGGATGCTCATTCGACGAGTTCCTCCACCGTGGGTTGGTTCACACGGAGACCGACGCCGCGAACTGGTGTGCCCGTGTCGTCGACGCCCGTGATGACGACGAGCTGAACACCGGCGGCCTGCTGCGCATCCTCGACAATGCCGAGCTTGTCGAGGACGAGCTTGGCGGCGGCAACATCTCCGGCCTGAGCCAGCTCGATCAACTTGCGCAGGACACGCCACATTGCTTGGGGCAGGTCGATGCCCTCGCGCTCGGCTTCACGCTCGGCGAGCGCGCGATAGTCGAGCCCTTGACCAGGTCGTCGTCCCGGTCCGCCCGGATTGCCCCGCAAGAAGCGCCCCTTCTGGTCGCGACGAAATGGCTGGCCTACCGGCGGCGCGACGGGCTCCGCCGGCAGTGGTGGTGCGCCACCGAGCAGCTCGGCGAGGACCTGCTGCTGGGCTTCGCGGTCGACACTGGTCATCGGTGGCTGTCGCGGGGTCATTGGCTCAGGACGTCGTAGGAGTCGTGTCCGAGGGACTCCTCACCAAGCGCCGGATCGCCCATTGCCGCGGCGGCCTTCATCAGCTCCGTCATCAGCTCGGCCGAGCGCGGCGGTGGGGCCGCGGGGGCAGGCGGTTCGAGCTGAGCCAGCGCGTCAGTTTCGTGATCTTCCGGCGCGAGTGTCGGCGTGGCAGCTTCCTGAGCTTCCGGCGCGGCCGTCGCGAGTGCGTCTTGAAGCCACTGTTCCCGCTCGCGCAGGTCTTGCTGCGCCGCGTCGTGCTCACGCTGGCGTTGCTCTGCGGTCAAGTAGACATCCTGGGGGCAGCCGCGCTCGACGAGTTGCCGTTCGAGTTGCACCGCATCGCGACGCGCGGCCATCAGAGCTTCGTGCGCGGCTCTGACGCGAAGGCCCGCGTCGCGCGCGGCGGCTAGGTCGCGATCCGCTGCGGCGAGTTCTTCAACTGCTGCGTGGTGCCTGGCCTCGGCAGCGGCGGCGATTTCGCGCACCTCTTTCCTGAGAGCTTCGACAGGCACGGGGTCGGCAAGAGATCGCCGCTCGGCGTGCTGTGTGAGTAGGTCGACGTCTTCTTGGAGATGCCGCTCTGTGAGGCCCAGAACCGCGAGCGCGCTGCGAACGGCGTCGAGGTCGTGCGGGTCGGGGGCCTTGGCCGCGATGGCCCGGGCTGTTTGCCAGCGGATCTGCTGCGCGCGGTCAGCCTCGGCGGCGGTGAGCTGAGCAAGTCGATCGAGAATGGGAGTGTCGTCAGTCATAGGAGTTCTCATGGGGCGTTCTCATTCGGAAGGATGGTTGGTTGCCTGCACGAGCCCTCGCGCAGTCGACGCGAAGTCTCTGAAAGGTTCACCGGCGTCGCGCCAGTCGCTTCGAGCACGCGCTGAAGCTCCGCGGCACGCGCGGCTTCGTCTGCGGCGAGTGCGGCGCGCTGCGCGCGACTGCGCTCCCTCTCCTGCTCGTCGCGCTCTCGCTGCTGCTCGGCGATCTCCGCGGCGCGACGACTCGCGTCGCGCTGCGCGATGAGTTGATCGACGATCGGGCGCAGCTCTTCGTAGGTGGCACCGATCTCGACAAGCTTCGCTTCGAGCCCTGGGAGGTCCGTCGGGCCGGAGCCGTCGACGATGGCCTTCGCCAGTGTCCAGAGGCCCTGCTTACGGCGGAGGGCCTCCTCGGCGCGGTGCTCCAGGAAGCGGCGGCGCTCGGCGTCGAACGCAGCCAGGGGATGCGGGCCGGGCGCCTTCGTAGAGGCCGCAGCACCGAGGTGGTCGGGCTCGGTCACGCGAGGGAAAAGGCGCTCGGGCAGAGCGTCGGATGGATCTTGAAGGGAGTCGCCGATCATGTGAGTTCCTTGGTTCTTGAGTTGCTGCACCGACGCGCTGGCGTTTGCGGATGTAGAGTCTTCAGCAAGCCGATCATGGGCGTCGGGGGCGGGTCCCGAGCTGTGCGGAAGACCAGGGGCCAAGGTCGTCGGGCACGGCCAGCACGTCGAGCCATGCGTCGATGTCGTCCAGGCGGCGCTCGATCTCGTCGAGCCGAGCGCGAACAGATCGAGCTGCTCGCTTGCGCGGCACGCGGGCCTGAGCAGCTCGTCGTGCAGGTCCATTCACCGGGGTCAGGGGACGGGGAAGGGGAGAGGGATTGTCGTTCATAGGAGATCGCTGGTTGGGGGTCCTTCCTGTCCGAGCAGTTCGCGCAGAACGGTCGCGTGGTCCTCCACCGGCGGCTCGCGGTCCCGGTCCGGTCCCGGATTTGGGCCGTCTGCGGACCGCAACAGGGGGGCGAGTGGTTCGACGCTACTCGCGGTCCCACGGTCCCGGACCGGTCCCGGACTCCCTGACCTTGGGACCGAGGGTCCAGCGTCAGCGTCCGGACCCGCGGTCCCGCGGTCCTGGGGGTATGGGGGTTTTTCTTCTCCCGCGCCTCTGGACCGCACCTGTCGGACAGCTTCCGACGGAACGGCATACCCGCGCTCGTCCCCCTTGCCCGACAGCAGCAAAAAGCCCTCAGCGACTGCGCGGTCCACTGCGGTCCGTGCCGGTCCCGCTTTCATCTTCGCCAGCCGTGCGATCTCGGCCTTGGTCCGGGCGCGGCCGTTCGGCGCGTGCATCACTGCCTCGACGACGCGCTTGACCTCGGTGGCCGCCTCTTCATCTGCGGCGCTGGCCTTGGCCACCTGCTCAGCCTCGATCTCCTCCTCTGTGGCGAGCCGCAGCAGGCCACCGCGAGCGCGGCGGAGCATCAGGGCCTTGGGCATCGGCGGCGCGTAGTTCGCCTTGAGCTGCGCGAACTCGACCAACCCGTCCTTCACCGCCTTCAACGACCAGACGAGTCGAGCGGCATCCGCCAGGCCGGTGACGCCGCGTGCATCCACGTCGCCTGCCCGACGAGCGATCTTCGAAGAGTGGTGTGCCACCAATACGAGCGGGCCTCCGGGCACTGTCGTCAGGCGCTCGATCACCTGCACGGCGAACGTGGCCTCGACGTTGCCGCCCTCGGCGCCGGGGAACAAACGTGCCAAGGGATCGAGCACGACCAGCGCCCAGGGCTCCTTCGATTCGCGCAGCAGCGCGTCGAGCCGGCGAAACGTGTCGGTGGGCAGCGGCACGCCGTCGCGTGTCATGCTGGCGAGCGCGCACGCTTGACCCGACAACGCGAGGACGAACAGCTTCGACTCGACTGCGCGACGCTCGGCCTCACTCAGATTCCACGCCTCGGCGATCTCGAACAGGCGGCGGTGCACTTCGGCCGGGGTCTCTTCGGCCAGCACCAGGAACACGCCGCGTCCGACATGCGCGCGATCGACCTCGAAGCCGAGCCATGGCCGCCCGGTGATGACTGCAACGCCGAGCGCAAGCAGCAGCATCGTCTTGCCCACGCCGCCTTCCGACACGAGGAAGCCCGGCAGTGCCATCGGCGCGAACCCATCGCCTTCGACCATCGGGGTGGGTTGTCCGTTCCGCGTCGTGTGCCGCAGCAGGAACGCGCGTGGCTCGGGCATGCGCGAGAGCGCGCCGGGTTGCAGTGCGGCGCGCTGCAGCGTGACCGTGTCCTGCACTGAGCCGTTGCCTACGTCACTGGGCGAGTCGAGCTTCTTGAAGACCTGGTCGGGCGGCGGCGGATCGTTCTTGCGGATGTCCGCGGCTGCCGGCCAAAGGACGTATTTCTTGACCCATTCGCGGCGCGTGTATTTCTCTGGGTGCTCGCTGTCCACGGCGCCGTCGCTCCAGACCGGCAACTCCATCAGCCAGTCGAGAACCAGGTCTTCGCGCATGCTGGCGGCGCGCAGTGCCATCTTCGTCAACACGTAGTAGCCCTCGCTTGACGATTTGAAGTTCGCACGACGCCACTCGCCCGCGAGCAGCAGCGCACCGATTGCCTGTTGCTGAACCGCGGCGGTGATCTCGTTCAGCAGCGCCGACTGGTCCTCGTTCGGCGCCACGACCTGCGGAGCAGTGCGGTCGTGCGCTGCCTTGTCGTCGTTGGCGCCTTCGTCGTCGTGGTCGTCAGTCGAGCCATCCAGCAGCGACTCGATCGGTCGCGCGGGGCCGAGCACCTTGATCTCGGCGTGGCGCTGCACGCCATCAACAAGTGTGTTTGGAGCCCAGAAAAACTGGGCGGGCGTGCATGAGACCGGGTCGACTTGCAGTCCGGTGCCAATCAACAGGCGGTTGAGCCGGCGACCCATGGCGTGCGCTGCACGCTCCCAGAGTTGCACGTCGGTGCACGGCTTGGTGAACACGAACACGAGGCGACCGCCGCGTCTGGTGTCGTGGAAGAGCGTCGCGCCAACCTCCCGAGCAGCGGCTTCGAGCCGCGGCCGCAGATCGGCGGGCATCGTGACGTGATTGCCAGCCGCGTCGTGGTAGTCCACGTCCGCGGCGACGACGCTTGCTTCGAGCCAGTTGTCGTTCTTCCGGTAGTCGCCGCGGAAGCGCGCAGGATTCCACCAGCTTTCCGTTCCGTTCTGCCCTCTGAGCACCGCGGCGAGATGCGCGGCGTCGCGAAGCAGCACGGCAGCGCCATGCGGTTCGCATCTGCCTCGGCCGATCGTGATCTGTAGCGGCCTCGTTTCGTGCGCTCCCGTCCGCACCCCTTGCGACCCTCTGAGTGCGGCGAGGTCATCCAGAACTGCTTGCCGAACCCTGGGTGCAACTTCGCTGGCGCGCTTCACGCCGTGCCGGTCCAGGACCGAACGCACCGCCGCGACGCCTGAGACTTCCATCGCCGCTGTGATCGCTTCGACCAATTCGTCTGGCTTCGCGGTAGCGTCCTGAGACACGCGCCTGCCATTGCCGTTCAGAGGCGAGGTCATGCGACCTTTCACTTCGCCTCCAGGAAAGCCGCGAGATCGCGCCGGAACACGCGGACCCGACCGCCGGCCCGCACGCAACGAAGCCGGCCCCCGCTGATCCAGCGGCGCACCGAACGATCGCGCACTGCCAGTAGACGGCAGACGTCTCTCACCGTGAGCAGCGGCGGCAGCTCGATCAGATCTGGAGGGATGAGACGGGACACGACGCGGGTATGCATTTCGAGGATGTGCTTACCTCACGGGACCCTGAGTAATGGGGCCATCCAGCGATGGATTTCCGAATGGCCCGCATCGGTGCTCACGACCGGGGACCAAGACGTTGGTGAGCCAGCGGCGATGAACCGGATCACCAGTCAGGCGCGAGGCGGTCGTGCAATCTGGGTCCGAATCTGGGTCCGACGCAACCAAGTGCGTCGCAAGCTCTCGTGGCGACAAGAGGATGAGTTGGTGCCGGAGGCGGGACTTGAACCCGCACGCCCGTCAAGGGCGCAGGTTTTTGAAACCTGTGCGTCTGCCGATTCCGCCACTCCGGCTGGCGCGCGCAGCCTAGGGTGGTGATCCACCACGGTCAACAACGGGCGCTGCCTGGCTACTGCCGTTGCGCCGCAGCCGGTGACAGCTCGCACCGACGCGTTGCACGATCCCGATGCGTTCCCCGGCCTCCAACACGATCTTCGCGTCGTCGAGGTCCGTGCCGAGCCGCTGCACCAGCGCAAACAGGAGTGCTTCCGTCGTCACCGTCGCTTTGGCACCGCCGAGCTGCACGAACAACCGCGCGAACAACTGCGGCTCCTCGGCTGCATTGACTGCCGTCGTCGACCCCGCTTCTTCCGCCGCATCGGCACCAGCACAACACGGCTCGAAGTTCGTGCCGCAGTTGCTGCATTGGCCGTGACCGTGGACCTCCACGACGGCGCCCCGATGCCCGCAATACGGACAGGGTGCCGCGTTCGCCTCGGCCTCCGTCATGTCATCGTGACGACGAGTTCCTCGTCGATCTCGGCTTGCAGCAGGTTCTGGATCGCCATCAGCGTGCCCGACGTCGAGCTCGGGCAGCTGCCGCACGCACCCTGATACTTGATGTAGATCGTCTTGCCCTCCATGCCCATCACCTGCAGACCGCCACCGTCACCTGCGAGCGCCGGCCGCACGCGATCGTCGAGCAGCGAATTGATGCGCGCCAGCATCTCGGGATCACCACCCTTGGGCATCGTCGCGAGCGGGTTCGCGGCATGAGTCGGGCCCGTCGCGTCGGCGGACAACGAGCCGTCGGGGATATGGCTCTCGAGCAGGTGCTTCACCTGAGAGGCGACGGTGCGCCAGTCCGCCTGCGTAGTCATGCTCACGGTGACGAAGTTGTCGCAGAAGAACAGCGTCTCGACGCCGGGGATCGCGAACATGCCCTGTGCGAGCACGTCTTTCTGCGCCTGCTCGGGCTTGCCGTAGGCGAGCGTCTGGCCGCTCTTGGCGAGCGGCCGGTCCACGAGGAACTTGAAGGCATTGGGATTCGGAGTCGGCTGGATGCTCGTGACCTTCATGATGTCCTCAGGATATCAGGCGTGGGCGGAAGGCGCCTTGTCGGCCTCGAGAGTCGCTTGGACAAGGGGCCGATTGGCACCGGCTTGCGCTCGTTTCTCGGGCGAGCAGGCTCAGTTCAGGAATCTGCTCGTGGCACCGGCCGGACCAGTCGTCAGGAAGGCCGGCTTCCAGAGACCGCCCGCTCCGCCGTGGTCGACGACGCGCAACACGAGCGTGTTCCTGGCACCGGGGTGCAGTCGCTGTGCGAGCTCGGCCGTCTGGCGTTCGAGCCAGATCGAGGTCTTGGTAGCGGCATCGCCGAACGTGCCGGCCGGCTCGCCGTTGAGCCAGAGCTCGAAGCTGTCGTCGACCCCCTCGAACACGGCGCGAGCATCGAGGCCCGCCCAATCTGCGGGCACCTCGACGTCGATGCGATACCAGGCCACGCCCGTGTAGTGCTCGAGGTCCTTGGCCTGGTTCTCCCAATGGGACCCGGCCTCGAGGTCGCGCCACGGCGCAGCCGCTGCGTCGGTCGTCGGATCGTGCCAGTTCGCGGCGCGTCCTTCGTCGTTCGGGTCGGTGCGGAAGCGCCATACGGACAGATCGATCTTCTTCTCGCCCAGCGTCGCGCGCAGTGCCGCGAGCGTGGCGGCGGAGAGCGACCGCTTGGGGGCCGGGCCGGAGCAGAGATGGTGCAGCAGTTCCTGCTCGACATAGCAGCCGGCTGGGGTCGTGAAGTCGAACGCACTGACGAGCAGGCGCCCTGCGCCGACGTTGCAGTCGAAGGCGAACAGGTGCGCGCGCACTTCGGCGATGTCGTGCGTCTCCCAGAAGGCGAGAATCGGATCGACCTGGTCGAGCCAAGGATCCCACGGCACGAGGTGACCGCCGTCGAGGTCGAAGGGCTGAAGGGTGATGAGCATCTCGGCCGGCAGGAGCTCGTGCACCGCGTGCGGCGGCGCGAACGGCGCCCCGGTCAGATACCACTTCTTCTCGCTGCGCACGCTGTGTTTCTTGTCGGTCGTCCGCAGCAGCACGCGACTGCCGTTCTCGAGCTTGGCGAGCGTGTCGACGTCGAGATGGTCGACGACAGTGACGCCGGGTGGCCGCGGCGCGCCGTACGGAGGCAGCAGCCAGACGTCCCAGTGGGATCTCGTGCCGAGGACCTCGACCTCGATCCGGTGCCGCGTGGGGGCCTTCACGGCCGGTGGCCGCGGGGGGCACATTCGTTCGCCGACGGACGTGCCAGTGATGGCCCGGACCCCGATGTCCAAGGGCGCGTCGCCCGTCACGAACGCGCGCGCATCACCCGGAGTGTCGAGACACAGCATCGTGTCGCCGTGCCAGCTCCACTGCGCGGCACTCCACTTGAGCCTGTCGAGGTCGTCGTAGAGACCCATGCGCGCCTTCGCGAAGTCGCGCGCAACGGAGACGACGTATCCCGCGTCCGGGATCGTCATGCGCAGCCGTTCGATCTGGTAACGCCGCGTCCGCATCGCGTAGTCGCGCGAAATCGGACCCAACGACGCGAGCGTCGCCGCGCCGAACTCGCGCTCGACCCACGCCGCAAAGCGCGCTTGGTCCGCAAAGCAGTCGGGTCGCCACCACACCGCGTCGTCGCCGTGCTGCTGCTGCCACGCCGTGCGATCTGCCCAGGTGTCGGCGGCGATGCACTCGCCGAGCAGCAGCGGCTTCTGGCCGTGTTCCGCGATGTGCCGCAGGAACTCCTGCAGGCGGCCCGGCCACCAGCGATTGTTGCCGTAAGGATGTTCGTCCCAGAAGTCGGTGATTCGCTGCCAGCCGATCCACGAACTGTCGTCGACGACGAGCGTGTCGGGCACCGCTGTCTTGCATGCCTCGAACAGCGCCTTCACGACATCGAGGTCGGCGCTCTGACCGGTCTCGCACGTGATGCTGCGGAACGCGACCGACGGGTGGTTCCGGTCGTGCGCGAAGAACTCGCCATACTCGGCGAGCAGTTCCTGTTTGTGGGCCTGATCCAAGTGCGGATGCCAGGTCGGATACTCCTGCCACACGAGCAGGCCGAGTTCGTCACAGAGCTCGTAGACACAGGTCGGCGGCACCCAGAGGCAGCACTTGAGGCAGTTGAAGCCCAGTGTCTTGAAGTCCTGGAGCTGGCGGCGCCAGAACGCCGGGTCCGTTGGCGGCGCGAGATGTGGCGGTGAACAACCCCAGTGCAGGATGCCGCGGACCTGCAGCGAGCGCTCGTTCCACAGAATGCGCGTGGCGTCGCTGCGCAGGTCGCGGAAGCCGACCTTGCGCTCGATCTCGTCGAGCGTGCGGTCCTCGTGGCGCAGCGCTGCGTGCACGGTGTAGAGGTGGGGATGCACGGTCGACCAGAGTGTCGGCGAAGGCACCTTGAGCACGCCCGTAGTCGCGAGGCCCGGTTCGACCTCGAACTGCGCGGTGGCGGCAACCTCGGCGCCGTTGCGTATCGTGAGCACGACGTCGAGCCTGCCGGCCGACGGTCCCAGCGTCGGGACCGCATAGACGAGGTCGCCGTTGCCCTTGCCGAACAGGAACAGCCCGAGTCGGTCGAGCACGGGGCCGCGGTCGAGGCACAGCTGCGTTCCCTGCCAGATGCCGCCGAAGTGTGGTTGGATGATCGGCAGGAAACCCTGTGTGTTGTGGCCGACCTTCTCGTCGACACGCACTTCGAGAGAATCCTGGCCGTTCCACAACAGGTTGTCCGTGACATCGACGCGGAACGGCGTCCAGCCGCCGAGGTGCTGGCCTACCTCCTTGCCGTTGCAGAACACCGTTGCGTGCGTTGCGACCGCGGCGAATTCGACGCGCACGCGCTGGCAGCGTTCGGCCGGCAGCGGCAGCGCGCGCCGATACCACGCGACGCCGTCGAACGTCGGCCCCAAGGTCGTCTCGAAGGCACTCGGAACCACTGTGTTCTTCAGCGACAGATGCGACTCGTCGAGCGGCTCGGCGCGGAGCGTCCACGCGCCATCGAGCGACACGCGCTCCTGGGCCAGCAGCGGCAGCGGCAGCACCAGTAAGAAGAACGGGCGGATCAAGCGAGTCCGTAGATCGGAAGCAGCTTCCGTTCGAGGTGCGTCAGGAAAGCAGTCGACGACAGCGGGGCACCCGTGACGAGCTTGCACAGCTCCGCGGGTGTGTGGCGGCGGCCGTGCCGGTGCACGTTGCGCCGCAGCCATTCGCGCAGCGTCGCGAAGTTGCCGCGCGCGAACAGCGCTTCCAGCCCGCCGAGCGCCTTCTCGGCGGCGGCAGCGATCTGCGCCGCGTAGAGGTTGCCGAGCGTGTAGGTCGGGAAGTAGCCGAACAGGCCGCACGACCAGTGCACGTCCTGCAGGCAGCCGGACCGGTCGTCGGGCACCTGCAAGCCGAGATACTCGCGGTAGAGTCCGTTCCAACGCTCCGGCACGCCGGCGACGCCGAGCTCGCCGCTGATCAGGTCTTGTTCGAGCTCGAATCGGACCATGACGTGCAGGTCGTAGGTGGCTTCGTCGGCCTCCACGCGGATCAGCCCCGGTGCGACGACGTTGGCGGCGCGATGCACCGACGCCGCCGAGTGCTGAGCACAAGCGGAGCCCAGGTGCTGCTCGGCGATCGGCCAACACCACTGCCAGAACCCTTCGGACCGGCCGACGTGGTTCTCCCAGAGCCGGCTCTGGCTCTCGTGCACGCCGAGCGACACGGCCTCTCCGAGCGGCGTGCCGAAGTGCTGTGGCTCGAGGCCCTGTTCGTACAGACCATGGCCGCCCTCGTGCATCGTCGAGCCGAGCGCGTCGAGCACGTTGTCCTTGTGGAAGCGCGTCGTGAGTCGCACGTCGCCGCCCGTGCCCGTGCAGAACGGGTGCGTGCTGCGGTCGATGCGCCCGCGTCTGAAGTCGAATCCCATCGCGGTCACGACGGCGCGCACGAACGCTTCCTGCTTTTGCTCGTCGATCTCGATGCGCGAGAAGGCATCGTCGGGCGCCTTGCCGCGCGTCAGGCGCTGACGCAGCTCCACGAGTCGCTCGCGCAGCGGCGCGAACAGAGCCCTCAGGTCGGCTGCACACATGCCTGGTTCGTAGAGGTCTGCCAGTGCGTCCCAGCGCGACTGGCCCGGTTGCTTGAGGCAGTCGGCCTTCTGCTGCTGCAGCACCACGATGCGGTCGAGCCAAGGCCGGAATTGGTGGAAGTTCGAAGCGCTGCGCGCCTCCGCCCAGACCTGTTGGGCCTTGCTCTCCGTCGCCGCGAGCTCCGCGACGAGCTGGGCCGGCAGTTTCGTGGCACGGTCGTAGTCGCGGCGCAGCCCGCGCACGTTGGCTGCGCGGTCGCCGTCCTGCTGCACGTAGGGATCGGCCTCGGCGGCGGCGAGCCATTCACCAACGCGTGGATCCGTGGCTCGCTGGTGCTGCAACCTGGCGAGCAGGGCAAGTTGCTCGGCGCGGATGTCTCCTGCCCCCTTGGGCATGCAGACCTCCTGGTCCCAGGCCAGTAGAGCTGCGGTCGAAGCGAGCAGCGTGGTCTCCTTCGCGTGGGCGAGCAGTGCCTCGTAGGCGGCAGCGGCGGACATGTGCGCAGGCTACCCTCGGCAGGTCGCGGTGCGCCAACGAGGATCGTCGTCAGGTCGTCAGCGGTTCTGGACCGCGCCGTGCGTCAGCGTCCCGGGAACGAGCGGAGGTCGAGCAGGTAGCTCGCGAACAGTTCGTTGAAGAGAGCGCCGCGCCGCCTCGCTCGCAGCCGCTCGACGGCCTGCGTACCCGTCATTCCGCCGATCATCAGGATCAGACCCGCCACCAGTGCGGATCGGTTGAGTCCCATGCCGCAGTGACTGAGTACGCGATGCCCATCCGCGACGAGCCGGGCACCGAGCTGCGCCACGGCGTGCAGGCGCTGTAGGTTCGGCATGCCGCCGTCGTGGATCGGCAGGTAGACGTACAGGAACTCGTCGGCTGCAGTCGGCACACCGTGATCCACGTCGCCTTCGAGGTCGATGACGACCGTGATGCGGCGGTCGTGCACCGGCTTCCAGTCTTCGATCGCGCCGGACAGGAACAGCCGGCCGTCGTCATCGACCTGGACGATTTCGTGCATCACGCAGCGCGATGATGGCTCCTGCATGCGCACAAGTCCATCGAGGGCCACGGCGCTCCCGCGGTCTTCGAGGCGCGATCAGTGGGAGCTGCTGTGTGCGTGTATCTCGAGGATCTCCGAGATCGGCGCCATCTCCTGGATCCTGGTGGCCAACACCTTCAGCATCGATCTAGGCACGTGGGGGCTCCTCCCCAGAACCTCACCCGAACCGGACTTGAGGACCACGAACGCGCCGTCGTCGGCCAGATGGGCCACCATGTTGCGCATGTCGCGCACGGCCTTGCGGACGTTCACGACCTCGATCCCGACAGGGATGCGCCCGTCGCACTTGAGGCCCATCAGCAAGGTGTTTCCATCGGGCCCCTTGAGGGTGAACCAATAGCGGCCGTGCTCGTCAGAGTTCAGTTCGAATCTCGGTTCCATGCATGCTTTGCCACAGGCGTGGCCCTCCGAGAGGGTTGACGTTCGATAGACACGCTTGCGTCCAAATCGGCGCTCCCGAGACAGAATTGGTGCTTGCCGATCGGCGCAGTTTTCTGACGTCGGGGGCCGATGCCGAGCGATTCCGCTGCGGTCGTTGACATCCACGAGGCGCGAGGTTGACCCACCGCCTCGCGATCTTCGGCAACGCCATACTCGAGCAGGCACTTTTGCATCGAGGCTGCACGGCGGTGAAGGAGAAGATGAAGAACGGGGCTAGCCCCTTCATGCATGCCACGGGACTACCATTCGCCGCATGCGCCAACGTGGCCTGGTGCTGCTGTTGATCACGGCTCCGCTTGCGGCCCAACAAGCGACAGAACCTGCGTCACCGCAGCCTCGCAGCAAAACCTCGGCGGTTCGCGAACTGCGCGATCTCGCGTACTACACCGGGCAAGACGCCGACCCAAAACACAAGCTCGACCTGTTCCTGCCGCCCGATGCGAACAAGGTTCCCGTCGTGATGTGGGTCCACGGCGGCGGATGGACTTGGGGCGATCGGTGGATGTATCCGCAGGTCGGGCGGCGCTTCGCCGAGGCGGGCATCGCCTTTGCTGCGATCAGCTACCGCCTGTCGCCGAACGTCGTGCATCCCGCTCACGCGCTGGACTGCGCGCGCGCGTTCTCGTGGCTGCACACCCACGTCGCGGAACACGGTGGGGATCCTGACCGACTGTTCATCGCCGGGCAGTCTGCGGGGGGGCACCTGACCGCGCTGCTCGCGTGCGATCCCAAGTTCCTGAGCGACGCCGGCGTGCCGGGTGGTGCGCTGAAGGGCGCGATACCGATGAGTGGTGTGTATCGGATCCCGGCGCTGCCCGCGAACACCAGTGGACTCGGGGCCCTCTTCCCGCGCGCCTTCGGGTCGAGCGCCGAAGTCTGCGAGGCGGCTTCGCCGGTAACGCATCTCGGCACGCTGACTTGCCCCATGCTCGTCATCACGGAGACGCAGGACTTCGGCGTGATCCGCAACAACATGGAACTGCTGCGCGCGGCCGCGCAGAAAGCGGGTGTCAGCGACATCCGGTTCGTGGATGCCGAGCAACGCAACCACATCACCATAGTGACCAGCCTTGCCCGCAGGGGAGACGAGCCGGTGCGGCAGGCGATGGTGGACTTCGTGCGCCAGCGGTGCCAAGCGCTCGACGCGAAGAAGTAGCCCGGGGCGCGCGCAGGTGCTTTCCGGCGGCGAGGCAACAGGCCTCAGAGAACCTCGCGAACGTGCTCCGTGAGCTCACTGCTCGTGAGCAACAGCACGAGGTCGCCGACCTCGATGCGGGTCTGCCCGTCGGGGACCAGCAGACCGCCGTTGCGATCGATCGCCATCACGAGGACTCCCTTTCCGAGTGCCAGCTCGGCGAGTTGCCTGCCGGCGGCCTTCGAGTTCGGCGCAATCCTCACCTCGACGACGCGCGCGCTGTCGCGCGGCGCGAACACGCCGCGACGCATGTCGAGCGCCACGGCTTGCGCCTCGATCTGACTGACTCCGAAGCGCTGCAGCGTGTGACGTGACATTTCGATGGCCAGCTCGAGCTCGGCGAGCACACCGTCGACTTGGTGCCGGTGCGAGAGGTGCTGCCGCTCCGCTTCCGTGTCCACACGCGCAACGATCTCGATGCCGGGTGACAGGCGCCGGGCGGCTTCGATGGCCTGGCGCGTGGCCATCGGGTCGGCCAGCGTGATCAGCAGCAGCTTGGCGCGGTCGATCGACGAGCGTTCGAGGATCAGCTCGTTGGCGGCATCTCCGTGGATGGCCGCGACACCTTGCGAGCGCAGATCGAGCACGATGGCGCGGTCTTGTTCGATGACCACCATCGGAAGGTTGCGTTCCCGCAGCATGCGACCGATCACGCGGCCGCTGCGTCCATGCCCGCACAGTATGACGTGACCCCCGTCCGCTTTGGCGGGGTCCTGCGCGGGAGGGACCCTGGCGAGCTCGCCGGCCCTGCCAGTAACCCATCGACTCAGGGAGAGGATCCTACGCAGGCGCGCTTCGAGAGGATCGACGAGCAGGAAGTAGGCTGGATTCAGGGCGATGCTGATCAGCGCCGCCGCGACGATCGCTTGCGTGGCCTCGTGAGGGAGAATGCCGAGTTGCTGCCCGAGGCCGCCGACGATGAACGAGAACTCGCCGATCTGGCCAAGGCCGGCGCCGACCGTCAGGCCGGTGCGAATCGGGAAGCCGATGAACAGCGTGATCAGCAACGCCGACACGGGCTTCACGAGCAGGATGATGCCGAGCGTCGCGAGGATCAGCAGAGGGCGCTCGAGCAGGAAGCGCGGCTCGAACAGCATTCCGACCGACACGAAGAACAACACGGCGAATGCGTCGCGAAGTGGTAGCGCCTCCGCAGCGGCTTGGTGGCTCAGTTCCGACCGGCCGACGATCATTCCGCCCAGGAATGCCCCGAGTGCCATGGACACCGAGAACAAGATTGCCGAGCCGTATGCGACCCCGAGCGCGATGCCGAGGACCGCGAGCATGAACAGCTCGCGTGACTGCAGGCGCGCCACGTGTTGCAGGAACCAGGGCACGAAGCGCGTGCCTCCGACGTAGAGCACCGCGAGCCCGGCGAGTTTGAGCGCCGTCCAGCCCAGGCTCTTCAGCACTCCGCCTTCCGCCGAACCGGCCAGCGCGGGCAGTGCCACGAGGATCAGCACTGTGAACAGATCCTCGACGACGAGCCAACCGACGGCCACGTGGCCATGCAGTGAGTGCAGTTGTCGCTGGTCGGTGAGACCGCGTACGAGCACCACGGTGCTCGCAACCGACAGCGCGAGGCCGAACACGAGCCCGGCCGTCGCAGGCCAGCCACACACCATGCCGACCAGGACGCCGAAGAGCGTGGCGATGAGGCTCTGGCCCACGGCTCCCGGCACCGCGACCCGGCGCACCGCAACGAGATCGTCGAGCGAGAAGTGCAACCCGACGCCGAACATCAGCAGGGCGATCCCGATCTCCGAGAGCTGATCCGCGAGATGCTGGTCGGCTACGAATCCAGGCGTGTGCGGGCCCACGAGGATCCCGGCCAACATGTAGCCGACGATCGTGGACAGCCGCAGTTTCCTCGCCACGAATCCGAGAGCCAGGGCGGCAGAGAGGCTGACAGCGATCGTTGCGATCAGTTCTGTCTGAGCAACCGTGCCTACCATTCGTCCACCGTAGCTGGCCCGTCGCAGCAGGGAAGGCACATTGCACGGTTCAGAGACCCGACCGATGGTCGGGTCGCCCGGGCATCAGCCCGCACCTGCGTGCATCAACGCCTATCGATCTGATGCGCGGCGAGAACGTTCCTGAACCGCTGATGGCTCGCCTCGCAGATGTCGGGCGAGAACCGCAGTGCGATACCGTGCAGGGTGCGGACCCCATCGATGTGACCGCGCGAAATGCCGAAGTCCGTGGCGACCGAGGTGCAGTCGTGCACCCAGGACGCAGGCGCCTTGCCCTTCGTGGACCGCGCCACGCCGTCCGCGATCGTGATCACGAACACGGGTGGATTGGCTAGTCTCGTCAGGCACTGGAACGCGCGACGCAGCATGCGCAGGAACTCCTCGAGGCGGAGGTAGGCGAGTCGATACGGCCCAGAATGCTAACGGGCTGGACCGACTGCCGCAGCAACTCCCGTCGTGGTGTTGACGAACCGGCGGGACGGCGCTTTCAGCCGCCCGATCGCGGCGCCACTCCCCTCAGTAATCCGACAAGAACTGGAAGAAGAGCGAGCCGTAGCCCTCCACGACTTCGCCGCGGTTGTGCTTCACGGCAGACGTGAGCAGCTTGACCACCTCGGGGGTCTTCTCGGTGCGCTGCAGGTCCGCGAGCGCCTTCGAGCTCTCCGGAGTGCGCTGGCCGCCGAGCACCCATGTGGCGAGCGCGCGCGTGTTCTGATTGCGGTTCACCATCAGCGGCAACATCGCGTCCACGATCCTCTTGTCCGTGTCGAGATGACCGAGCGCGACCATGGCGTGTCCCTTGAGCTGCGCCGAGGCGCGATTGAACGTGCGCAGACAAAGATCGCGCACCTCGGCATTGCTCGGTTGTGACCGCGCGGCAGCGCGCAACATCACGCCGAGCACGCGATCGCGACGCTCCTTCTTGGCCGCCGCCAGCAGTTCGGGGACCGCCTCCGGCATCTGGATCGTGTCGAGCGACTGCGCAACTTCGATCAGGATCGGCGCACTCTTTTCCTTCAGCATGGCGGTGAGCGGTTTCACGGCCTCGTACTTGCCCTTGCGCGCCAGCGCGCCGATCGCCGCAATGCGAGTCGCGTCGTCGCGCGTCGCGTCGCACTCACGCAGCACGGCCGGCAGCGCGCGCGCATCGTCGGCACTGCCGAGCCCGCGCAGCGCCGCTTCGCGCACTTCGAGGTTGTTGCTGGCGAGGTCCTTGATCCAGCCGTCGACCTTCATCTTCTCTTCGTCGACGAGCGTGCCGGGGCGCAATCCGTCGGTGTTGCCACCGGTGGTCTGCAGCGTCATCGCGAGACACTTGGCCAGCGTGTCCTTCGGGATCAGGTAGACCCTGCGCATCACGACCTCGCCCTTGCTGTTGCAGAACACGTGCTGCGGGCAGCAGACGTCGTCGCCGACCAGCCAGCGCGCGCGTGCCTTCTTCTCGATTGCCTGGTGCTGGGCGCACGTGATGCCCGGGAACTTCGAGCAGCCACCCTCCTCGTTCTTGTGTTCGCCGATGCAGCAGACGAGGCAGACGAAGCGGTGGGTCAGGTCGATGATCTCCGCGTCGGTGTAGTGCTCCTTGATCGTCTGGTCGTTGGCCGGTTCGTCGTCCATCAGGAACGCGACGAACAGCGGCTTCTTGTCGGTTGCCGCCCGCTCGAGTGCCGCGTCGAAGTCGGTCTCCCACGAGATGCGCGCAGCCGGTTTGGTCGCGGGCGCGGGGGCCGGGGGCGTCTGGGCTGTTGCCGTCGGCAGCGCGGCCGCAAAGAGACACAGGAGAGAACCGAGGACGCGAGTTCCTTCGTCGAGCACAGGACCTCCAAGAGCCGGTAGAGCCGGTAGAGCCGGTAGAGACGGGAAGCCCCGGATTTGCTTCCGGGCCACAACGGTATCCTGAGCAGCGTCCACCATGGGCTGCTGCAGCGGAGTCATGCAGCATCCACACAGCTGTTGCTTCTCGGGAGAGAACCACCAGCTTCCGTGGACATCCGGCGGATGCCCCAGTCAGTGGATCGGGCAGACGACGTTTCGGCGCGTTCGGGCAGGATTCCCGCGGTCGGCGCCTGCGTCCACCGCACTTCCGGCGTGTTCGGCGCGTGCCTACACTGGGTCGATGGAGACCTCGTCCCCGGGCGTCGCGAGCCGATTGCCCGCCGTCGTGCTTGCGCTGCTCGTCGTCTGCGCCGGCGGCGCCTGGTATCTGTTCCGGGCCTCGATTGCCGCGGCCGGCCCCGCGCCGGCTCCTGCCCATGCCGCTGCGTCCGAGGCGTCGACCGCGTTGCCTGCCGCCGCCGCAGCCAGCGTGGTCGAGCGCAGCGAAGCGCCGGCTACGACTCCCACGGCCGCGGTGCCACGCGAAGACGCTCCTGTCGACGCGGCCGCGCCTGCGCCCGAAGCCGCAGCCGTGGTTCACGGCCGGGTCGTCGACGTCCGTGGCGCAGGCATTGCAGCGGCGCGCGTCGCCGTCTCGGGGCAAGACCAGTTGCCAGCCGGCATCACGGCGGGCCTGCCACGGGAACTGCGTGACACCGGGAGCAATGCGGTGCAGACCGACGGTAGCGGCGGCTTCGTCGTGCCGCTCGGCAAGCGCGGCTCGTTCGAGCTGATTGCGTCCCACGACGCGCACCCGTCGGCGAAACACGCCGGCGTCGCGGACGGGCCGCGCGTCGACGGCGTCGTGATCGTGCTGCGCGACGGCGGGTCGATCGCGGGCATGATCGAGGGCGCGCCTGACGATGCAGGCGAGCTCGAAGTGATCGCGCGCCAGCTCGAGGACGGGGTCGCCGCTGCCGCAGGCGCCGCCGCGAATGCGATGTTCGACTTCGGCAGTCTCTTCGAAGGGCTCGATCTGCCGATCGGCGCGCGCAAGACCGTCGCGGCCGCCGACGGCACGTTTCGCTTGATCGGCCTCGAACCCGGCGCGCGCTTCTCGGTGTTCGCGCTGCGCAAGCTACAGGACGCGAAGACGGCGCGTTGCACCGAACGCGTGGAGGTCCGCGAAGGCGCGCATGGAGTGGTGCTGCGCTGGCGCGAGTCGCTCGGCATCGTCGTGCGCGTGCTCGATGCGGACACCGGCTCGCCGATCGAAGAGCTCGACGTGTCGGTCGGGCCCGTGCGCAAGATGACGGTCGTCGGCATGTCGGTGCCGCTCCCGATGCGGCAGCCGGTGCCCCAGCGCCACTTCGCCGATGGCCTCGTGCAGATCGATGGCATCAGCGTCGACGACGGCAAGGACCCGCTGTCGATCGAGGTGCGTGCTGTAGGCCGGCGCCCCTGGTTGCGCGACGACCTCGACGCCACACGACCCGGCCGCCTCGACCTCGGGGTCGTGCAACTGGTCGCCGCGCCGGTCGTCCGCGTCACCGTCGTGTGCGGCGACGAGCCGGTTGCCGGCGCGAAGGTCCGTCTCGTGCGCGTCGAAGACGCCCCAGCGGATCGCGAGGACGGCCCCCGCACCTCGATCATGTTCTCGACGACGGCGACCACGCCGGCGAATTCGGGAGCCGATCCGACGACGCCCGTGAGCATCCCCGTGACCGACACCAGAGTGACGACGGATGCGAACGGCATCTGCGAACTGACCGCCGATTTCGCCGGCAGGGCTCGCATCAACGTCGCTGCGAGCGGTCATGCGGCCTTCTGGGGCCAGCCGTTCGAGCTGCCCTCGCGCGGGGTCGTCGAGCATCGCGCCGTACTGTGGCGCGGCGGCACGGCAGCCGTGCGCGTGGTCGATGGGCACGGTGCACCCCTGGCTGGCGCGACGGTGCGGCGCTCTGGCGCGGAGCCCAAGGACACCGCGACCGCGAAGACGGATGCGCAGGGGGCCGTGTCGTTCAAACACGTGGCGCCGGGCACGCATTCGTTCGCGCTCGACGAGGCCAGCGCGTCCTCCGGCGGAATCCGCATCGACATCAGCGGCGTGGGCGACTCCGATGTAGGCGCGATCTCCGTTCAGATCGGCGATGGGCAGGTGGTCGACGTGATGCTGACGGCCCCGCTGCGCGGCTCGCTGCGTGGCGTGGTCACTGTCGACGGGCAGCCGCTCGATCGCGCCGAAGTCGCCGTCGTGGACGTGCCCAGAGACGGCGCGGCCGCGGATCTGTCGGCCGAGCTCGGCTCCGCCGTCGAGTCGATGTTGGGTGGTCTCGTGGGCATGGACCAGGGCCAGCGCACGAAGACCGGCGTCGATGGCGAATACGAGCTCGCGGGCGTCCGCGCCGGGGCCCGACGTGTGCTCGTCAGGCACAAGAGGCTTGCGATGCCGGCCTGCTCGGACGTGACGATCGTGGAAGGCAGCAACGTGCACGACATCGCGCTGCGTTCGACCACGCTGCGCGGGCGTGTCTTCGATCAACGCGGCCAACCCATCGAAGGTGCTCTCGTCGCGGTCTCGGTCGACATCGGCGATGCGGAGGCGACCACCGCGCGCGTCGACGAAGCGGCGGGGGCAATCGGCGAGCTGTTCGGCGGCGGCATCCAGCGCGAGGTGCGAACGGACAAGGACGGCGCGTTCGAGCTCGGCGGCGTGCGGCCCGGCGTGCCGCTGCGCGTGCGCGCGACTTCGCGGCTGCACGTCGCGGACTCCGTGAGCGTCGCAGCGCTGCTTGAAGGCAGCTCGCGCGACGGCGTCGAACTGCGGCTCGGTCCGGCTGGACGCGTGCGCGTGCGAGCTTCGATCGAGGGCGCGCTCTCGATCAAGGCCGAGTGGGTGGGTGGCAGCCCGGCGCCCAAGGGCGCTGGCTCCCCGCGATCCGCTGTGCTGAAGTCGGGGCGGGCCACGCTCGAGGGCCTGCCGCCGGGCCGATGGAAACTGGGGCTCGAGGGCTCGCCGGCCGTGGTGGCGCGCGGCCTCGAACGCACGGTGGAAGTGGGGCCCGGGCAGACGGTGGCCGTGGAATTCTGAGCAGGTGGGAGCTGCGAACGGACACTCAGTTCGCGCCGACCGCGACGCGAAAGCCGTAGTCGGCGTAGGTCTTCTCGGGAGGAATGCTGCTGCGTGCCGCGCAGCGCGTGACGCAGACCTGATGGCGCCACGATCCGCCGCGCGAGGATCTTCGCGTGCCATGCGGCGGCCCCGAGGGGTTCCTCGCAGGCGAATGCCGGTAGTAGTCGGCGTCGTACCAGTCGCTGCACCATTCGTGGACGAGGTCGCCCATGTTGTGCAGACCGAGTCCGTTCGGCGCATCGAGGCCGACGAACTGCGGCCCGTCGTGGCGCTCGTTCCCGCGGACGTTCGCATCGTTGCCCCACGGGTAACGGATCCCTCGCACGCCGCCGAGTGCCGCCTTCTCGCGTTCGGCTTCAGTAGGCAGCCGGCACGGCAGGCGTGTGACGCCGGCCAACCAGTCGCAATAGGCGACCGCGTCGAACCAGCTGACCATCACGACGGGCTGCGCCGGCAGGTGAAAGGACGGATCAGCGAACATGCCCGGAGCGCGATGGCCGGTGGCCTCGACGAACAGGCGATACTCGCGGTTGGTCACCGGGTGGACCGCGAGCGCGAATTCGTCGAGCCACACCTCGTGAAGGGGTTGCTCGTCGGGCTGACCGTCCGCGCTGCCCATGGCGAAGGCTCCGGCACGGATGGTCACGAGCTCGAGTCGCATTGCGGCGCATCCTACAAGCCGCGAATCCAAACGCAGGCGTGACGGCGAGCCGGCCACGCGTGCACACTGGTGATCCTGCGAGGACACGATGTCCACCCAATCGAGCGAATCGGCGAGCGAACATTCGGCGAAGCCGGCGTGCTGCAGTGGCCACGAACGGCCAGGACCTCGCCCTTCGCCCGTTGCCGGCGCGAAGTACACGTGCCCGATGCACCCCGAGGTCGTGCAGGACGGACCGGGGACCTGCCCGCTGTGCGGCATGGCGCTCGAACCCATCATGCCGACGCGCGACGACGGGCCGTCGGCCGAGGAACGCGACATGAAGCGTCGCTTCTGGGTGTCGGCGATCCTCGCTGCGCCGCTCGTGGCCGCGGGCATGGGCGAGATGGCGGCCGGCGTGCATCTCGATCACGTGCTGCCAGCCGGGCTCTACGCGTGGGCCCAGCTCACGCTCGCGGCACCCGTCGTGATGTGGGGCGGCGCGCCATTCTTCGCGCGTGCGGTCGATTCGGTCCGGGCGCGCAGCCCGAACATGTTCACGCTGATCGCGCTCGGCGTCGGCGCGGCGTTTACGTGGAGCGTCGTGGCCACGCTGTTCCCGGCCGCGAACGCAGCGCGAGGGCTCTACTACGAGGCGGCGGCCACGATCGTCACGCTGACGCTGCTCGGGCAGGTGCTCGAACTGCGTGCGCGCCGCCGCACCGGTGGTGCGATCCGCGCGCTGCTCTCGCTGGCGCCCGACACTGCGAGGCGCATCGAGCCCGACGGGTCGGAAGGCGACGTCGCGCTCGACCACGTCGCCGCCGGCGATCGCCTGCGCGTGCGCCCCGGCGAGAACGTTCCCGTCGACGGCGAGGTGATCGAAGGGCGCAGCGCCGTCGACGAGTCGATGTTGACCGGTGAGCCGATCCCGGTCGAGAAGACCGCCGGCTCGCGCGTGACCGCCGGCACGCGCAACGGCACCGGCAGCTTCGTGATGCGCGCGACGCGCGTGGGCGCCGACACGCTGCTGTCGCGGATCGTCGGCATGGTCACGGCCGCGCAGCGCAGTCGCGCGCCGATCCAAGGAGTGGCCGACCGGGTCGCCGCGGTCTTCGTGCCCGCGGTGCTCGTCGCCGCGGTGCTGACGTTCGCCGCGTGGATGTGGCTGGGTCCCGAACCACGGCTCGGACCTGCGCTCGCGAACGCGATCGCGGTGCTGATCATCGCGTGCCCGTGTGCGCTCGGACTCGCGACGCCGATGTCGGTGATGGTCGGGATCGGGCGCGGCGCGACTTCGGGCATCCTGGTTCGCGACGCCGAGGCGCTGCAAGCGCTCGCGGCCGTCGACACCGTGCTCGTCGACAAGACGGGAACGCTGACGGAAGGCAGGCCGAGGCTCGCGGCATTCGAGGTGGCGCCTGGCCTCGATGCCGCGCGGGTGCTCGCCTGGACTGCGGGTCTCGAACGAGCCAGCGAGCATCCGCTGGCGGCCGCGGTCGTGGCTGAGGCTCGAGCACGCGGAATCGAGCCGCGGACCCCCGAGCAGTTCGAAGCCATCGTGGGCCGCGGCATCCGCGGCGCAGTCGACGGTCGCCGCCTGGCCGTTGGCTCGGCCCGTTGGATGAAGGACCTCGGCATCGAGCTCGATTGGGTCGCCGACCGACTCGCAGCCCATCGATCGAGTGGCCGCACGGTGGTCCTCGCTGCGGTCGACGACCGCGTTGCGGGCCTGCTCGCGATCGAGGACGCGCCGCGCGCGACGAGTCGCGAAGCGATCGCGGAGCTGCGTGCGCAGGGTATGCACGTGGTCATGCTGACCGGCGATGCGCGTTCCACGGCGCAAGCCATCGCGCAGCGCGTCGGCATCGACGAGGTGATGGCCGAAGTCGATCCAGAGGCCAAAGGCGATGCCGTGGTCGCGCTGAGGGCGAAGGGCCGGCGCGTCGCGATGGTCGGCGATGGCGTCAACGACGCCGTGGCGCTGGCGCGCGCCGACGTCGGCGTGGCGATGGCGCGCGGTTCCGATGCAGCGCTCGAGAGCTCCGGCATCACGCTGGTCGGCGGCGATCTGCGCGGGCTCGGCAGGGCTCGGCGCCTTGCGCGTGCGACGCTGCGAAACGTCCGGCAGAACCTGGCCTTCGCGTTCGTCTACAACCTCGTCGGCGTGCCGATCGCGGCGGGACTGCTGTATCCGCTGACCGGCTGGTTGCTCTCGCCGATGCTCGCGAGTGCCGCGATGAGCCTGTCCTCGGTCTCGGTCATCGCGAACGCCCTGCGTCTCAAGAACGCAGACCTGTGACCTTGTCGCGCTGCACACGCAGCCGTCAGCGAACGCGGATCCGCGCTTCTGTGGTCTCCGACCGCGCGATCGTGACTGTCGAGCGATACTCGCCGCGGTCGCCTAGATCGCTTGTGCGGCATCGGCGGCAGCGTGCACGTCGGCGCACAATTGCCTGGCCAGCGCGTGTACCCGGCCCACGTTGGCGAGCGGGGCATCGAGCGCAGGGGATGATGGCGCCGCGGTCACGTCCATCAGGATGCCACGGACGGCTGGAACCGTCGGTTCTTCTGCTGATTCTGCGACGCAATCGACCTGAGTCTCGTCAGCAGGCAGCGATGCGTGGCTTGCCGGCGATGGCGCCTCACGTACGGTGAGGGTCGATGGTGCTTCGACGATGACCGAGACACCACGAGGAGAACGCCGATGTCACACAGCACGTCATCCGGACCCTTCTCTGCGGATGCGAAGGCGGCCGTGGTCCGCTATCAGGTCCAGGACGTGGAGCGCGCCATCGCGTTCTACACGCGGGACCTCGGCTTCGAGCTGACCCAGGCGTCGGCCCCGGCCTTCGCAGCCGTCTCGCGCGGCAACCTGCATCTGCTGCTCGGCGGCCCGCGCAGCTCGGGCTCGCGGCCGATGCCGGATGGGCGGCGGCAGGAACCCGGTGGGTGGAACCGGATCGTGCTCTACGTCGACGACCTCGACAAGACGGTCGCTGCGCTCAGGGTTGCCAGCGCGAGGTTCCGGAACGAGATCGAGGTCGGACCCGGCGGCAAACAGATCCTGATCGAAGATCCGGACGGTAATCCGATCGAGCTCCACGAATCGCCGCGGCAGTAGCGCAGCGGGGTCGACCTCGCGGCTAGCCGCGCGCCGACGACGTGTTCAAGACCACGGCGGCCCGGATCAGGGTCTTGAGCGCCGCCTCGTCGAGCTTCTCGCCTTCGTGGATGTCGATCGCGCGCCTCGTGTTGCCTTCGAGGCTGGAGTTGAAGAGCCGCGCCGGATCGTCGAGCGACGCGCCCTTGGCGAACGTCAACTTCACGACCTTCGCGTAGGTCTCGCCCGTGCAGAGGATGCCGGCGTGCGACCACACGGGAACACCTCGCCACTTCCACTCCTCGACGACTTCGGGGTCGGCTTGCTTGATGAGGCTCCGGACGCGCGCGAGCGTCTTGCCGCGCCAATCAGCCAGTTCTTCGATCCTCGCATCGATCAACCGCGAGGCATCGTCTGCTCCAGTGGACTCGCTCTTCTGCTTCTTCGTGGCCGTCGCTTTCTTCATGGTCGTTCTCGTGGGTTGATCCGGGTCGATGGTTGCGCGCGCGCGATCGCATGCGCGCACGGGCCGCTCACAATCGTTCGCCTGGCATCTGGCTCGCTTGCATCACCCAACCGGCGAACTGGGCTTCGTCGATCGGTTCGTCCTCGCGGATGTCGAGGTAGCGCTGTCCCTTGATCTTGCTGGCACCGGGCGGGAGCGGGTGCAGCGAGGTGCCGCGGAAGAAGCCCACCTTGACGTAGTTCGTGTAGCAGTGGAACGCGAGGAACCAGCCCTGGCCCTCGATGCCGTAGAACGGCGTGTTCCACTTCACGGCCTTGTATACATGGGGCACGGTGCGCGTGATCAGTGCGTCGAGTCGGCGCCCTACGTCGCGCTTCCAGCCCGGCATCGCCGCGATGTAGGCCTGCACGGGGGCATCGCCGTAGGCCTTCGCGATCTGCGGATTGCCGCCGGAAAGGAGCTTCGGCTTTGCGACTCGCTTCCCGGTCTTGCTCGCGGCCTTCGACGGACTCTTGGATGTCTTGGCGACCATTGCGTTCTCTCCGATTGCTGCGCTCATGGTTCGACGCGCTTGCTGCGCGACCTCCTGGCATACGGCAACACGAACAACCACAGACCGGTCACCTGCAGCACGGCGAGCGGGAGCAGCGCCAAGAGGTACACCCAGACAGGCGGCGCCTCCATCCCCATGGCAACGATGTTGACGACGACGGCCAGGGTGAAGGCCATCGCCATCCAGCGGTGGGTCAGACGAACGCGTTCACTCCAGCTCATCGGGACCTCCTTCGAAAGCGAGCTCATGGGATCCTCGCGAGCAGGTCGACGAGCTTCTCGCCCATCATCTTCCAGCCGTAGCGAGCGCCCCCGAATTCCTGCTTCTGGCTCGCCTTGAAGCCCGACTGCACGAGCGACAGGCGCGTTCCCGACGGCGTGGGCGCGAGCGTGAACGTCAAGACCGTGTCGAGGAACGGGACGCTCCACGTGTAGCTGATCTTCGTGTGCGCCTTCACCTCGAGGATGCGGCAGTCCACGGTGCCGTCCCACCCCGGGTATGGCTGCGTCTTGAACGTGAACGCGGCGCCAGGCTCGAGCTTCCACCCGATGACGGGCAGCAGCCACTCGGCGAGCAGCTTCGGGTCGGTCAACGCGCGCCACACCTTCTCGGGCGGATGACGCAGATCGAATTCGAACTCGAGGGACTCGGTCTGCGACCTTGCGGTCTTGTCGACGGGGTTCATTCGTCCATCTTCTCCAGCAGTTGTTCGAGGCGATCGACGTGCTCGGTCCAGAACGCGCGGTAGTGCGCGATCCAGTCGATGAGCGGCTTCATGCCGCGTGGGCGCACCCGGTAGTAGACGCAGCGCCCCTGGCGCCGGCGGTGCACGAGGCCGGCGTCTCTCAGCGCAGTGAGATGCTGCGAGACCGCCGGCTGCGAGATGTCGAAGCGCGCCGTGAGGTCCTTCACCGCCGCTTCGCCACGCGTGAGCGACTCGAAGATCGCCCGGCGGCTGGGGTCCGCCAGCGCCTGGAAGATCCTGTCTTCGACCACGGCCGAGCTCATGGCCGAAAGCATAAGTATATGCTTATGGATTGTCAAGCCCGAAGGGTCAGGTCGTTCGCGTTCGGCGGGGGGGGGCGCGGCGTTCCCGTGGGGGGGCTCCGGGTCCGGGCAAGCCCTGGCCTTGCTCAGTGCAAATGCAGCACGGGCGCGCCGGGCAGCCGTCGCGCGAGCACTTCGCCGGCCAGGTCGAACCAGGCAGCGGCGCGGTCGAGCACCGGCCCGTCGGCCGTCGCGATCACTTCAGCGACTGCAGCCAGCTCGCGATCGGGACTGTCGCTGAGCTCGACTTGCCAGTTCCACGCGCGCTGCGACGCGAGTGCGCGCAGCAGCAGCGCGAAACGTCCGGCGTTCGACACGGGTCGGTCGAGCAGCCAGTGTGCTGTGGCTATGCCGATCTCCGCGAGCACTTCGCCGACCAGCACGGCCGCGGGGCTGGTCTCCTCGACGCGACGCCACGTGCCGTGCATGCTGGCCATGTCGCGAGTACAGCCGTCGCGCCCGCGCAGCAGCACGCCGGTGGCCAGCGCCGCTTCGATCGTGGTCAGCACGTTGAAGCCGTCGATCCAGAGCACGCGACCCGCGAGGGCTCCGGCGTCCACGCGCTTCTGCTGGCGCGAGGCGGCGACGGTGCTGGGGCAGGTGCCGCGCATCAGCAGCAGCCGCTGGCGCGCGTCGAGCGCGAACCGGTCGCCGACGAGCTTCAGCGCCGCGGTGTTCGGGTAGCCGCGGTCGAACAGGTGCGCGAGGTCTGCTGCGGCTTCGCGCAGCGCCGGCAGGTGGCTCGCGCCGAAGCGTTCGGCGTCGCCTGGGTGGGGGCCGCGGTGGCGGCGGCGGTCGGGCATGCGGGCAATGGAATCACGACGGGCGCGGGCTGGCACCTGCTTTGGCCGGTTGCGGGTCGCGTGGATTTCGCCGGATAGGCGATCGGTTCGGCGGCGGCTTCCGCCTCCTGGTTGGTGGCCCCTTTTCCACCACCAAGGAGTCGTTTCCGTGAACACGCTATCTCTCGTCATGTCGAGCGTCGCGGCCGCCAAGCATGTTCTGAAGGCACGCTGCGCGCTCTTCTTCGCCGCGCTTCTCACCGGCGCGCTCGACGCGCAACTGCTCACGCTGCCCGACAGCCACAACCTCGGCGAGTCGCCGATCCAGGCTCATGCACCGGGTTCGCTCGCCTGGTGGGGCACGACGCCGGGCGGGCGCCACTTCCAGGTGCGCTACAACGCGAGTCACTTCTTGAGTGCCGGCGTCTTCGGCCCGATCGGCATCACGCACCTTCGATTCCGCGGCGAAGACACCGAGCACAACGTCGGTGGGCAGACCTTCATGGGCGTCATGGCGAGCGTCTATGCGACGACGCTCGCGTCGCCGGTCCCGCTGGCCCCTGCGTTCGCCGCGAACACCGCGCCGCCCGCGCCCGACATGTCGATCCTGCTCGGCGTCGTGTTCATCCCGGCCCTGATCGTGGCGCCATCCATGGGCACCGCGCCGAACAACTACATCATCGACCTCGACTTCACGATGGGCCCTCCGCTGATGCTGTTCGATCCCACTGGCGGCTTCGGCCCGGCAGTGAACCTGCTCGTCGACGTGTCGTGGATGGGGCACATGCCGGCGCCCGATCCGCAGATGTCGACGATGATCGCCACGCAGGACACGGCGGGACCGGTCGGGTTGATCGCGGGCAGCGGCGTCTTCGCGGCAGCGCCGGGCATTGCGGTCGGTGCGGTCACGGCGTTTCCGCCCGTGATGCAAGTCGAGTTCTTCGGTCCCGGCGGTTATGCGGCGCCGATCCCGGCGCGCAACGAACGCATCGGCGCTGCCTGCGGCGGCACTGCGTCGGCGTTCTATCAGGAGTTTGCCCACGACCAGTACTTCGACCTCGAGGATCCCGGTGAGGTCGATGGGCTGATGGGTCTCACGCTGACGCCGGACGTGTATCCGGGACCGACGACCTACACCGTGAGCGGTGGCGCAGCTCCGCTGAACCTGTTCGGCATTCCCGGCGTGCCGCTGAGCATCGCCGATGACGCGACGCTGCCGTTCGCGCTGCCGCTGGGCATCACGTTCGATTATCCAGGCGGTCCTCCGGGTGGTACGCCGCTGCTGCATCCGGCGACGAACGGCTACGTGTGGCTCGACCCCGCGGTGATGGAGGTCGTCAGCGACTTCACGCCGACGGTTGCCGAGTTCCTGGGTGCGACGCCCGCGCACCTGGCGAGGGTCGCGCCGTTCTGGCACGACTTCTCTTGCGGCAAGAACGCGGTCCCGCCCTTCGGCTTTCCAGGCTCGGGCCTCTACGCGATCAACGACTTCGCCGCCGGCGAGACGGTCGTGACGTGGTTCATGGTCGGCCGCTTCAACTCGGTGCCGCAGGTGTTCCAGGAGTCCCACACGATGCAGTGCTCGTTCAACTGGTTCACCGGCGTGATCCAGTTCCGTTACGGCATGATGGACGCGATCTGGGGCGACACGTCCGGCGGCATGGTCAGCGGCATCACGGGCTTCACGCGAGGCAGCATCTTCGGCTTCCCGTCGGTCGATCCAGGCTCGCGCAACCTCTCGATCGAACGCGGCCCGTTCTCGCCGTTCACGACCATGGTCGAGATGTTCGGTGTTGCGACGCCGAACATGACCCTTGCCGCGGCATCGATGCCGGCGGTCGCGGGCCCGATCTACGGCGGGCGCATGTTCCCCGGCCAGGCGGTCACCTGGACCGCCAGCGGCGTGCCCGCGGGGTCCATCGTGGGCGCTCTGCTCGTCGATCTCGCCGCGACGGAACCCGGCATCATGATTCCTGGGTTCTTCGCACCCGGGTGCATGTGGAGCCTCGGCCCCACGGCGATGATCTTGGGCGTGACAGTGCTTCCTCCGCCGGTCGACGTGGGCGTGGCCCCGCTCTTCGTGCCCCCCGGCTACAGCCCCGGTCTGCTTGGCCTCGAGATCACAGCGCAGTACGCCGCCACCAACCTCGTTGCCCCACCCGTGCTCAGCAACGCGATCGTGCACACGGTCGGTCTGCGCTGACCGCCGCAGTCAGGCGCGGCGCAACCGCAGCAGCATCCGCACGCCGAGCCCGAACAGCACCACGAGCCCGACGTTGCGGAACTCGATGCCGGGCACGCTGAGCAGCAGCGCCGCGATCGCGGCGAGCGCCACCCACGCCGTGACGACGCCGCCCGGCACACCGAACGGAGCCGCGCCGGTGCGGCGTCGCAGCACGAGCACGGCCGCGCAGGTCGCGGCATACGTGACGAGACGTGCGAGCGTGCTCAGCGAAACCGCTTCGAGGAACGAGCCCGACAGCGACAGAGCAAGCGCCGCAGCGGACGTGGCGAGGATCGCGACGTGCGGTGTGCGCCACCGCGCGTGCGTCGCGGCGAACACACGCGGCAGCTCCCCCTGTTCGCCGAACGCGTAGAGCATGCGCGGCGTCGCGAGCGTGATGCCGTGCAGTGTTCCGGTCATCGACACGAGCGCGCCGACGACGATGATCGCGCCTCCGGTGGCGCCCAGGAAGCGCTCGGCAGCCTCCGCGACCGGACGCGCGGACGTCGCGAGTCCCGGATGCGTGCCGATGCACACGACCTGCACGAGCAGATAGAGCGGCGCGACCACGGCCAGTGCGACCATCGCCGCGAACGGCAAGTTGCGCTTCGGATCGACGATCTCCCCGGCCGGGATCACGGCCGACTCGAAACCAGTGAACGCGAACACGAGCAGCAGCACGGCTTGCACGAGCGAGCTCGTGTCCGGCAACGTCGCGAAGTGGAACCGTGCGCCGTCGACGTGCCAGAGGCCGATCGCGACGAACGCGAGCAACGGCAGCAGCTTTGCCACCGTGAACACGTCGCCGGCCAGCGCGGCGCGGCGCACGCCGACGAGGTTGATGCCCGTGAGCGTCACGCACAATGCGGTGATCACGCCCGCGCGCGCAGCGCCTTCGCTCGCCTCGGGCCAGAAGTGCACGAGGTAGTTGGCGAACAGGTTCGCGATCGCCGCGAAGGCGGTCACGCGCGACAGCCAGACGAGCCAACCGATCGAGCTGCCGACCCACGGCCCGAACGCGGCGCGCGCGTAGAGGCCGGGACCGCCGCTCTTGTCGAAGCGGCTGCCGGCTTCGGCGAAGCACAGCACGATCAGGAACACGACCGCCGCGCACAGCGCGTAGGCGACGAGGCTGTGCGCGCCGATCAGCGCCTGCACCTTCGCCGGCAGCCCGAAGATGCCGGCGCCGATGATGCCGTTCAGGAACAAGGCGACGAGATCGAAGCGGCGGATGCCGCGCACCGTCGTCGGCGGAGGCGTGGGCACGCTCGCGCCCGTCGTCTCGTCTGCTTGCACTCGCGTGCGTCCGTTCACTTGGTTGCCGGATCCGGAACCTTGGCGTCGCGCACCTCGGGCGACCCGAACACGCCCTCCCAGCGCGCGATCACGGCGCTCGCGAGACAGTTGCCGATCACGTTCGTCGCGGTGCGCGCCATGTCCATCAGCACGTCGACGCCGAGGATCAGCGCGATGCCCTCGATCGGCAGATGGAACGACGTCAGCGTGCCCGCGAGCACGACCAGCGAAGCGCGCGGGACCGCGGCGATGCCCTTCGAGGAGAGCATCAGCGTCGCCATCATCAGCAACTGCTCGCCGAAGCCGAAGTCGCCGCCGCGGGCCTGGGCCACGAACACGGCCGCGAGCGACAGATACAGCGTGCTGCCGTCGAGGTTGAACGAGTAGCCGAGCGGGATCACGAAGCTCACGATGCGCCGCGGCACGCCGTAGCGCTCCATGTTCTCGAGCGCCTTCGGCAGGGCCGACTCGCTCGAGGTCGTCGTGAACGCGAGCAAGGCCGGCTCGCGGACGAGTTGGATGAAGCGGCGGATGGGCAGCCGCGCCCACAGCGCGATCGGCAGCAGCACGCACAGCAGGAACACCGCGAGCGCGCCATACAGCGTCAGCACGAGCGCCAGCAGATTGCCGAGCACGCTGGGACCGCTGCGTCCGACCGCGACGGCCATGGCCCCGGCGACGCCGAGCGGCGCCAGCTTCATGACGAACCCCGTGAACACGAACATCGCGTCGGCGATCGCCTCGCAGAGCGCGACGATCGGCTTGCCGCGCTCGCCGATCAGCAGCACGCCGATGGCGAACATCAGGCTGAACACGACGAGCGGAAGCACTTCGTTGTCCGCGGCGGCCTTGATCACGCTCGTCGGCACGACGTTGATCAGGTGCTGCTGCGGCGTCAGCTTCGCGGCGTTGGCCGCGATGTCCTGCGCGGCTCGGTCGGTCTGGGTGGGCAGGTTCACGCCGGCGCCCGGCTGCGCGACGTTGACCGCGAAGAGGCCGACGAACATCGCGATCGTCGTCACGACGAGGAAGTAGCCGATCGTGCGCAGCCCGAGACGGCCGAGCTGGCCGAGGTCGCTCGCGCCGGCGACGCCGACGACGAGCATCGCGACGATCAGCGGCGCCACGATGCACTTGACGAGGTTCAGGAAGATCTTGCTCGGCACGTCGAGCCACGCGAGCACGTTCGCATTGGCGCCCGTCTCGTGGACCCAGATGCCGACCGCGATGCCAACCACGAGCCCGACGAGGATCCACGTAGTCTTGGAGTTCATTGCGGCGACGTCGAGAGGCCGCGGAGTCTAACGACGCGGGCTCCCATCACACGCAGACATCGTTGACTTCGAGCCGCCGTTCCCCGACCCTCCGCCTCGCGCACAGCGGGCGGTGCCCTCCTCTCTCGTCCATGGAACGACTCCAAGGCCTGCTCGGCATCGTCCTGATCCTCGGCATCGCGGTGCTCGCTTCGAACAACCGGCGTCGCATCGATTGGCGACTGGTCGGGACCGGTATCGCGCTGCAAACCGCGATCGCGCTGCTGATCTTCAAGGTCGGACCGGTCGGGACCTTCTTCGCGTGGCTCGGCCGCGGCATGGGCCATATCGAGGCATTCGCGCGCGACGGCGCCGTGTTCGTCTACGGCGGCATCGCCGTCATGAACGGCGACAAGGCGAGCGACTACCGGGGCGGCGGCTTCGTGTTCGCGTTCAACGTGCTCGCGACGATCGTGCTCGTCTGCGCGCTGATCGCGCTGCTGTATCACCTCGGCATCATGCAGCGCGTCGTTTCGACGATTGCGCGCGGCATGAACGCGGTGATGCGCGTCAGCGGCGCCGAAACGCTGAGCAACGTCGCGAGCGCGTTCGTCGGCCAGGTCGAGGCGCAGATGATGATTCGGCCGTATCTGAAGGGCATGACGCAGAGCGAGCTGCTTGCGTCGATGAGCGGCAGCCTCGCGTGCATCGCCGGCGGCATCCTGATCGTCTACGCGAACATGGGCGCCTCGGCCGGCATGGACCTCGCGCCGAAGCTGATCACCGCGAGCATCATGGCCGCGCCGGGCGCGCTCGTGATCGCGAAGATCGTGTGGCCCGAGACCGAAGAGAGCCAGACGATGGGGCGCGTCAAGCTCGACGTGAAGAGTGAGTACTGCAACGCGATCGACGCGATCTCGCACGGCGCGGGCGACGGTTTCAAGATCGGCATGAACGTGATCGCGATGCTGATCGGCTTCATCGCCGTGATCGCGGGCATCAACTGGTGTCTCGGCGAGATCGGGCACCTGTTCGATCCGTCGTTCACGCTGTCGTTGGACTGGATCTTCAGCCACCTGTTCTGGCCGATGGCGTGGGCGATGGGCGTGCCGTCGCAGGACGTGACCTCGGTCGCGACGCTGCTCGGCACGAAGCTCACGGTCAACGAGTTCGTCGCGTTCAAGAACCTCACGGACAAGACCGTGCCGATCGCGACCGAGAAGGGGCTCTTGATCCTCAGCATCGCGATCTGCGGCTTCGCGAACTTCGCGAGCGTCGGCATGCAGATCGGCGGCATCGGCGCGCTCGCGCCCGAACGCCGCGGCGACCTCGCGCGGCTCGGCCTGAAGGCGCTCCTGTGCGGTACGCTCGCTTCCTATCTGTCCGCAACGATCGCCGGGATCATCATCTGAGCACTGTCCGCGCTGGCCGGTGCGGCGGAAGGCGTTCGGTCAGCGTGCGCCGATCGCGAACGCTGGCGCGAGCGCGCAGACGACGCCGGCCGCGGCGGCCAGCGCGATCGCCACGCGTGCGGCAAGCGGCACCGTCGATGCCGCAGTACGCGGCCCCGCGAGCAGTTCGGGCACGGGCCGCAGGTAGAACAAGGCCGCCACGACGCTCGCGAGGGCGGCGATCGCCGTCGCGGTCGTGCCGGCCACGGCCCACGTGTCGCGCAGCACGGTGATCTTCGCAAGGAAGCCGGGTGCTGGCGGAATGCCGGCCAGCGACACCACGCCGACGACCCACGCGGCCCGGCGCAGGCCGTGCAGCGGGGCACGCGCGACCTCGGTCAGCGGCACTTCGCGTCCGGCGTCGGCCCCGGCGTGTTCGTCCCCGTTCCAGCCGGCCAGCACGAGCGCGGCCGAGCACAGATAGACGATCGCGTAATACGGCACCGCCGCCGTGCCGCCGCTCGCAGCGGCCAGCGCGAGGAAGCCCGCGTGGCCGATCGCGGAATATGCAATGAGGCCGCGCGCGGCGCGCTGGCCGAGGCCGCCGAGCGCCGCCCACACGATCGTCGCGACGCCGAGCCACACGAGGATCGGCTGCAGCGCGGGGTGCGCCGCCGCGAGCTTCGCCATCGCGAAGGCAGCGCCGACCTTCGAAACCAGTGTCGCGAAGCCGACGCCGCCGACCGGCGCCGAGCGCACGATCGCGAGCGTCGCGAGGTGCGATGGCACGATGGCCAGCTCGAAGCCGAGACCGACCGCGGCGAGCACGGCACCGGCGGTTGCCATCTCCTGCATGCCCTCGCCCCCGACGGGCGGCGCCGAGAGCGCGAACGACCCGGTCGCGGCGTAGCTCATCGCGATGCCGAACACGAGCGTCGCCGCGGAGACCGCGGAGACGACGAAGAAGCGGAACGAGCCTTCGAGCGCGCCACCGTGGCGGCCATTGCCCGCGAGCACGGCGACCGTCAGCGACATCGCCTCGAAGCCGAGCAGCAGCGACAACCAGTCGGTCGCGGTCGCGAGCACGCAGGCGCCGGCGCTGCCGAGCAGCTGCAGCGCCACGGCTTCGGCGCGATGGTGCGGCAAAGCAAGGTCGTCGCCGCGCAAGCAGCCGCAGATCAAGCACGCGCCGAGCACGAGCAGCACCGGCACGGTCTCGGCCGACCACGGCTGAGTGACGACCGGAAGCGCTGCGAGCACCGGCACGGCTGCCGCGAAGACGTTGCACGTCGTGATCCGCAAACGGCTCGCAGTGGCGAGCACGACCGTCGCACCGAAGCCGAGCACGCTGGCAGCGCCGAGCCCGGACGGCATCTCGAACGGTGGTGCGATGATGTTCATGGCAGCAACACCGAAGCGGTGACCGCGGCAGCGGTGCCGACGACACACAAGAACACGTAGCCGACGAGGCGGCCGTCCTGCACGCGCACGAGCGCGCGCGACGAGCGTGCGATCGTTGCCGCGGTGCCGGCGACCCACGGCACGCCGAACGGCGGCAGCACGGCGCCGCTGCCGCGGGCGCGCACCCACCATCCGGCCGCGAAGAAACCCAGCAGGCCGAGTCCGCCCGCAGCCGCGCCGAGCGACGACCAGACGTGGAACTCGGGCGCGGTGCCGGCGCCGACGAGCAAACGCGCCAACGCAGGACCGAGCCAGCCGAGGCCGATCGCGCCGGCGGCGAGCACGGCGACGGGCGCGAGCATCGAAGCACCCGGCGCATGCACGTGGCGCCCGGCGTCACCCTTCAGGAACACCGCGAACCACAACCTGCCCGTGTAGAGACCCGTCAACAACACGCCGCCGAGCAGCAGCCAGCCGACGAGCGGCTGCTGCGCCAGCGCGGCTTCGATCACGAGGTCCTTGCTGAACGCGCCGGCCGTCACGACGGGCAATCCGATCAGCGCCATCGAGCCGATCAACGCGAGCACCGCGGCGCCCGGCAGCGCGTGTCGCAGGCCACCGAGGCGTTCGAGCCGTTCTTCGCCGTCCGCGGCATGGATCACGATGCCGGCGACCAAGAACAACAGCGCCTTGAACGAAGCGTGCGTGAACAGGTGGAAGAAAGCGACGAACGGCGCGCCGACGCCGGCCGCCGCGAACATCAGGCCGAGCTGCGACAGCGTGCTGTAGGCGAGACCGCGTTTGTAGTTCGGCTGCTGCAGGCTGCCGATGGCCGCCGCGAGCGACGTCAGCACGCCGAGCCAGGCCGTGATCGCCATCACGGCGGGAGAGAGCGCAAACAGCGCCGAGGTGCGGCACAGCAGGTAGACGCCGGCGGCGACCATCGTCGCGGCGTGGATCAGCGCCGACACGGGCGTCGGCCCCGCCATCGCGCTCGGCAGCCAGAAATACAGCGGTCCCTGCGCGGACTTCGCGGCGGCGGCGACGAGCAGCAGCGTGGCGATCGTCGCAGCGCCGCCGGACACGCCGCCGAATTGCACGGTGTGCAGCGTCGCGAGATCGCCGGCGCCGTGCGGCAGCAACGCGATCGCGAGCAGCAGCGCGGCGTCGCCGATCGCGTTCGCGGCCAGCGCCTGCATGCCGGCGGCGATCGTGCCGGCGCGTTCGCGCCAGAACGCGATCAACAGGTAGCTGCTGATGCCGACCGCGGTCCAGCCGACGAGCAACACGACGAGGTTGCCGGCGAGCACGAGCAGGACCATCGAAACGATGAACACGTCGAGCAGCACGAAGAAGCGCCGGCGCCCCGGATCGTCGTGCATGTAACCGAGCGAGTAGACGTAGACGCACGTCGCGACGGCGCCGATCACGGCCAGCATCACCGCGGCGAGGCCGTCGAGATACAACGCGAACGCGCCGTCGCCGAGCCATGGCAGCCAGTGCTCGAGGCGCACCGTGAGCGGCTGCTGCGCGCCGCACAGCCACAGAATCCCCGCGGCGAACACGAGCAGCGGCCCCGGGAGGCTCGCGAGGCCCGGCCGGTGGCCGCGGCCGCACGCGGTCGCGAGCAGCCCCGGCAGCGGCGCGAGGAAGGCCCACGGCAGCCACGCGTTCACGCGTTCACCTCCGCGGGTCGATCAGGCAACACCGCCGCGGACACCGCGGCGCGCACCTCGGATGTCGGCTCGGCCGGCGCGGGCGCCGGCGTCGGCGGCGGCGTGTCGACGTCGGCTGTTGGTCGCGTCCGGAACAGCGCGAGCGCCAGCGCGAGGCCGACGACGGCTTCGGCGGCGCCGAGCACGAGCACGAGCGTCGCCGCGGCGATGCCGCCCGCGTTGCCGTGCCAGTGTCCGCCGAGCACGAACAGCAGGTTGCCCGCGTTCAGCATCAGCTCGACCGACATCAGCATCGCGATCGGGCTGCGCCGCGACAGCAGGCCCGCGATGCCGAGCCCGAACAACGACACCGCGGTGACGAGCACGACGGCCGTCGGCGACATCGCGACCGCGATCACCGCCGCACCTCTGCGCCCGAGCGCCGCCACAACGTCACCGCGCCGATGATCGCGATCAGCAGCAACAGCGCCGTGAGCTCGAACGGCACGAGCTGCGGGCCGAACAGCGTGCGCGCGACGGCGGCGACCGAAGTGTCGGTCGTCGCCGGTGCCTGCGCCGGGCCGGAGGTGCTGGCGACGATCGCGCCCAACGGCAGCAGCACGGCAGCGGTCCCGGCGAGCGCGAGCAGCGTGCGGCCGGTGCTCGTACGCGGTTCGCTGCCGCCTTCGGGCAGCAGCAGCACGACGAACAGGAACAGCACGACGATCGCGCCCGTGTAGACGACGACCTGTGCCATCGCGAGGAACTCGGCCGTCATGCACCAGTAGGTCGCGGCGATCGCGAGGCTGTGCACGAGCAGCAGGCACGCGCAGCGCACGAGCCGCCGTGCCATGACCATGCCCGCGCCCGACAACAGCGCAACGCCGCACGTGATCAACAGCGGCACGAGGCGGTCGTTCACTGACCGACCTCCTTCTGCACCGGTGGGCGCGCGCCGGTCGGCGTGTCGCGGTGGCCCGGCGGCGCGCCGGAGACTCCGGCTTCGTCCTCGGGTCGGCCACCGGCGCGGCCGCGCGGCGCGTCGACGTCGGCGTGGAACTGGCGCTTCGGCGCGTAACGCTCGGGGTCGAGCAGCATCTCCTTCGTGTAGACGAAGCTCTCGCGCGTCTCGTCGGCGAGCTCGTACTCGGGACCGAGCCGGATCGCCTCGACCGGGCACGCCTCTTCGCAGAAGCCGCAGAAGATGCAGCGGATCATGTTGACCTCGAACTGCTTCGCGTAGCGCTCGCCGAACGACACGGGCTTGCCGGGGTCGTTCTCGGCCGCGATCACGAGGATCGCCTGCGACGGACACGCGCCGGCGCAGAGGTGGCAGCCGATGCAGCGTTCGAGACCGTTGTCGTAGCGATACAGGCGGTGCCGGCCGCGGAAGCGTTCGCTGACGGGCCGCTTCTGCTCCGGATAGAGCTCGGTGTTCTTCGGCCGGCGGAGATGGCGCAGCGTCGTCCACAAACCACGCGCCAGGGCTTTGAGATCGGCGAACATCGTTGTCATCCGAGGGCCACGATCACCACGGCGGTGATCGCGACGTTGAGCATCGCGAGGGGGATCAACGTCGACCACGACAGGCGCATCAACTGGTCGTAGCGCAGTCGCGGCAGCGTCGCGCGCACCCACACGAACAAGAACAGGAAGAGCAGGATCTTCAGCAACAGCCAGTGCGGCCCCGGCCAGAACGGCCCCGACCAGCCGCCGAGGAAAAGCGTCGCAGCGAGGGCACTGACCGTGAACATGTTGATGTACTCGGCGATGAAGAACAACGCGAAGCGCATGCCCGAGTACTCGGTGAGGTAGCCGGCGACCAGCTCGGTCTCGGCCTCGGGCAGGTCGAACGGCGCGCGGTTGGTCTCCGCGCAGGCCGCGATCAGATACAGCACGAACGCGATCGGCTGCATCCAGATCGTCCAGGCCGTGCGCTGCTGGCCCGCGACGATGTCGCCGATGCTCATGCTGCCGTGGATCAGCACCACGCAGACGATCGCCATGCCGAGCAGCAGCTCGTAGCTGACGACCTGCGCCGCGGCGCGCAGCGCGCCGAGCAGCGAGTACTTCGAGCCTGACGACCAGCCGCCGAACAGCAGCGCATAGATGCCGAGCGAGCTCGCACCGACCACGTAGAGCGCGCCGACCGGCAGGTCCGCGACGACCATCGGCACATCGGCGCCGGCGACGTGGACCGTCGGCCCGATCGGCACGACCGCGAACGTGGCGATCGCGGCGAACAGGGCCATCGCGGGCGCGGTCACGAACAGCAGGCGGTCGGCGCCGGCGGGGCGCACGTCTTCCTTGAAGAACAGCTTGAGGCCGTCGGCCAGCGGCTGCAGCAGTCCGAACAGGCCGACGCGGTTCGGGCCGACGCGCGCCTGCATCTGCGACAGGAGCCGCCGTTCGAACCACGTGATGTAGGGCATCGCCGTCATCAGCAGCGCGACCGCGATCAGCGAGCGCGCGAGCGAGATCGTGAAGTCGTTCACGCGTGCACCCGCTGCCCGCTGCGCGCGGCGGCAATCAGGGCCGACAACAGGTCGCAATCGGTGCTCACGTCGGCCGGGCGCCTCTGCGTGCGTTCGAGCCGCTGCACGGTGCCTTCGAGGTTCGTGAAGTGGCCGTCGGCTTCGTAGGGATGCGCCAGCGGCAGCACGACCTCGACGCACGGGTCCATCGGCACCGCGCCGCTCGTCGCGACGATCGACGAGCCGCCGGGCACGAGCAGCGCAGGTTCACAGCCGAACGACAGCAACACCTCGGGCCGGCCGGCCAGCGGATCGGTCGCGGCGATCGTGCCCGCGAGCTCGGCCGCGCCGCGTGCGTTCGCGCCGCGCATCGGGGCGCCAGCGAAACCACCCGGGCCGTCGGCGCCGAGCGCTTTGGCGAGCTGCCGCGCGAGTGCCGTGAGCCGCGCATCGTGCACGAACGACGCGCCGAGCAGCACGGCCGCCGGGCCGTCGGCACGCAGGCTCGCGGCCGCAGCTTTCACGGCCGGCGCTGCGTCCTTGCCCTCGAGTGCTCTGAGCAGCTCCGCCGCCGCGTCGGCCATCGCGGCCGGCGCGACCTTCAGCCAGTGCTTGCTGTCGCGCGCGAGTCCGTTGCGGGGGCCGATCGCCACGAGAGCTGCGCCGGCCGCGATCGCCTTGCGCAGCCACAACGCGAGCACCGGCAGCTCGTGCCAGGGATCACAGCCGAGGTCGAGCACACGCCGGCACGCGGCGAGGTCGCGGATCCTGCCCAGGACCGGCCACGGCGACACCACGGACTCGGCGAAGCCGATCGCGGCGTTCGCGAACACCGCGCGCAGCTCGCGGCCCGCGAGCTGCATCGCTTCGTTGGTCAGCGACGGCGACAACGCGACTGCGGCCTTCGGGCGCCGCAGCAGCTCGGCTGCGCGCACGAGCGCCCGGTCGAACGGCACACGCTGCAGCTGACCGTCGATGCGTTGCAGCGGCCAGCGCGGCCGGCGCGCGGCCGGGTCGGGCGACGCGAACTCGGCTCCGAGCGGCAACGGCAGCGACGCGTAGCGGCCGCGGTCGCACAGCCAGCCGTCGTCGATCGCGTCGTTCGTGCGGCCCATCACGCGCAGCACCGAGCCGTGGCGCGCGTCGACGCGCACGTTGCAGCCGACGCTGCAGCCGCAACACACCGACGGCGTCGTCTCGAGCTCCCAGGGCCGCGCGCGGAAGCGGTATTGCCGCGACGTCAGCGCGCCGACCGGACACAGCTCGACCGTGTTGCCCGAGAACGGCGAGTCGTAGGTCGTTCCGGGCAGGACGCCGATCTCGCTCGTGCCGCCGCGTTCGAGCGCGACCAACGCGCCGTCGCCGGCGATTTCGTCGTGAAAGCGCGTGCAGCGGTAACACAGGATGCAGCGCTCGCGGTCGAGCACGATCAGCTCCGACAGCGGCAGCGCCTTGGCGTTCGCGCGCTTGGGCTCGGTGCGCCGCGACACGCCGGCGCCGTGGCGGAACGTGTTGTCCTGCAGCGGGCACTCGCCGCCCTTGTCGCAGATCGGGCAATCGAGCGGGTGGTTCACGAGCAGCATCTCGAGCACGGCCTCGCGCGCCTCGAGCACGGCCTTCGTGTCCGTGTGCACGACCATGTCCTTCGCGACGGGCGTCGTGCACGCGGTCTGCAGCCGCGGCACGCGTTCGACCTCGACGACGCACATGCGGCACGCGCCGACCGGCTTCAGCTTCTCGTGGTGGCAGAACACCGGGATCTCGATGCCCGCCTGCTTCGCGGCTTCGACGAGCAGCGTGCCGGTCGGCACCGACAGCTCGCGGCCGTCGATCTTGACGACGACGGGTGCGCTCACGGCCGCAGGCTCCAGTTGTCGGCCGCGCCGCGACCCGAGCACGCGGCGACGAACTCGTCGCGGAAGTGCTGCAGCGCTGCGGTGACGGGGCTCGTCGCGAAGTCGCCGAGCGCGCACAGCACCTTGCCCGTGATGCCCTTGCTGAGAGAGAGCAAGAGGTCGAGGTCGGCCGTGTTGCCGCTGCCAGACTCGATGCGCTTCAGGATCTCGTGCAGCCACGCGGTGCCTTCGCGGCACGGCGTGCACTTGCCGCACGACTCGTGGCGGAAGAACTCGAGCATGCGCGTCGCGGCGCGCACCATGTCGACGTCGTTTGGCACGACGATCAACGACGCCGAGCCGAGCATCGAGCCGGCCGCCTGCACACCCTCGTAGTCGAGCTTCGCGTCGAGCTTGCTCGCGGGCACGATCGGCGCCGAGATGCCCGCCGGCAGCACACCTTTGATGCCGCGGCCGCCGGACACGCCGCCGCCGCAGTGCTCGATCAGCTCGCGGAAGGTCATGCTGCCGAGCGGCAGCTCGTAGTTGCCGGGGCGGTTCACGGCGCCCGACAGACAGTAGATCTTCGGCCCCGCGCTCTTCTCGTTCGGGCCCAGCGCGCGGAACCAGGCGGCGCCGCGTTTGATGATGTGCGGCACGTTCGCGATCGTCTCGACGTTGTTGACGACCGTCGGCTTGCCGTAGAGGCCCGCGACCGCGGGGAACGGCGGCCGCGAGCGCGGCATCGGCCGGCGGCCTTCGAGTGACTCGAGCAGCGCCGTCTCTTCGCCGCAGATGTAGGCGCCGGCGCCGAGGAACACGTGGACCTCGAGGTCGAAGCTCGAACCGAGCACGCCGCGGCCCAACACGCCTGCGGCCTTCGCCTCGGCGATCGCGTCGCGCAGACGTTCGCCGGCCTCGACATACTCGCCGCGGATGTAGACGAACGCCTCGCGGCAGCCGATCGCGTAGCTCGCGATCGCGATGCCTTCGAGCAGCAGGTGCGCTTCGACCTCCATCAGCTCGCGGTCCTTGAACGTGCCCGGCTCCGACTCGTCGGCGTTGACGACCAGATACTTCGGCCCCGGCGTCTTCGGCACGAAGCCCCACTTCATGCCGGTCGAGAACGCCGCGCCGCCGCGGCCGCGCAGGTTCGATTGCTTGACCTCGTCGATGACCTGGGCCGGCGTCAGCTGTTTCAGCGCGCGGTCGAGCCCCTGATAACCGCCTTCGGCGCGATACTCGGCCAGCGAGACGCGCGTGCGCCGGCCCTGGTGCGGCAGCAGCACGCGTTCGTAGGCGAACGGCAGCTTGGATGGCGGTGCAACGTCCGGGTGGCAGTCGTGGTTGCGTGTGCCCGGCGTCGCCGGCACGCTGCCCGCGCGCAGCGTCGTGGCCAGTCCTGCGACGTCGGCCTCGGTGCGCAGGTTCTCGACGAAGCCGTCGCCGACGCGGCACATCGGCGCGCGGTGGCAGGCGCCCATGCACTCGACGGTGCGTTCGAGCGTCACGGCGCCGTCGGCCGTCGTCTCGCCCGCCTTGATCCCGAGCGCCTTTTCGAGGCGCGCTAGCAGCCGATCGCCGCCCATGTAGCCACACGGCACCTGCGTGCACACCTGCACGAGCTTCTTGCCGGTCGGCGCGCGGTGCAGCATCGAATAGAACGTCGTGAGCTCCTGCGCCTGCGCGCCCGACACGCCGACGAACTCGGCGACCGCCGCGACGACGGCCGGCGGCAGGTAACCGACCTCGGCCTGCGCGAGCTTCAACGCCGGCAACAGCGCGCTGCGCGGGTGCGGGTAACGCGCGCGTTCCGCGAGGATCGCTTCGCGGCATGCTGCCGACAGCAGAGCTTCGCCGGCGGCCGGCTGTGGCACGGAGTCGATCACCGGTCGACCTCGCCGAGCACGGGGTCCACGGTCGAGATGATCGCGACGAGGTCGGCGATCAACATGCCCTTGGCCATCGACGGCAGCGCCTGCAGGTTCGCGAACGACGGCGCGCGTTCGTGCACGCGCACGGGGCGGCCGCTGCCGTCGCTCTTCACGTAGAAGCCGAGCTCGCCGCGCGGCGACTCGACCGGCACGTAGGCCTCGCCGGCCGGCGGCCGCAGCCCCTCGGTGTAGTGTTTGAAGTGGTGGATCAGCGCTTCCATCGAGTGCTGGAACTCCGCGCGCAGCGGTGGCATCACCTTGCGGTCGCTGGTGCGGACCGGACCACCCGGCATCGCGGCGAGCGCCTGCTGGCACAGCGACAGGCTCTCGCGCAGCTCGGCGATGCGCACCTGGTAACGCGCATAACAGTCGCCGGCCGTCGCCGTGCAGACGCGGAACTGGAAGCGCTCGTAGCCGCAATACGGGCGCGCCTTGCGCAGGTCGTGCTCGACGCCGCTCGCGCGCAGCAGCGGTCCGCTGACGCCGAGTGCCAGCGCGTCGTCGGCGGCGAGCTTGCCGACGCCGATCGTGCGTTCGCGGAACAGCGGGTTCTCGGTCAGCAAGGCCTCGTACTCGTCGATGCGAGGCGGCAGTGCGTCGAGCACACGCGCGCAGCGCTGCATCCAGCCGTCCGGGAAGTCGTCCTGCAGCCCGCCAGGGCGGATGAACGACGTCATCATGCGCGCGCCGGACATCTCCTCGAACAGGTCGAGCAGCAGCTCGCGCTCGCGGAACGCGTAGAAGAACACCGACAGCGCGCCGAGGTCCATCGCGTTCGTGCCGACCCACACGAGGTGGCTGTTGATGCGCGTCAGCTCCGCGAGCAGCACGCGCGCGACGACCGCGCGCTCGGGGATCTCGCAGCCGAACAACGCCTCGACCGCCAGCGCATACGCGAGGTTGTTGCCGAGCGGGTTCAGGTAGTCGAGTCGATCGGTCATCGCGATCGCGTGCAACCAGTTGCGCGCCTCCATCGACTTCTCGATGCCCGTGTGCAGGTAGCCGATCACGGGCCGGCACGAGACGATCCGTTCGCCATCGAGCTCGAGCTCGAGCCTCAGCACTCCGTGCGTCGACGGGTGCTGCGGGCCGAGGTTGATGCGCATGGTCTCGTTCGCGGTCACCACGGTGCGTCCGTCTCCCGCGTGACTGTGAAGTCCACCGGTTCGTCGCCGAGCGGATGGTCGCGCCGCAGCGGATGCCCGGCGTAGTCGTCCGGCAGCAGGATGCGCGTCAGGTCCGGGTGGCCGTCGAAGCGCACGCCGAACAGATCGTAGACCTCGCGTTCGTACCAGTTCGCGGCCGGCCAGATCGCCACAGCACTCGGCAGCCGCTCCGCAGTCGACGCGCACAGCCGCAGCCAGCGTTGCGCCGCCGGCGCATGCAGCGTCGCGATCACCTCGAAGCGTGCTGCACGCTGCGGCTCGTCGACGGCCGTCAGATCGAGGAAGCGCGTGTAGCCACCCGCTTGCGCCGCACGCAGCAGCTCCGTCCACGACGCCGGCTCGACGCGCACCGTGTCGATGCCGTCGCGGCCGACCGTGTGCACGGCCCCCGGCACGCCAGCAACGAAGTCCGGCGCCGTCATCGGCGATGCCTCCGCGCGATGCGCTCCTGCAGCTTGATGATGCCGTCGATCAGCGCCTCGGGCCGCGGCGGGCAACCGGGCACGTACATGTCGACGGGCACGATCTTGTCGACGCCCTGCACGATCGCGTAGTTGTTGAAGATGCCGCCGCACGCCGCGCAGTCGCCCATCGCGATGACCCACTTGGGCTCGGGCATCTGGTCGTAGATCTCCTTCAACACGGGCGCCATCTTCAACGCGACGCGCCCCGACACGATCATCAGGTCCGCCTGCCGCGGGCTGGCGCGGAACAGCTCGCTGCCGAAGCGCGCGATGTCGAACCGTCCGGCGGCCGTCGACATCATCTCGATCGCGCAGCACGCGAGCCCGAATGTTGCCGGCCACAGCGAGTTCTCGCGGCTCCAGTCCGCCAACCGCGACAGCATCCAACCGGCGCTGCCGCTCTTGCCGCCGTCGGTCGCCGCGGCCGCGCCCTTCGTACTCATCGCCAGTCCAGCGCTCCGCGCGTGCGGGCGTAGACGTAGCCGGCCGTCAGCAGCACGAGGAACCCGCCCATGATCGCGAGGCCGCGGACCCCGAGCTCGCGCACGACGACGGCCCACGGGTAGAAGAACAGCGCCTCGACGTCGAAGATCAGGAACAGCATCGCGACCAACGCGAACTGCACCGGCAACCTCGGCGCGGTGGTCAGCGGCTCGGAGACGCCGCACTCGTAGGGACGGCTCTTCGCGGCACTCGGCACGCGCGGCGACAACCTGCCCGCCAGCACGGAGATACCGGCGGGGATGGCCGCAGCCACTCCCAGGTGCACGGCGAGGGACAGGTCCGTGTTCGCGGCGCAGAGCATCGGGCCCCGTTTCCTACAGGGGTTTTCCCCTGCCCGCAACGAGCGTTCGCACTTTCGAGGCCACGTTCGGCGGCCGCCGCGCGGTCGCGGTCCCGGGTCCTCGCCGCTTCGGCTCGCAGCAGGCCTTGCCGCTTGCGTCCGGTTGCCGATCCCCGCGCAGAAATCGCCGCGCAACGCGTTGCCGCTGCTGTCGTTGGTGCTCGCCGGCTCAGGTGTTCACCGCGCCGGGCGCGGCTTTCGGAACCGACCTCCAACTCGCGAGTCCGAGCACGTAGAGCACCGGCGTCGTGAGCGTCGTCGTGACGAGCGCCATCAGGACCATCATCGCGAACAGCGTCGGCGAGATGATCTTCAGGTCGAGGCCGATGTTGAGCACGACGAGCTCCATGAGCCCGCGCGTGTTCATCAACGCGCCGAGCGCCAGCGACTCGCGCGCCGGGAGACCGGTGAACCGCGCCGCGGCATAGGACCCGCCGAACTTGCCCGCGACCGCGACCGCGATCACGAGCCCGCACAGCAGCCAGTTCTCGAAACCGCTCACGAGGCCGACCTGCGTGCGCAGGCCCGTGAACGCGAAGAACAGCGGCAGGAACAGCACGACGACGACGTCCGTGAGCTTGCCGACGACGACGCGCGCGAGCGGCGAATCGTGCGGGATCAACGCGCCGAACAGGAACGAGCCGAACAGCGCGTGGATGCCGATCGACTCGGTCGCGAACGCCGACAGCAGCAGGCCGACGAAGACGACCGCGATCGCGTCCGCGGTCACGCGCTGGTCCGTCGCGAAGCTGCGAGCCCAGCGCGCGAGGCGCGGCCTCACGAGCAGCAGCATGGCGGCCGTGAACGCGACCGCGAGCACCATCGTGATCAGCGCGGTGCCCGTGTCCGTCTTCGCGATGCCGACGACGAGCGCCAGCAGGCACCACGCGGTGACGTCGTCGACCGCAGCGCAGGCGAGCGCGACGATGCCGAGCGGGGACTTCATGAGCCCCGTGTCGGTGAGGATGCGCGCCAGCACCGGGAACGCCGTCACGGACATCGAGACGCCGACGAACAGCGCGAATGCGTGGAACGGCACGTCGCTCGACGAGAGCCTCGGGTAGAGCAGCAGGGCGAGCGCGCCGCCGAAGACGAACGGGACGACGATGCTCGCATGCGAGACGGCGACCGACGCTTGCGTGCGCTTCCCGAGCACCGTCGTGTCGAGCTCGAGACCGACCAGGAACAAGAACAGCACGACGCCGACCTGCGCGATGATGTTGAGCATCGGCGAGATCGACGGCGGGAACAGGAACGCCGACGCCGCCGGTGCCATATGCCCGAACGCGGATGGCCCGAGCAGGATGCCCGCGAGCATCTCGCCGACCACGGGCGGCTGGCCGAAGAGGCGGAACAGCGCGCCGGTCGCGCGCGCAGCGAGGATCACGACGACGAGTGCGAGCAGCACGTGTGGCAGCGGCTGCGCGGCCGCTTCCCCCGCCGGCGCGCCGAACGTGGGCGCGCCGGGATCCGGTGGGGGCGCGGCGACCAGGTTGCCGAGCTCGCTCACGCCCACGAACGCCGCGATCGCTGCGAGCAGCAGGCCGAGGTAGCAGGCGAGGAGGCGGGCGTTCATCGGGGAGCCGCGAAGAGTCGCCGCACGCGGGCCCGGTGTCTAGAGTCTGGAAGCGCGGTGCGTCGATTGCGGTCGAGGCTCCGCCGACCGTCGGCGTCAGCGAGCTTCTGCGGAGCCGGCCCCGGGGCTAGCATTCCGCCGGCATCGCTCGATCAACCAGGAGAAGCAGTGGCCTATCCAGCAATCGTCTCGCTCTTTCCCGCAGTCGTCATTGCAGCCGTTGTGCGCAGACAGAGGAAGATCGTCGAGCAGTTCCAAGCCGCAGGCGCGACGAGCGCAGACCGCGCCACGACGGCGGCAGCGCTCGGGGTGCACGAGGGGATGGCGTTCAAGCAGTTGCGACGCCATGCCATCCTGCAGGAAGTCGGTGAACGCCTCTTCGTCGACACCGCGCGCTGGGCCTCACATCGTCAGAGGCGCCGTAGGCGCGCGCTGATCTGCACCACCACGGTGTGCATCGTGGTGGGGCTGTTCGTGACCTGGGCCGTGATCTGGCGACCTTGGGGCTGAGGTCGCCCCGAATGCGTCGCTGCCGCTGAGCTCCGTGCGCTACTTGCCGAGCTCGGTACTCAGCCCGGGCAAGGGGACGCTCCGGTCGCGACGGGCGTCCTGGATCTCGAACTCGATCGAAGGCGAAAGGCCCTCGGCGAGCTCAGGTGTCAGCAGGCCGAACTTCACGCAGCTGTCCACGAGCGCTCGCCAAGTGTTCTCGACATCGGTCTTCTGTCGAGTCACGGCGCCGATGAGCTCCGTCGCATCGGACCACTCGAGGTTGCACTGCGGGTCGAAGTCGAAGCGAGGAGGGGTCTGGGGCTTCGCCCCACTGCTGTTGAGCCAGGAGGTGAGAGCGCTCGCGTCTACCATCTGCTTGAGCCAGGTCGCGCGAAGGGCGCGGTCTGTGCGAGCGGACTCGCGAGCGCAGCGAACACCGCGATGGGAACAAGCGTTCGCATGGCGCGGGCATGCTACCGCCTCGCTCGTGCCCTGTGTGGGCGCTGCGAGCATGCGGGACGAGGACTACACGCGCCGATCTGGCGAAACGTCTGGGCTCGCGTTCGAATGGAGCGCGAAACCCATGCGACCCGCAATGAAGCTGACCAGTGGCGTCTTCACTCTCTTCGCGGCATGCGCTGCCACTCCGACAATGAGCTCCGACGAGCTCGGGTTCGTGCACGAACGCATCCGGCTGATCGGCGAGCCCGAGGCCGACGGCGCC
>Ga0111538_10000584_pt1 | contig 49285 bp, 49 predicted proteins | sample SoiMethybrSBSTD1_FD_79669 | JGI IMG/M metagenome (GOLD analysis project Ga0111538, IMG submission 79669) | Bulk soil microbial communities from a Populus tree surrounding site in Tennessee, USA - Soil MetaG P. TD hybrid SBSTD1 (version 2)... | ecosystem: Environmental > Terrestrial > Soil >... | reverse complement strand
GTCAGCGCGACCGGCGCACCGCTCGTCTTGCCCCAGCCGCTGATCCGCACCGAGCTGACCACCTGCTCGCCGGCGTCGATCAGCTTCTGTGGCTCGACCCGGAGATCGTCGAACTCCGCCTCGATGGGGGCGAGGTAGCGGCGCACGCCCTGGTGCCCGCGATACGTGCCTTGCTCCAGGTAGGCCCCGGTGGTGGTCCACTCGATCGCGGGGTCGAAGTAGCGCAGGTACCCGTCCAGACCTTCGCGCCCGTACGCATCTAGCGCACGGCGAACGATCTCCACGTTCTCCTGTGACATCCCTGCTCGCGCAGCCCCGCGGCCTCGAGTGCCTGTCCCTACGGAATCAGGATCGTGAACGAGACGTCGTTGGCCGCTTCCGCGTTCCCCGCCACGGAGTCGTCCGCGCTGAGCTGATAGACCGGCTGTCGCTCGGTGACGACGCGGAAGCCCGAGCCCTGGTCGCCGGGCTGTCCGCAGCCGCGGCCCGCACGGGTCATCACGGATGCGTTCCCCTCGGGAGCGGGCGTGTTCCAATAGTCCAGAGTCACTGCGGCGACCGTCTGGCTCGAGTCGATGCCCGGCGCGATGACGCAGTACCAGCCGGTGGACTCCCGGGTCACGCTCGAGATCCCCTTCGAGTGCGCGGGGGTGCAGGTGACGGGCGAGCCGGTGCAAGTCTGGTAGTCCACGAATGCGCGGGCTCGCACCACATCGCCGAGGTTGAGCGTCGCCTCGTCGATGTCGCCGCCCTTCAGCGAGTTCGGGGAGATGTCGGCCCCGGAGAGGTTGTCATTTGCGACGTTGCCGCTTCGCACCTCTCCCGCTCCGATGTCGGCGCCCTTCACCTGCCCGTTCTTGATGTCGGCGCCGGTGAGGCTCTCGTCGACGACGTCGGCGCCGTTCACCGCGTTACCGGCGACGTCGGCCGCCTTCACCTGGGCACCGGGGCCGAGGTCGTCGGACTGCACGGTGTTCGAGCCGCTCAACGCGACGGCGGTCGTTCCCCCGCCGAGGGCCATGAAGACGGCGGCCGTCGCCATGACGTTGGCGTAGGTCAGGTGCGAGCGCATCCAGTGACGCATGTGGGGACCTCCCTTGTTCGTTTGGCGATTGGGTCTCGGCGGGCCGCGCCGGTCACCGCGACCGCGACTCGAACAGGCCGACGTCGGAACTGCCGCGGCGACCCGCTGCCTCCGGCACCGCGGGGGTCGGCGTAGCCCCGCTACCCCCGCGGCCCGGCGGCTTCGAGCGGCCGTAGGCTAGCCGCCGAATGTCACAGCCCCGCGCACTGACCCACCTTCCGCCCGCTGACGACGTTCGGATCGCCCTCGGAGTCGCCGATCTGGGGCGCGGGGGAGTCGTTGTGGCAGACGAGGCTGCCCCGGATCCGGTTGGTGACGTACTCGTTCGCGTCCGGATCGCCCATCTGGTTGTTCGAGAGCGTCACCGTGCCGTGGACGGTGTTGCGGATGAACCCGAGCCAGAAGCCGGAGTAGCCGTTGATCGTCGCGCCGCCACGGATGACGTTGTCCTCGACGGTCGAGAAGAAGCCGTTGCCGCCCCGCATCCTGACGCCGCCGCTGACGTGGGCGAAGTGGAGCTGAAGCGAGGCTGGGTCATTGGCCCGGACCCCGCCCCGGATCGTGCCGGTATCGGTCAGGCCCCCCTCGCCCGGGTCGGCGCCGAGGATGAAGCTCGCGCCCTCGCCGACCCTGACCCCGCCGCGGACGTCGATCCTCGCCTCGGTCCCGTCGCAGGTCTCGCCGCTGGGCACCACCAGCCGGTGGTAGCTGCCCGAGGCCAGGGTGCCGGTGCAGGTCGAGCCGCCGTGCCCGGGCTTCGCCGCCGCCGGCGCGGCGGCGAGCGCCGTCACGGCGAACATCCCCACGATCACGATTCCCAGCTTGCGCATCAATCTTCCCCTTCCGTGGGTTAGCGCCTGGTCGGCGCGTGTTCCCCGCATGTCAGTTAATTGAGCTTCATGCGTGACTTCCATGTCGGCATGAAGCCCAAACTTCAGGCCAACCGTCCTTGGTCGGCGACCTACTCTATATCGTATTGACGGTGAATATGCAACCGGGCGCATACGTTCTGGAGTAAGACGCCCTGCGCATGGAGATCAGCGGCGTCCTTCCTCGGTCTCGGATAGAACTCCGGTGATGGCTGCCGAGGAGGTCCCGCGCCCGTTTCTGCCCTGGATCGGCAGGGCGTGTCGGCGGGCGCGGGAGGAACGGGGGATCCACCAGGTCGAGATCGCGGCGGCGCTGAAGGTAAACCAGGCGACGGTGTCCAGATTCGAGGACGGCACCGCCTGGCCCCGGCGACCGGAGGAGCTCTTGATGGCCTACGCCGGCCTGCTAGGGATCGACGTCCGAGTGCTGTGGCTGCACGGGCTCGTCTTGTGGATGGAGGCGGAGCCGGTCCTCGATGAGCGAAGTCAGGCCGACCTCCAGGAGGCCATTGGGCGGCTAGGGCCGTCGCCGGCGTAGCTCAGGGCCTCGCCTAGTCTCGCAACGCGGCGGCGTTGAAGGCACCCTCTCGGCTGTCGAAGGCCCGGACCCGGATGATCCGTGCGTCGCGGAGGGTGAAGAGCGCAGACCAGTCCTCATCGATCTCCCGCTCGGGCATTCGTCCCTTGATTCGCACGACGCCGATCACCAGGTCGTCGCCCGCCTGCCGAACATCCTGGAGTTCCATGGAGAGCTCGTCCCACGCCCCGAGGTAGTCGGCCCAGAAGCGGCGAAGGCCCTCGAATCCACTGTATGTGGTTCCGCCGAGCATGCCGTGCGGGATCGTGTCGTACTCGATTTCGGGATCGAAGAGCTCGCTGAGGCGGTCGTCGGTCAACTCCGAGAGCGGACGATCTCCGATCGCGTAGAAGCGGCGCACAACCTCCATGTTCTCCTGCGACATCGCCGACGCAGTATCCCGCTTCCGCCGCCCCGAGCCGGGGCGATCGTCGTCACGCGCATGGAGTGGATACCGCCACCGGGAGCGCCTCGCGGCGGACGCGCTTCGGGCGTCGCGCGCCGCTCGCGCGCCCGGCGATGGCACGTACGAGCACGATCGGCCCGATCACAACTCCAGCCACGAGCCCCGCGAAAAGCGCGAGGGCAAGCAGGGGAAGCGCGGCCACCAGGAGCAGGGCGATCCCGGGAAGCGCCAGCGGAGCCAGCGCCAAGGTCACTATGCCGCCGCCGGCGAGCCAGCTCGAAGCCTCGTCGACGATCTCGCCACGCGTAATGCCGTTCATGAGAGCTCCTTTCGTCGCCTGGTCTATTGACGTGACCCGGCGACGGGCGGATATGTGACCGCGGGCGGGAGGGGTTAAAGCAGCCCCGGTGGCGCGCTAGGCCTTGGCGACGATGTAACCGACGATGAGTCCAACGAGCGCAAGGACCATGAGCACGTTGAGAGCCATTATTAACGCCCGCGTGGTCGGATCCGCTTCCATTCGATACCCCCTTGTTGGCGTTGGTCCTGCGGCCCGGTCGGCCGGGCTGTCAGACCAGAATTTGCGGTTGCAGATCCACCCTATCCGCATGTCGGCGGCTGGCGCAAGCAAGCGGGGTACGCTTCGATCACCATGGCTGGCAGCACGTCGCCGGATGCCGCGATCGAGCTCGTTGACGTCGTCAAGGACCTCGACTCCGTGCGCGTCCTAGACGGCGTCAACCTCGTGGTGCCGCGAGGCGCGATCACGTGCCTGCTGGGGCCGTCCGGCGCCGGCAAGACCGTCACCGTCAACCACATCGTCGGCCTGATCCACCCGTCGAAGGGCGTCGTCAGGCTCAACGGCAAGAACCTCGCGCGCCTCACCGATACGGAGCTGAACGAGGTGCGCACGGACATGGCCGTCGTGCTCCAGGGCTCCCTGCCGTTCACCTGCGGCCTGTTCTTTTCGCTGAACGTCTACGAGAACGTCGCCTCGCCGCTGCGCCAGCGCCGTCCGCGCTGGTCGCCGGAGCGGGTCCACCAGGTGACGATGGAGTCGCTGCGCCTCGTCGGGCTGGCCGAGAACGCGGAGGACATGCCCGACGAGCTCTCCTCCGGGATGGCCAAGCGGGCGGCGATCGCGCGCGCCCTGGCGCTCGAGGCGAGCATCGTCATCATCGACGACTTCGACAGCGGGATCGATGGCGTGCGCCTCGCCCTGCTCTGCGATCTGCTGCGAGCGATCCAGCGCGACGCCGACGCCACGTTCCTGGTCACGACCCACGACATGTCGGCGGCGCGGAAGCTCGCCGACTATGTCGCGGTGATCCACGAGGGGCGCATCGTCGCGAGCGGCGAGGCCGAGTCCGTCTTCGCGTCGAACGAGGACGTGGTCGCGCAGCTCATCGAGGGCCAGCTCTCCGGCCCGATCCAGCTCCGCTCGCCGTAGCGGGCCCGCCGCTCAGATCTCGAGGCGCGACTCCTCGAGGTCGAGCTCGCGGATGACGCGGTTCATGACCTCGTTCGAGATGCTGCCCTCGCTTCGCTCGCGGATCAGCGCGTCGCGCTGGGCCGCGAGGACGATCTGGACCATCCGCTGGTAGGTAAGCGAGCGGTCCTCGTAGCCGTCGTCCTCGATCTTGCCGGCGCGGGCCGCGAAGCGACGCTTTCGGTAGTCGTACAGGCCGCGCATCCGCTCGATGGTCTCGTTGCGCGTCCACTCCTCGGCCTCCAGCTGCTCGAGCTGATTGAGCGCGGCCTTGGTCGCTACGAGCCGGGCGCGCAATTCCTCAGACTCCTCGGTGCCATCGCTCGTGAGCCCGACGGCGCGGATCAGCGCCGGCAGGGACAGCCCCTGGACGACCAGAGTGAAGAAGATGACCGCGAAGGTGAGGAAGATGATCAGGTCCCGGGCGGGGAATGGCGCGCCGGCATCGGTCGTGAACGGGATCGCGAGGGCGGCGGCCAGCGAGACGGCGCCGCGCATGCCGCTCCACGCCACCACCAGCCGGGATCCGGCGCCGGTGCGCCGTCCCCGCTGGCTCTCCCGGCGGTCGACGGCGCGAATGATGTACGGGATCGTGAATGCCCACGCGAGTCGGGTGCCGATCACGACGCCGCTGATCGCGAGCGCATATCCCGCGAGCGTGCCGACGGAGTATCCCGAGAGCGCGTCGACAACGGCGCGCAGCTCGAGGCCGATCAGCACGAACAGGACCGCGTTGATCAGGAAGTCGAGGATGTCCCAGACGAAGAAGCCCTGGAGGCGCGTGCGCGCGGGGATGATGCTCGGCCCGCGGATCCCCATATAGAGGCCGGCCGTGACCGCCGCGAGGACGCCCGACACGCCGATCGCGTTGGCGGGGATGAACGCCGCGTAGCCGGTGAGCAGGGAGATCGTGATGCTCACCTGGGCGTCCTCCGTGCGCTTGCGGATCTCGGCTACGAGCCAGCCGATTACCAGCCCGATCGCGACGCCGCCCGCGGCGGCGAGCACGAAGCGCATCCCCGCGTCCGCGAGCGAGAAGCTCCCGCCGATGACCGCGGCCACCCCGACGCGGTAGGCGACCAGGGCGGTCGCGTCGTTGAAGAGACCCTCGCCCTCGACGATGCTCACCTGCCGACGGGGGACGTCGAACCGCCGCATGATCATGGCCCCGGCGAGCGGATCCGTTGGGGAGACGATCGCCCCGAGCACGAACGCGGCGTCCCACGGCAGCCCCGGGATGAGCTCGTGCGCGACCACCGCGACCGCGCACATCGTCGCGAGGACGAGGCCGATGCTGGTGACCGAGATCGCGCGAAGGTCCCGGCGCAGATCGCCGAGGTTGGCGAAGAACGCCGCGCCGTAGAGAAGGGGCGGCAGGAACACGACCAGCACGACGTCGGGATCGAGATTCACCTCCGGCAGGCCGGGGACGAAACCGAACAGCGCGCCGCCGATGACGAGCACGATCGGATACGGGACGGAGAGCCGTCGAGCCAGCGCGCTCAGCACCGCAACGGCGACGAGCAGCCCGACGATCAGGAGCTCGGCTTGGCCCATGCCTCAAGTGTGACCGCCGGAGCCTTATCCGGCTAGGAGAACGGCGGGCGCCGGTCCGCCCAGGGTCGCTCGGCCTCGATCTGCGCTGCGAGCGACAGCAGCGTCTCCTCGTCGTCGGGATGGCCGACGAGCTGGACCGACAGCGGCAGGCCGTCGTCCGTGAACCCGGCGGGTATAGCGGCGGCGGGGTTCCCCAGATAGTTCCACGGCGGGGTGTGGCCGGTGCGGCGCGTCATGCCGGACAGGGTCCACAGGCCGCGCCGCGTGCTCCACTTGCTCACCGGGACCGGAGGCTCGCCGATCGTGGGCGTCAACAGGACATCGCAGTCGTCGAAGATCGCGTTGATGCGCGCCGCGTACCTCGGGATCAGCGCCTTCGCTCGCCGCACCGCCGCGTCCGGGTAGAGCCTGCCCAGCCGCGCGAGGTGGCGCGTGTGCCTTCCGAGCCGCTCGGGGTGGGGGAGGGTCCTGGCGTCGTCGGTGATGCCCCGCAGGTATAGGACCGAGACCTGGTTTCCGACGCCGCGGTAGGTGGGATCGCGCCGCACGACTCGGTGGCCCAGCGACCCCAGGACCTCGGCCATCTCCTCCACGGCGCCGCGGCAGCGATCGTCCAGCATGGGCGGGGCGAGCGCGCGCGCGACCTTGGCGGAGACCGCGACTCGCAGCTTGCCGGGGGAGGCGCGGGCGGCGTCGACGAACGGGCGCCGGGGAGGAGGGGGCTGGTGTGGGGCGAGCCCGCCGCCCGCCGTCACGTCGAGCAGGATCGCGGTGTCGAGCACGCTTCGCGTGAGGTAGCCGTTGACCGACATCCCGTGCCAGTGCTCCATGAGGGGGTCGAGTGGGACCCGCCCCCGCTGCGGCTTCAGGCCGAACAGCGAGCAGCAGGCAGCCGGGAGGCGGATCGACCCGGCGCCGTCCGAGGCGCTAGCCGCCGGCGCGAGGCCCGCGGCCACGGCGGCGGCGCTGCCCCCGGAGGAGCCGCCGGGGACCCGCATCGGGTCCCATGGGTTGCGCGTGATCCCCCAGGTCGGCGACTCCGTGAACATCGCGAAGGCGAGCTCAGGCAGGTTGGTCTTGCCGATCACCACGGCCCCGGCCGCCCGCAGTCTCCTGACGACCTCCGAGTCGGCCCGCGCCGGCTCGTCCACGCAGCCGGTGCCCAGGGTGGTGATCTCCCCGGCGACATCCTGGGTGTCCTTGATCGCGATCGGCACTCCCAGGAGGGGCGCGTCCTCGCCGGAGGCTCGGCGGCGGTCGGCCTCGTCGGCCTCGGCCGGCGCATGCTCGGTCCGGACGACGCGGAACGCGTTCAGCTGGGTCTCGAGCCGGGCGATCCGCTCGAGATAGAGGGTGACCAGCTCGCGAGAGGAGACCTCGCCGGAGCGAACCATCTCCGCCTGGCGAGCGACGCCCGCGAACGCGGTGTCCACGTCGGCCATCGAGCGAGGCACTCTATTGCCGGCCGGACGAATCGCCGCGTGGTCCGTCAGCAGCCCGTGTCGAGTGTCGCGAGCAGCAGGACCGTCGCGGCCGCGTAGTCGAGAGCTGGCTCGGAGGTGACGTAATCCGCTCGCCGGTCCTCGTAGGCGGCGAACTCCGAGTCGAACGGTCCGCCGATCTTGAACCCCTGGTCGCGGACCTGCCGGAGCGGCGCCGGACCACCGACGACCCCGCCGGTGGGCAACGCGTTGCCGAAGACCGAGGCCCAGTGGTGTGGATGGACCGGCGACCGCGGGCCATACCCGACCACGAAGCTCGTCCCGAAGGGATTGCGCCCGAGCAGGTAGTCGCGGGCCCCCGCCGCGACCGCCCGCCCGCGCCTGAGCCCCGCTGCGCACCCGGCGAGGCCTGCGAGCGCCCCACTCGCCCCGTTCTGAGCCGTCGTGCCCCAGGTGAAGAAGCCCGGCATCCCGAACGCGTTGGACCCGGCCTGCTGGCGGGCGATCGCGCCGAACTGATCGAGGCGGCCACACGCGAAGTGGCGATCGGCGGCGTCGCCGAGGGCCGGCGCTCCGAGCCCGCCGCAGATGTCGGCCGCGGCGAAGCTCGCGAAGGAGTCGACGACGCCGAGCGTGCCGTCCGCCTCGCTCTGCTCAGAGTGGAGGAAGCGCATCGCGTCGGCGAGGTACGACTGGTCCCCCGTGGAGCGGAAGAGCGCGGCGGCGCCGCTCGCCATCGAGTCCTTCCATAGGCTGTCGTGGTAGAAGCCGCCCGGCAGGCGTGGAGTCGGCTTCGCGGAGGCCTCGCCCGCTGCGTACCACTGTCGCGCCTGGCTCAGGTCCTCCGGGTTGTGCGTGCGGTCGTAAGCGAGCGCCAGCGCGGTCGCCGCCTTGCCGGCGATGTCGCCGCCGATACCGCCCGACGTGATGCCGGGGTACGCCCGCCGACGCGCGATCCCCGGAATCCCCGAGCCGTCGTCCTTGGCCGGGTCGCGGAATCCGTGGTTGTGGTCGCGCTCGTCCCCGACCTGGGCGATGAAGAGGTTCGGGCGCGGGTGCGCCTTGCGCAGCCACCGGACCCCGACCGCGGCCGCTGAGCTCAGCTTGGCGCGATGGCCCGGGTCGATGCGGGCGGCGGCCTCGAGCACGGCGGCCGCATAGGCGGTGGTCTGGGCGAAGTGGATCATGTCGCCGGCGTCCATCCAGCCGCCCACGAGGTCGAAGTGCCGTCCGTCATAGGGGCCGCCCTTCACCGTGGCGTCGTGGAGATGCGAGGGGCGGTGGAAGGGCGACTCCCGGCCATCGGTGTTCCACGCGAAGAACTTGAGGATCGTGTCGATGGCGTCGCCGGACCCGACCCGCCGGACCGGCCAGGGGCGTGACGTCCGGTTGATTGCCGGCACCCGCACGCGGTATCTGCCGGGCTCGTCAGCCCCGCTCAGGGGCGCGGCGTAGGCATGGCGCCACGGGGAGGGGCTACCGGCGGCGCTCCTGAGCAACCCCCCTCCGACCGGATCCCCGTGGCCGTCGAGGATGACGTAGCGCCTGCCCCCGAGGCCGGTGTCACTGCCGACGATCGCGACCTTGGAGTCGCTCGGGGCGCTGGGACCCCCGACCCCGATCCGTGGCGGCGTCCCGGTCTGGGCGGGCGTGGCAGCCGCGATGGCGGCCGCGAGAAGCACCGTCCCAGGCCCGGCCCACATCCCTAGCCCGCTTGGCTCGCCGGACGGATCAGGACCTCGTTTACGTCCACGTGCTCGGGCTCGGACAGCGCGAAGAGGACCGCCCGTGCGATGTCGTCGTCGGCGAGCGCCTCAGTGGGGCGCTCGCTGAAGAACTCGGTGTCGGTCATCCCCGGCTCGATCAGGGTCACCCGGATGCCGTTGTTCTCGTGCATCTGGCGCAGCTCGGAGCGAAGCGCCTCGCCCGTCGCGGACACGGCCCACTTCGTCGCCGAGTAGAGCGACCCGGGGAGGGTCCGGCGCCCGGCGACCGAGCTCGTCAGGACGTAGTGGCCGGTGCCGCGCTCGAGCATGTGGGGAAGGGTGGCCCGGATCGTCAGCGCGACGCCCAGGACATTGGTCAGGACCATGGAGCGCCAGTGCTCCGGACTCTCCTCGAGGAAGCCCCGCTTCGCGCCGAACCCGGCGTTGGCGAACACCGCGTCGATGCGGCCGAAGGCATCGAGCGCCCGCTGGGCGAGCGCCTGGTCGTCCTCCCACTCGGCGACGTCGCAGCGCGCCCCGACCGCTCGCTCATCGCCCCCCAGGTCGGCAGCGAGGTCGCGCACGCGATCCTCCCGCCTCGCGCCCAGCACGAGGCGGTAGCCGGCCTGCGCCGCGCGCCTCGCGGTCGCGGCGCCGATGCCGCTCGACGCGCCGGTGATGAGGAGAACCGGGTCCTCCGGCATGGCGATCGATTGTATGCCCGGATACGAGGGGACTTAAGCCGCCGCTGCCATAATCGGGCGCCTGGATCCGAACGTCAAACGGAAGATCCGGCTCGTCGTCGCACTGAGCGCCGCGGTCCTCTTGGCCGTCGGCCTGATCTACACGTCGTTCTCCGCCTCGTCGGAGGCGAAGCAGCCCTCCGACCTCGTGAACGCAGGGTCAGGCGGCTCGTACGAGATGACCGGCGTCGTGGTCCCGGGATCGATCCGCCACCGCGGGTCCGAGCTCGACTTCAAGATGGCCGACCGCGCGGGGTCCGCGACCTCGATCCCGGTTCGCTACCACGGCGAGATCCCGGACCCATTCCGAGCCGGCCGCGAGGTCATCATCAGGGGGAGCGTGGCGAACGGGACCTTCATGGCCGAGCGGGACAGCCTGATCACGAAGTGCCCGTCCAAGTACGCGACGCAGGCCCAGCAGGACCCGCAGCACGTGATCATCACCAATTGAGGTCCCCCCGGCCGTGATCACGCTCGGTGCCGCCTGCCTGATCCTCGCCTTCGCCGTCGCGATCTACGCGGGTGTGGCGGCCCTGGTGGGGACGCGGGGCGACCGTCGCTACGTCGACTCGGCGCGCCGCGGGGTCTACGCCTTCGCGGTGTTGCTCACGATCTGCGTCGTGATCGTGGAGGCCGCGTTCGTCCGGACCGACCTCTCGCTGCAGGTCGTCGCCGACCACTCCTCCACGACGACGCCGGCCTTCTACCGGCTGACCGCGATGTGGTCGAGCCAGGAGGGCTCGCTGCTTCTGTGGGCTTGGGTGCTGTCGCTCACCTCCTCGGCGGTCCTGTTCGCCACGCGCAACAAGCACCGCGAGATCACGCCCTGGGCGACCGCCGTGCTGATGGGGCTGGGCACTTTCTTCACCGGCCTGATGCTGTTCGCCGCGAGCCCATTCGCCCGCCTCGACCCGGTGCCCCCCGAGGGCGTCGGGCTCGAGCCGCTGCTGCGCCACCCGGCGATGGCGATCCATCCGCCGATGCTCTACACGGGCTACGTCTTCTTCGCGATCCCCTTCGCGTTCGCGATCGGCGCGCTCATCACCCGCCGCCTGGACGCGAGCTGGATCCGCTCCACGCGGCGCTTCGCCCTGATCGCGTGGCTCTGCCTGGGGGTGGGCATCCTGCTCGGCGCGCGCTGGTCGTACTCGGAGCTCGGGTGGGGCGGCTACTGGGGATGGGACCCGGTTGAGAACGCGTCGCTCATGCCGTGGCTCGTCGGCACGGCGTTCCTGCACTCGATCATGGTCCAGGAGCGGCGCGGGATGCTGAAGGTGTGGAACGTCTCGCTGATCTGCGCCACGTTCTCGCTCGCGCTGCTCGGGACCTTCCTCGTCCGCTCGGGCATCCTGGACTCGATCCACGCCTTCGGTGAGTCCACCGTCGGCGCCCCGCTGCTCGCGCTGATCGGGCTCGTCGTGGTCGGCTCGACGCTCCTCATCGTCTCTCGGACGGCCGACCTCCGCTCCGAGAAGCGGATCGATTCGCTCGTCTCGCGGGAAGCGATCTTCCTGGTCAACAACCTGCTCCTGGTGGGGCTCGCCGTCGTGATCTTCTGGGGCACGTTCTTCCCGCTCATCTCGGAGGTCTTCACGTGGGACAAGACGTCGCTCGCCGCGCCCTGGTTCGACCGCTACACGACGCCGCTCGCGATCCTGCTGGTGCTGTTCACGGGGATCGGCCCGCTGTTCGCCTGGAGGCGGGTGAGCCTCGGTTCGGCGAAGCGGCTCCTGGCGCGCCCGGCGATCGCGGCCGCGGCGGTGACGGGCCTGCTCGCCGCGTTCACGGATGCCCGTTCGCACCCGCTGGCGCTGGTGATGTTCGGGTTCGCCGCGTTCACCCTCGCGGCGCTGCTACAGGAATTCGCCCGGGGCGCCGCCGCGTACCGCTCGCTCTCCGGGGGCTCCTACGGCCGGGCGCTGATGGCGCTGTTCGCTCGCAACCGCCGCCGCTACGGCGGGTACGTCGTTCACGCCGGGCTGGCGATCCTGCTGATCGCGGTCGCGGCCTCCTCGAGCTTCCAGACCAGCCGCGACCTCCGGCTGCGCCCCGGGGAATCGGCGGTGGTCGACAACTACAAGATCACCTACGAGAAGCCGACCGCCGAGATCGATCCCCCGGAGCAGCGGCTGACGTTCGGCTCGGTCCTCGCGGTGACGAAGAACGGGAAGCCCTACGCGACGCTCTACCCCTCGCGCAACTACTACTCGGGCGTCGGCGCGCCCACGGGCGGCGGGCCGATCCGGAGCTTCTTCGAGGGCGAGGCCACCAGCGAGGTCGGCCGCCGGACGACCGTCGGCGGTGACCTCTGGACCTCGATGATCCCGGACCTCGGGCCGATGAACCACCTGATCGCGAGCGCGGACAACAGGCTGGAGAGGATCGGCCGCGGGATCAAGCCCGGCGACGTTCAGGCGCAGCAGGCGTTCGGGGCCCTACAGGGGCTCGCGGTCCGAAAGATCGAGCAGCGCTATCTGGCTGACCCGCCGCCCGCCAACTTCCGCGTCAACGTCAACCCGCTCGTGACATGGATCTGGGTCGGCGGCGCGATCGCCGTGATCGGCGGCCTCGTCGCGATCTGGCCCGCTCCGGAGGCGCGCCGGCGGCGGGTCTCCGACGTCTACGCCGCGCGCCTCGCGCGCGATCTCGGCCGCGCCTGAGGGACCCTCGCGCCGTGGAGATCCTGCTCGCCCTCGTGATCGTCGCGGTCGTGGTGTGGTTCGTGAGCGGGCCGCTTCGCCGATCGGCGGGGGAGACGAGAAAGGCGTCCGAACGGCTGGAGGACCCTCACGTGGCCGAGCTCCGGGCGCGCAAGGAGGCCAAGTACCGCGAGATCAGGGACGCGGAGCTCGATCGCGAGCAGGGAAAGCTCTCGCGGGCCGACTGGGGCCGCCAGGACGCCGAGCTGCGCAGGGAGGCGATCGAGATCCTGAAGGAGCTGGATCGGGCGAACGCGGAGGCCGAGGAGCGGGCCGCCGCCGAGCGCTGAGCGGCCGGTGGCCCCCGGCTAGACTCTCCCGGCGATGGAAGTCGTGCTGGGCGTAATCCAGGTGATCATCTCGATCGTGCTGATCTTCCTCGTGCTCCTTCACTCCGGCAAGGACACGGGGCTGTCCGGCGCGTTCGGGATCGGGCAGACGGGCAGCACGTTCGGCGGTGGATCGCTGGTCGAGAGAAACCTCGACCGGTGGACGATCCTGTTCGCGATCCTGTTCGTCCTCAACACCATCGTCCTGCTGAAGATCTGAGCCGGACTTCAGCCTGCGTACGCAGGCTTTATATTGCGCCGGACCAGGGGGACCCCCGCCAGGTATGGCACCAAGCGCACCGACGGGCAGGAGAGGATCACTGATCACGCGCGCGGCGATCGCCGCGGCGTTGCTGTGCGCGCTCGGGGTGGGCGCCTCCCCGGCCTCGGCGGCGACGAAGCAGGTGCGATACGGCGGCTACGCGTTCCGGGTGCCGGCATCGTGGCCGGTCCACGACCTCGCCCAGCGGCCGACGACCTGCGTGCGGTTCGACCGCCATGCCGTGTACCTCGGATCTCCGGGCACCGAGCAGCGCTGCCCGGCGCACGCGGTCGGTCGCAGCGAGGCGATCCTCGTCGAGCCGCAGGCCGACGCGCCGAAGGCCCAGGCCGCGCCGACCGTGCGCGCGCCCGCGGGGAGCGCGAGCCCGGCGCAGCTTCCGGGCGGTCCGACGGCTTCTGAGGCGAGCGTCGAGGTGCCGTCGGCCGGCGTGGTCGTCACCGCAACCTGGCGTCGCCACCGCGACGTGGTCCGCCGGATCCTCGACGGGGCGGAGCTGCGGCAGGGCCGCCCGATGCAGGTCGAGCCTCGCGCCGCGGCGCCGGCGGCGCCGCGGTCCACCGTCTCCCGCGCGGCCTTCCGGAAGGGGCTCGGGTTCGACGCCTGCGCGGCACCGTCGCGTTCCGCGATGTCCGCGTGGCTCTCCTCGCCCTACAAGGCCGCGGGCGTCTACATCGGCGGCGCCAACCGCGGTTGCAGCCAGCCGAACCTGAGCCGGCGCTGGGTGCGCCATGAGACGAACGCGGGCTGGGCGCTGATGCCGATCTACGTCGGCCTTCAGGCGCCCGGGACGAGCTGCAACTGCGCGACGATCAATTCGAGCCAGGCGAAGGCGCAGGGCCGGGGGGCGGCCGCGGACGCGATCGCGGACGCCCGGGCGCTGGGGATGGGACCGGGCAGCCCGATCTACTTCGACATGGAGTACTACGCCCGCGCCTCCAGCAGCATCCGGACAGCGCTGCGATTCCTGAAGGGGTGGACCAAGGGCCTTCACGACCACGGCTACGTCTCGGGCGTGTACAGCAGCGCCAGCGCGGGGATCAGCGACCTCGTGAGCCGCTACGGCTCCAACTATCCGGAGCCCGACGACATCTGGATCGCCAACTGGAACGGCCGCGCGACGACCGACGACCCGTTCGTCCCCGGCCGCTTCTGGAGCGATCACCAGCGCATCCACCAGTTCCGCGGCAGTCACAACGAGCGCTACGGCGGGCACACGATCAACATCGACACGAACTACCTCGACGGCGCGGTCTTCGGCGCCGCCGACGAGGACGGCGACGGGGCGCCGGACCCGCTCGACCTCTGCAACGGGGCACAGGGGCCGGTGGAGAACTCGGGCTGCCCGTATCCCAGCCACGTCTCGGGCGGGCTCGTCGACTACCTCGACCCGGTCTCGGGCGACCCGCGCGAGGGCGATCACTTCACGACCACGGGGAAGGTCGGCGCCGCCTACAGCTTCCAGTCCAACCTCGGGTTCCTGCTGGACCGCCACCTCCCCGGCACGGTTCCCCTGTTCAGCTGCGATGCCAATCACGACCAGTTCCTGTCGCGTGACAAGGGCTGCGGCGCCGCGAAGCGCCTCGACACGGTCGGCTTCGCCTACGCGGGCAAGCCGGCCGGGACTCCGGCGGCCGCGATCTACCGCTGCCGCGCGGCCGGCACCGGCGAGCTCAGGGTCACCTACGGGTCCGACTGCAACGCCCCCGACACCAACGAGGGCCTGCTCGGATACACGGTCTCCGTCGCCAGCCTCGGCCGCTACCTGAGCTCCGCCGGGGGTGTCCCCGGCAAGGGCGATCACCGCACGACCACCGCCGGCGTCGCCCCGCCCTACCGGTTCGAGGCCAACCTCGGCTTCCTGTTGACCCAGGCGGAGCCGGGCACGGTCCCGCTCTACAGCTGCGACACGGGCGGCGACCAGTTCCTCTCGCGCGACGGGGCCTGCGGCGGCGCCGCGCTCCTCGGCACCGTCGGCTACGCCTACGCGCGCAAGCCGATCGGGCTCCCCGCGCGCGCGATCTACCGCTGCCGGGGAGCCAACTCGGGCGAGCTCACCGTCGAGTACGGGTCCGACTGCAACGCGCCCGACACCAACGAAGGCTTGCTCGGATACACGATCTCCGTCGCTCCCCTGGGCCGCTACCGCGACTCCGTCGAGGGGGACCGCCACAAGGGCGATCACCTCACGACCACCGGTGGCGTCGACTCCGCCTATCACTTCCAGGGGAACCTCGGCTTCGTGTTGACCCAGCGCCTCGCGGGAACCGCTCCCCTCTACGGCTGCACCTCCCACCGCGACCAGTTCCTGTCGCACAAATCGGGCTGCGGGCGCGGCAAGCCCCGTGGCCTCGTCGGGTGGATCTACTCGAGCGCGCCCTCGGGAACGCCCAGCCGCGCCATCTATCGGTGCAAGCGCAAGAACGGTGAGCGCTACGTCTCCGGCAAGCGCACCTGCGGGCACTCCGCGAAGAAAAAGGGGCGCCGGCTCGGTTACGCCGGCCTGAGCCCGCTCCCCGGCTGATCGCCGCGACCGACTAGTTTCGGGCCCGCAGCCGGTCTCATTGGCGTAGGCGAATCGAAAGGAGCATCCGATGGGAAGGATCGTCGTAACCGAGTTCGCGTCGCTTGATGGGGTCATGGAGGACCCGGGCGGATCCGAGGACTTCAGGCATGGCGGCTGGACGTTCGAGTACTGGCGCGGGGACGACGGCGACAAGTTCAAGGTCGACGAGACCATGAACTCGGCGGCACTGCTGCTGGGCCGGGTCACGTACGAGGGCTTCGCGGACGCCTGGCCATCGCGCGAGGGCGAGTTCGCGGACAAGTTCAACCGGATGCCGAAGTACGTGGTCTCGACCACCCTCGAGGACCCCGAGTGGACCAACTCGACGGTGATCAGCGGCGACGTCCCCCAGGCGGTGGCGCGGCTGCGCGACGAGATCGAGGGCGAGATCGTCGTCCACGGCAGCGCGACCCTGGTCCAGACGCTGCTCGACAACGATCTCGTTGACGAGCTGCGACTGATGGTGTTCCCGGTCGTGCTCGGGTCGGGCAAGCGGCTGTTCGCGGACGCCGACGACAAGAAGTCCCTGCGCCTCACCGATTCGATGACGGTGGGCGACGGCGTGGCGATCCTCGTCTACCAGCGCGCAGCCGACGGCGAGGAGTGACCCGGATGTCGGACGCCACCGAGCTGACCCCGATCGGGAGGGTCGAGTCCACCCTCACCGATCGGGCGTCGGCCCCCAAGCAGGGCAGCGAGGGCGCGCCGGACGCATGGCTGGTGTTCGATCCGGCGTTCGCCGACGCGTTGGCGGACGTGGAGCCAGGCGATGCCGCGATCGTCCTCTCGTGGCTTCACCAGGCCGACCGGAGCGTTCTCCGGGTGCATCCGCGCGACGATCCGGCGAACCCGCTTCGCGGCGTCTTCAGCACGCGCTCGGGGGATCGCCCCAATCCGATCGGGCTGCATCCAGTCGAGGTGGTCGCGGTCGAGGGGAACCGGATCCGTGTCCGGGGGCTCGAGGCGATCGACGGAACGCCGATCGTCGACCTGAAGCCTGAGCTCAAGGCCGGGGGCGCGGCTCGCTCCGGGGACGGAGCGCTGGCGCGCGGGAAGCCGGCGACCCGGCTGCCGGCGCGGGACCTGGAGCGAGCGCGGCGCTTCTATGCCGAGAAGCTCGGCCTGGAGCCGGCGGAGGAGCGCCCCGGCGGGCTGCTCTACCGCTCCGGGGGCGTCGAGTTCGCGCTTTTCCAGTCGGCGGGCGGACCGCCCGGTGGGCACACGCAGATGGGCTGGGAGGTGGATGACATCGAGGCCGCGGTGCGCGAGCTCCGCGGGCGCGGCGTCGTCTTCGAGGAATACGACCTGCCGGGACTCAGGACCGTGGACGGAATCGCCGACATCGAGGGCAACTACCCGAGCAAGGGCGGCATCGGCGAGCGGGCCGCGTGGTTTTGCGACAGCGAGGGCAACATGCTCGGGATGGGCGAGCCGATACGCGAGCCGAGGCCGCCGTCAGGATGACCGGACGGTGACGCTGTCGTCGCTGAGGTGGAGGGTCCCGGTCGTGCCGTTGGCTCCCTTGAACTCGAGCGTCCCGCCGCGCTGTGCGCTCGTCTGAGCCGACCTGCCCTGGGGCGCGCTCGTGATCGTGAGCGGGCCGGCGTGGGGCACGTCGACGCGGTCCGACGTCTGGCGGACCCTGATGAAGTCCTGCCGGAAGACGACGAGCCGGCCCGTCGACCGCTGATCGGGCTTCGCGCCGGCGTAGACCGCGGTGAGCATGCGATGGTCGGAGATGCGCCAGGCATTGGTGACCGGCCACAGCTCCACGGGCTGCACCGGGCCGCTCGCCGCGAGCTCGTGGCCGAGGATCCGCCCGGGATAGGTGCTGTGCATCGTGCTACCCGGCGGGCCCTGGTGGCGATGGCGCGGGCGCGGGTTCGAGGCCCGTGCGGCGGGCGGCGCGCCGGGCCCGCCTCCCGACCCGGATCTGGTGGTGCCGCTGGGTCCGACGCCGGCCTGCGGGCCGGCGGTGGACGTCGTCGATCCGGTGCTCGAGCCGCTGCCGGAGCCACACGCGGCCAGAGCGATCGCGACGGCGATCGCCGGCAACGACGCGGCGATCCGGACCCCGGCGGTCGCCGGGCGGCGGCTCACTGTTCCCTGATGTTCACGAGCTCGTTGCGCACGCACCGGTTGTTCGTCCTCAGCTTCGCCCATCCCTCGCGGCTCGACAGCGAGAACCCGGGCGTCGAAGTGGTTCCGGAGAAGCAGTAGCGGTAGCGATGCTGGTTGTTCCAGCGCTTTCGCACCCTGGTCCACTGCTTGGCGTGCACGCGGCGGTAGACCTCCGGGAGCGACCTCTTGATCCCGCCGTAGGAGACCTGGCCCAGGTTGCGCAGGCTCCACTTGTTGGCGCACCTCGACCTCTCGGGCGGGCAATTGCTCGCGGCGCCGTAGTTGAAGAAGAGCCCGCCACGCCGGTGGAAGATCGCCCCGTGCACGAGGGCCTTCGTCGCCTTCGGCTTATTCCACTGCGGCTCGACGTCGCTCGCGACGGCGACTCCCTCGTGCCTGTAGTGGCGGCCGTGCCGGCGCTGGTAAGTGTGGAGGCGATCGGACATCCTGCTCTGGTGGCGACCCGCCTTGCGGATGTTGCGCCGGCTCATCCAATTGGGCATGTTGTTCGTGTTTCCGTACGTGATCCGGGCCGAGCCGCGGCTGTAGCACTTGCCGTTCGTGCGGTATGCGTCCGCGGCGGCCTTGAGCGCGTCGAGGATGTCTTGATTCGCGAACTCCGTCCCGGTCCGGAGCTGGGTGCCGAGCGCCCCGTGGTGCCGGCTGGGCTTGCCGAAGTCCATGAGCAGAACCCTGGTCCGGTTGGACTGCCGGCGCGCGAACGCGCACGCGTCGTTTCGCGCCTGGCGCCTCAGATCACGCTCGCTTCTCGCCGTCATGTACCAGGCCGGGACCGGCTGCGGTGCGCTGCGCTTGAACCTGGCCATCTTCGAGGTGCTCGTCTCCGTCGCCTGGCCAGTGTTGCCGGTGGCGCCGGTCGGGCCCGAGGCTCCGGCCGGCTCCGGCGCCTCGGCGCCGACCGTGAACCGCCGGGTCGCGGCGGCCGAATTGCCGGCGGGGTCGGTCGCCCGGACGCTGAAGGTGTAGCCGCCGTTCTGCAGCGGGGCGGGGGGCTCGTACTGCCCGTTGGCCGGGCACGGAGCGAAGGTGGGGGAGGTGGGCCTGAGCGAGCAGGTGAACGTCGCCGAGCCGTCGTCCGACGCGAAGGTGAACGTGGGGAGGGGGTTGCTCACCACTCCTGCGGGACCGGACTCGATCGACACGGTGGGCGGGGCGGTGTCGACGGCGAACGTGCTCGATTCCGGGGTCGGATCCGCCCCGCCTGACGCGTCGCTCGCGCGAACGCGGAAGGTGTGGGCTCCGTCCGGCAGCTCCGTGAATGCCCGCGGGGAGGCGCAGGGCGCGAATGGCGCCGCGTCCAGGCTGCACGCGAAGCGGGCGGCGGGTTGAGAGGAGGAGAACGCGAACGACGGGCTCGCGTCCGCCGTTGGGCCGCTCGGCCCGGCGTCGATCCGCGTGTCGGGCGCGCCCACGGTACCGGCCCGGATACCGTCGCTCGGCGGGTCCGTGGCCGCGAGCGCGACCGCGGCCGGCAGCGCCGCGATCACCGCGGCGAGGAGAACCGTCGGGAGCCGCCGAAGGCGGCGCCCGGTAAACGGCGATCTAGGCAACGAACTTCCAGGAAGGCGAACGCAAGCGGTCCATCATTGCCACTCGGGGGGCTCACGGCCAACTTTTGCAACGGAACTTGCGGCGAGGGTGTCCTTTTCGGCGTCCCCGGTTCGTCTCAGGGGCGAACATTCCCTGAAAGGAGGAACCGTGAAGTACATGTTGCTGATTCATCAAGGAGATACGCCGACGCCACGCTCGCCCGAGGATTGGGCGCGGCTGTCGGAGGACGAGCAGCGGCAGGTGTTCGCTGACTACCAGGCCATCAACGAGACCCCGGGCGTCACCCCGGGCCAGCAGCTCGATTCCCCCGAGGCGGCGACCACGGTGCGGGTCGAGGGCGGCGAGACGCTCGTCACCGACGGCCCGTTCGTGACCGTCAAGGAGGCCCTCGGCGGCTGGCTTCTCTACGAGGCCGACGACCTCGACGCGGCGATCGAGCTCGCGGCGCGCATTCCCGCGGCGCGGTTCGGCGGCGGGATCGAGATCCGGCCGGTGGTGGAGCGATAGCGATCGCGCCCCTCGAGCAGGTCTTCCGCGACGAGTGGGGACGTGTCCTCGCCTCCCTGATCGGCTTCCTCGGCGACTTCGATCTCGCCGAGGAGGCCGCCCAGGAGGCGTTCGCGATCGCCGCGGAGCGCTGGCCGCGCGACGGAACGCCGGACAGCCCGCGCGCGTGGCTGGTGACGACGGCGCGAAACCGGGCCATCGACCGCCTCCGCCGCGATCGCACCGGCGCCGAGAAGCTTCGGTTGCTCGACGAGCACGAGGCCGCTGAGGACGAGGTGGACGAGACGCTGATTCCCGATGAGCGGCTCGAGCTGCTCTTCACCTGCTGCCACCCGGCGCTCTCGCTCGACGCCCAGGTGGCGCTGACCCTGAGGACGCTGGGCGGGCTCTCGACCGACGAGATCGCGAGCGCCTTCCTCGTCCCCAGGGAGACGATGGCGAAGCGGCTTCTCCGGGCGAAGCGGAAGATCAAGGCGGCGGGCATCCCGTTCCGGGTCCCGCCGGCGCATCTTCTGCCGGAACGCCTCGCGGCGGTCCTCGCCGTCATCTACCTGGTCTTCAACGAGGGGTACGGCGGTCGAGGTGAGCTCTCGGCCGAGGCGATCCGGCTGGGCCGGGCGCTGGCGGAGTTGATGCCCGACGAGCCGGAGGCGCACGGGCTCCTGGCGCTGATGCTGGTGAACGACTCCCGGCGCGAGGCCCGGTTCGCGGCCGGCGAGGTGGTGCTGCTGCGCGATCAGGACCGGTCGCTCTGGGATCGGGAGGAGCTCGCCGGCGGCAGGGCGGCCCTCGAGCGCGCCGTCGCGCTGGGGGGTCGCGGGCCGTATGCGATCCAGGCCGGCCTCGCGGTGCTCCACTCCGCCGAGTCGCCGGATTGGCACCGCATCGCCGCTCTCTACGGCGACCTCGCGGAGCTCACCGGCTCGCCGATCGTCGAGCTCAACCGCGCCGCGGCCATCGGCGAGGCCGGCGACGAGGATGCGGCCCTGGCCATCGTCGAGCGGCTCGAGCTCGACCGCTACCACTACATGCACGCCACGCGAGCCGACCTCCTGCATCGCCTCGGCCGCACCGACGACGCCAGGGCCGCATACGAGCGGTCGCTCGAGCTCGTGCGCTCCGACGCCGAGCGGCGCTTCCTGGAGCGGCGCCTGGCGGAGCTCGGGTAGAACGGGAGCGATGAAGCTCGGGGTACACCTGCCGCTGATGGAGTTCGGTGGCGAGGGCCTGTCGCGCCGGCGCCTGATGGATGCGGTTGACGCGGCGCGCGAGTCCGGCCTGGCGGCGGTCTCGACGAATGATCACTTCGTCTTCACGACCCCCTGGCTCGACGGGCCGACCGCGCTTGCCGCCGTGATCGAGCGCTCCGGCGATATGACGTTGGCCACGACGATCTCCCTCGCGGCGCTTCGCGGGCCCGTCTCGCTCGCCAAGACGCTCGCGGCGCTGGACCTGCTCAGCGAAGGGCGCCTGATTGCCGGCGTCGGCCCCGGCTCAACCGATCGCGACTACGCGGCGCTCGGCATCCCCTTCGAGGAGCGGTGGAAGCGCTTCGACGAATCGGTCCCGATCCTGCGAGCGCTGCTGCGCGGCGAACAACCGCCGGCGGGACCCCATTTCGCCGCGCCGGATCGCCCGCTGGCGCCCCGTCCCCATCGGGGCGAGGTTCCGCTCTGGATCGGGAGCTGGGGCTCCGACGCCGGCCTGGCGCGCGTCGCGCGGCTGGCCGACGGGTGGCTCGCCTCCGCCTACAACACGACGCCGGAGCGATTTGCGATCACGAAGGAGTCGCTGGCGCGGAAGCTTCGCGACGGTGGGCGGGAACCCGCCGGGTTCCCGAACGGGCTGGTCACGATGTGGACCTGGGTGACCGACGATCGCCCGGACGCCGAACGCGCGCTGAGGGACGTCCTGGGTCCCGTCCTCCGCCGTGACCCAGAGAGCCTGCGCGACCACCTCTGCATCGGCTCGGCCGAGCACTGCGCGGAGATCCTGTCCGGGTACGTGCGGGCCGGTTGCGAGTGGGTTCAGTTGTGGCCGCTGGGCGACGAACCGCGACAGATCGAGCGAATCGCGGGGGATGTGAGGCCGCGGATCGAGGCCTGACTCACACCATCACGAACTGACGCTCGAGTGTCCCAGACGGACTCGGGGAAGCCAGCGGTGGACGGGTTCCGGGATCCACCAGGCGAGCGGCCCGAGCAGGCGCAGGATGGCGGGCAGCAGCAGCAGCCGCACCAACGTCGCGTCGAGGAGCACCGCCACGCCGAGGATCACGCCCATCTCCTTGGGGGGCAGGGGGCCCGACAGGGAGAAGGTGAAGAAGACGAACACCATCACCGTGGCCGCGGCGTTGATCGGCCGACCGGATTCCGCCAAGCCGCCGATCAGCGCCGCCCGTGCGTCGCCCGTGCGCTCGAACCGCTCACGGACCGACGCCAGCAGGAACACGGTGTAATCCATCGCGAGCGCGAAGATCAGCGCGAAGAAGAACACCGGGCTCCACGCGTCCAGGAACCCCTGCGAGGTGAACCCGAACAGTCCCTGCCCGTAGCCGTCCTGGAACAGCAGCCTCGCGATGCCGAACGCACCACCCGTCGCGAGCAGGCTCAACAGCACCGATGCCGCCGCGATCAGCGGGGCGCGAAGGATGACGAGCAGGAGCACGAAGCCGATCCCGAGGACGAGCGCGTAGAGCCGCGGCGTCCAGTGGTCGAGCGCCGCACCGAGATCGTCGCTCTCGGCCGCGGACCCACCCAGCAGCGCGCCGTTGGGCAGCGCGGCGCGCACGCGTTCGGTCAGCCCGTCAAGTCGATCCGGCCCGACGGCCGGGGTGACTCGCAGGAGCGCCAGCCCGTTCGACCGCTCGGGCTTCGTGACTTTCGCGATGCCCGGGCGCCCCGTGAGGGCGGCGCGGGACTCCGACGCGCGCCCCTTGGGGACCACGACCTGAAGCTCGCTCGGCGCGCCCGGCCCGAAGGCCTCCTGGATCCGCTCGTAGCCGATCCGGGCGCCGGCGTCGGCGGGAACCGCGCCGAGGGTGGGCATCTCGGTCTTCAGCCCGAGCACCGGCACCGTGAGCAGGGCGAGGATCGCCAGCGCCGCGCCGCCGAGCAGGAGCGGCCGCCGCCACACCCGCTCCCCCCAACGGGCGAACCATTCGCTTCGGTGCTCCAGCGCACTGCGCCAGGGGAGGGCCATCCGATCTATCCGCGGGCCGAGGCGGGCGAGCAGCGCCGGGAGGAGGGTCAGCGACGCCGCCAGGACAAAGCTCACGGCGAGCAGGATTCCCAGAGCTCCGGTCCGGAAGGGCGGGCTTGGAACGATCATCACCGCCGCCAGCGCCGCGATCACCGTCAGGCCGCTGATCAGCACCGCCTTGCCCGCGGTATCGATCGCGACACCTGCCGCGTCCCGGGGCTCCAGGCCGGCGCGGAGCGCGGCGCGAAATCGCACGACGATGAACAGGGCGTAGTCGATCCCGACCGCGAGCGCGAACATGAGCGCGAAGTTCATCGCCCAGATCGTCACGTCGCCGACCTGGGTGGAGAGCCACAGCGCCCCGCCGGCGGAGACGAGCCCGAGCAGGGCCAGCATCAGCGGGAGCCCCGCAGCGGCGATCGAGCCGAACGCGATGAGCAGGATCGCGAGCGTGACCGGCCATGACAGCACCTCCGACTTCAGCATCGCCGCCTTGTTCGCCTCGTTGAAGGCTGCCCAGAGCGCCGGTGTGCCGGTGAGGGTGACGTTCACCTGGCCGGAGGACAGGCGGTCGAGCGGCCCCTCCAACCGCTTCGCGGCCGCCACCATCTCGGTGTCGTCCGCCGCCGCGCCGGCGCGGACGACGGCGACGCGCCGGTCGGATGAGATCGCCCCGCTCTCGCGCGGACCGACCACCGGCCCGATGGCGGAATCCCGGCCGAGCGTGGCGCGGACGCGGCTAACGGTGCGGTGAAACGCCGGGTCGTCGACGCTCTTGGACCGTCCGTCGATCACGACCGCGAGCGAGTAGGCGCCGAGGCCGCCGAAATCGCGGTCGATCACGTCCCTCGCCGCGACCGACTCCGAACCCAGCGCCTTCCAGCCGGCGCCGGAGAGCGTGTCCTCGACCCGCGGCGCCAGTGCGCCGAGGCCGACGACGATCGCCAGCCAGCCCACCGCGATCAGTGTCAGATGATCGGCCGCCCACCGGCCGAGTCGCCCGAGTCGCCCGAGTTCCACCATGTTTCCACCCCCGTTGTGTCTCATGCGGAGGTTGTACGCGCTGCTCGGCGGCCTGACTTCGCCTCGCGGGGCCATCTTCGGCCAATGGGCGAAGATGGCCCCGTGGGGCCATGGCAGGGTCGCGGCGGGTCGAGGGGCCGGTCAGAGAAGGCCCTGGTCGGCGGCCCTCGCAACCGCCGCGGCCTTCGAGCGCTGGTTGAGCTTGGTCCGGATGTTGGCCATGTGCCGATGCACCGTGTGCCTGCTGACGATCAGCTTCTCGGCGATCTCGGGCTCCGTGAAGCCCTGCGCGGCGAGGCGAAGCACCTCGAGCTCCCGCTCGCTCAACCCGCCGCGGCTCGCCCGGTCACCCGTCGGCGGCGCGGTGGCGGACCCCGCGTCCACGTCCGCGAGCGCCGCGCCTGCGCGATCGCGCTCGCGGTTCGCGCCCAGGCCGGCGAGGGCCGCCGCGGCCGCCTCCAGCTCACGCGCCGCCTCCCGCTGCCGTCCAAGGCGCGAGAGCGTCAGCCCCAGTGCCATTCGCGCGCGAGCCGCCTCGAACGGCGCCCCGCAGCGGCTCCACAGGTCGACGGCATCCTCGAGATGCTTCCGCGCACCCTCGTGGTCGTCACGAGCGCTCGCGACGAGGCCCTCGCTGGACCGAAGGGCGGCGCGCAGCGGATCGGTCCCCGCGTCGGCGGCGATCCCGGCGAGCTCGCCGAGATGCTTCATCGCGACCTCCGCGGCGCCGCGTTCGGCGTGGACGCGGACGACGAGCGCGAGGGCCGGTGCGCGGGCCAGCCGCTCGCCGGGGGGTAGCGCGCGCAGGTAGCGGTCGAGGAGGTCGGCGGCCTCGTCGAGATCGCCGCGTTCGAGCGCGAGCTCGGAGAGACACAGCTTTGCCTGCGGGTGCCATGCCACGCGCTCGCAGAGCTCCGCCGACTCCTCCAGCCGGCCCTGGCGGCGCCGCAACTCGGCGAGCCGCAGCAGGGCCTCGAACGCGAGCGCCGGAGCCCCCTGGTCGTACGCCTCCATCGCGCCGCCGAGCTCGCGCTCGGCCTCGTCCCACTCCCCGCGCCAGGTAAGGACGGCGGCGTAGTGCGCGCGGCAGAAGCCGAACAGCTGCGGGATCGACCAGCGTTCGCAGAACCCGCGCACCGTGTCGCACCACTGCGCGGCGCGCTCCACGTCCTGGACCCGCTCGCAGGCGAAGATCAGATGGCAGCACGCGCCACCCGCGTAGTGAAGCCCGGCGAACTCGCCCGACACGGCCGCCGCCGAGGCCTCGTCGAGCAGCTCCATGCCCTCGCGCACGTCGCCGGCCGCGACGCGAGCCAGCCCCTCGAGGGAGCGCCCGAGCATCTCGAGGTCCAGGACCCCGCGCCGGCGCCCGATCTCACTCGCGGTCGCCGCCAGCTCACCCGCCCGAATCGCGTCGTCCTCGGCGATCAGCGCGACCTCGCCCTCGAAGAACGCGAGCCACCCGCGTTCCTCGCTCTCCTCGAGCCCCTCGAGCAGCCGGTGAGCGCGCGAGAACCATCCCCTGGCGACTGCCGTATCACCGCGAAAGGCCACGTGGTCGTACGCGAGCCACACGGCCGACCGCGCCGCCCCGGCGCCGTCCCCGGCCCGCCGGTATGAGCGGAATGCTCGCTCGCGCGCGTCGAGGCTCGGCTCCACCTCGCCCAACCACCTTGTTGCGTGCGCGTATCCCTCGAGCGCGGGCGGCGACTCGCCCTCGCGGAGCGCCCGCTCGAACGCCTGCTTCGCCTCGCCCCACGAGCCCGCGGCAAGGGCCTCCCGTCCCTGTGCGACCGCGTCCGGCGGCCCGGCGGCATCCTGCATCAACGAAGAGGCTACCGCCGCATGGAGCCTGTTGGCCTCGGGTCATGCAACCCTTCAGCGATGCCGGACGGCGTCGATCCGAGGCGGTTGCAGGATGCGATGAGCGCTCCCGTCCATCAGGGCGAGCGCTATGTCCCGTTCGGCGACCTCACGGCAGCCGACGTCCGGGGGCAGGCCGAGAGGATCGGCAGCGCGGGAAGCTGGGGGCCGCTCGCCCGCGCGGCCAAGGTCGCGCGAGCGTGGCGCGAGCTGGGCGCCACGATGGAAACTGCGCGGGTCGAGCGCGTCCGCGAGCTCGAGCCGGAGGCCGTGGTCCAATGGGCCGAGCGGACGTGGGTGATCTCCCCGGCCGGCGGGATGATCTGAGCCCCGGGACGCGGACCCGTCAGCCTGCGGCCCGCTCCCGCTCGGCGCAGTCGGGACAGAGTCCGGTCAGCGGAAAGTGGCTGAACCTGGCCTCGTATCCGAAGTCACCGCGGATCAGGTCGCGCGCCGCGTCCAGGCGCGCGGGCTCGACGCTGGTCACGTTGCCGCAGCGCTCGCAGACCAGGTATTCGCGCTCGCCTTGGACAAGGAGCGAGTAGAGACCCGGTCCGTGGCCGAAATGCACGTGGTGGACGACGCCAAGCGCCTCGAGCCGCTCCAGGTTGCGGTAGATCGAGGCGAGGTCGAGTGAGCCCCCGCGCGCGGCGAGGCCGTCGGCGATGCGCTCGGCGGACACCGGAGCATCGGCGGCGAATAGCTCCTCGAGGATCATCCGGCGGGCGGCGGAGAGGCGGCCCCCGGACGATCGGATCGCAGCGGCGACGTCGTCGAGTGTCTCGAACGCAAGCGGAGTGGCCCGCGGTGACTCCGTCATCGAAGTCGGTTACCTCCCGGTCGAAGCCTGGGTCGACCAGCGCTCCTCGATCCGGCCGAACCTCCATACGGCGAGCGCAACGATCCAGGTGACAGCGAACAGGCCGACGATGGCGTACCCCGCGAGGTTGAGATCGATCCCCGCCAGCGCGTCCCAGATCCCGCCTCCCGTGCTGACGCGGTCGGAGAGGACCGATGCGAGCTGGATCGCCCCGATCCCGATCGCGACGGCGACCGTGAGCCCCGTGACCGCGAGGTTGTAGAAGACCTTGCGCGCGGGCTTCCCGAACGTCCAGTCGTAGGCGAAGCTCATGAACAAGCCGTCGAGCGTGTCGAGCAGAGTCATCCCGGCGGCGAAGAGGATCGGCAGGCACGCGACCGCGTAGAGCGGAACCCCGGCCGCCGTTGCGCCGCCCGCCACGACCAGCAGGACGATCTCGGTCGCGGTGTCGAAGCCCAGGCCGAAGAACATCCCGAGCGGATACGCCTTCCATGGCTCGTCGACCGCGGCGGCGGCACCCCTGCAGAGCCGAGTGATCAGACCGCGTGAGTCGAGCTCCCGGTCGAGCTCCGACTCGTCGCAGGTGCCGCTTCGCATGCGCCGCAGGGCCCGCAGGATCCGCACCCACGCAATCGCGTTCACGACGCCGATCGCCAGCAGGAACGTCCCGGACACGAGCGGTCCCACCAGCGACCCGAAGCTGTAGAGAGGCGAGCCCGGATCCGCCAGCGACCCACCGAGGCCCTTGACCCCCAGGCCCACCAGGAGGCCGAGCGCCATCACGACGCTCGCGTGGCCGAGCGAGAAGAAGAAGCCCACGCTCAGCGGCCTCCTCCCGTCGGACGTCAACCGGCGCGTGATGTTGTCGATCGCGGCGATGTGATCAGCGTCGAAGGCGTGCCGGAGCCCGAGCGTGTAGGCGGTGATCCCGAGCCCGAGGCCGAACACGCCGCCGGCCGCCAGCGAGTAGTGATGCGGGACGACGAGCAGGAGCAGGATCGCAAACCCGATCGCGTGGAGGGCGAGCACCGCCAACCCCATGATCGCCGCCCGCCGGCGCTCGGCCACGGTCAGCGACGCACCGAACCGGACGAGCCGCGAGGTGAACGCGCGACGCACGGCGCGGACCTTATTACGGGGTACTTGCAATTGCAAGCCGTACGCAGCACACCGGGGATTCCGTCACTGGGAGTGCGCAGCCACGGCCGCCTGGCCGTAGGAGATCCCGCCGTCGTTCGGCGGCAGGCGCTCCGGAAGCAGCACCTGGAGACCGCTTGCGACCAGGCGCTCCGACGCACGCTCCAGGAGCAGGCGGTTCTGGAACACGCCGCCCGACAGAACGACGACGGCGAGCCCGCGAGCCTCCGCCGCCGCCGCGCACGCCGCGGCCGTCGCAACGGCGAGCCCGTTATGGAAGCGCGCCCCGACCGTCCCGACGTCGGTGCCGCGGTCAAGGTCAGCGCTGAGCCTGCGGATCGCCTCCCGCGCGTCGAGGACGAGCTCCTCGCCCTTCCCCGCCACGACGTCGATCGGGTAACCGAGGGTCTCGTCCAACCTCGTGAGCCCCTCGAGCTCGGCCGCGGCCTGACCCTCGTGATTGACTCGTGCGCGGACGCCGCAGAGGGCCGCGACGGCGTCGAACAGGCGCCCGGCGCTCGTCGTGAACGGTGACGAGGTTCCGGCGCGCACGAGCGCTCCCACCGCCTCCCAGTCGCGCTCGCTCACCTCCTCGCGAAGCATGCTCGGAATCGCCGGGGTGCCGCCGTCCGACGCGCGCGAGAGCCACGCGCACGCCATCCGCCACGGCTCGCGGACTGCCGCGTCGCCGCCGGGCAGTCGAACCGGCAGGAGCGCCCCCACGCGGCTGAAGTCCCGCGTGTCGCCGGCGAGAATCTCGCCGCCCCACACGGTGCCGTCGGCGCCCAGCCCGGAGCCGTCGTAGATCGCGCCGACGGCTGCGCCCTCGACACCGTGCTCGGCGAGGCACGCCGCAAGGTGGGCGTGGTGGTGCTGGACCCCCACGTGCTCGACCCCTTCGCGCTCGAGCGCGTAGCGCGTCGACAGGTAGTCGGGGTGCAGGTCGTGCGCGACGACCTCCGGGGTGACGGCGAACAGCCGCTCGAAGTGGTCGATTCCCTCGGTGAACGAGCGCAGGGTCTCGTAGTTCTTGAGGTCCCCGATGTGATGGCCCACCCACGCGCGCTCGCCCTTCGCGAGGCAGAAGGTTGACTTGAGCTCGGCGCCGCAGGCGAGGATCTCACGGCCCGAGGTTGGCCGCAGCGAAATGGTCTCCGGCACGTAACCGCGCGAGCGCCGGATGACGAGCGGGGCGCGTCGAAGCCCTTCGCCCAGCGAGCGGACCACCGAGTCGTCGGTTCGAGTGTGGATCGGGCGATCGTGAACCAGGAACGCGTCGGCGATCCCGGCGAGCCGCTTGCGCGCGTCGTCGTCCCGGTAGGCGATCGGCTCGTCCGAGACGTTCCCCGAGGTCAGCACGAGGGGCCTCCCGGAGTCGGCGCAGAGCAGGTGGTGAAGCGGGGAGTACGGGAGCATCACGCCGAGGTCGGCCGAGCGGGGCGCGACGGCGGCCGCCACCGCGGCGCTCGGCCGACGCCGGGCGATCACTATCGGCCGCTGGCGACCGGTCATCAGCAGCCCCTCGGCCGTCGTGAGCTCCACCAGCTCACGCGCCATCGGAAGGTCGCGCGCGCAGATCGCGAACGGCTTGTCCTCGCGATGCTTGCGGGAACGCAGCGCGGCGACCGCTTGCGCGTCCCCCGCGAGGCAGGCGAGATGGTAGCCGCCGATCCCCTTCACCGCCAGGATCGCGCCGTCTCGCAGGCTCGCCGCTGCGCCCGCGATCGCGTCCTCGGCGCCGTGTTCGATCTCGGTCCCTGCGGCGTCGCAGAGCCACACCCGAGGGCCGCAGGCCGGGCAGGCGTTGGGCTGGGCGTGGAAGCGACGGTCACGCGGGTCGTCGTACTCGGCGCGGCACGCCGGGCACATCTGGAAGCCCGCCATGGTGGTGCGCGGGCGGTCGTACGGGACCGCCCGGACGATCGTGAACCGAGGCCCGCAGTTCGTGCAGTTGATGAACGGATAGCGATAGCGGCGATCGCGGGCGTCCAGGAGCTCGGCCAGGCACTCACCGCAGGTCGCCGTGTCCGCCGACACGAGGGCCTCGGGCGCGCCGGTCCGCCCGGACGCCAGGATGTGGAACTCCGACTCGCCCGCCGGGTCGACGTCGAGTTTCTCCACGGACTCCACCGACGCCAGCGGCGGAGCGTCGGCTCGAACGCGGCGCAGGAACTCGTCCACCCGCACGGCCTCGCCCTCGACCTCGAGCTCGACGCCGCGCTCATCGTTCAGGACGAAGCCGCCGAGCCCGAGCTCCTCGGCGAGCCTGAACACGAACGGGCGAAAGCCGACGCCCTGCACGGTGCCGGTTACGCGAGCCCGTACCCGCCGACGCCCCGCCGCCCGGGGACCCGGGCGCAAAGGCGCTCGGGCCATCAGTCCTCCAGGGGCGCGGCGAGCTCGATCAGCTCCCGCATCACGTGGTAGGCGCTCGCCTGCGCCTCCTGTATGCGCGGGATGTGCTGTGAGCGACTGACGACGACGTGGTCGGCGAGCCCATCGGACGCGATCCGGCCGCCGTCGTAGCCGACCAGGGCCACGGTGACCAGCTCGCGGCGGCGCGCCTCGCCGAGAGCCTCGATCAGGTTCACGGAGTTGCCGCTAGTCGACAGCGCCACGGCAACGTCGCCGGGCCGGCCGTAGGCGATCACCTGCCGCTGGAAGATCTCCTCGACCCCGATGTCGTTGGCGATCGCCGTGAGGATCGAGGGATCCTCGGTCAGGTCGAGGGCGCGGCGCGGGGGCCACCCCTGCGGCGCCGCCCGCAGGTCGGCCACCAGGTCCATCGCGTCGGTGGCCGAGCCCCCGTTCCCGAACGCCAGGAGCTTGCCGCCCGCGTCGAACGCCCGGCGGATCACAGCCGAAGCCGCAGCGATGGCGTCCCCGTACTCGCTGAGCGTCTGTTCGCGAAGAGCGCCCACCTCTTCGGCCTTCATCAGCACCGAACGCCGCACGTCCTCCACCACTGCGTCGAGGTCGTGCTCGCCCTCCGACAGGAACGGATAGAGAAAGCTCGCCTCGCCCGTGTCGTGGACCGGTCCCGCCTCCCGCCCCTGCAGGAGACCGCGATGCTCGAAGAACACGTGTACGAGCTCCCAAAGCACGTGATAGAGCGTCTCGACGAGCTCCTGGCGTACGAACGGGTCGTCTGCCGCGGGCGTGAACTCCCACTCGGCGCCGGCCGGCGCGAACGCGATCGTCAGGCAGCCAAGCCGGCGCGCGAGCGCGATCGCCTCCTCCGTGTCGCCGGTCGCGTCCTCGTCGGCTCCGTAGGCGATCACGATGTCGTCGGACTCGACTACGCCCCGGAGCTGGCCCGTGAGCGAGCCGCCCTCGCGGGCGAGCCCGATGGCCGGCAGCGCGCGCTTGCCGACGATCACGGGGTGAACGAACTCGACGGCGACGTGGCGGACGTCGGAGCGGGCGATCGGCGAGGCGCCGATCGCGACGAGCCGCCCGCCGCGCGCGAACCGCTCAGCCATCCGGTGGCAGACGCGCGCAAGGCGCTCGGCTTCGGCGCCGAAGAAGTCGCCGTTCGCCCGGGTGCGGCGAGCGAGGAGCCCCGGGGTCCGGCTTGCGAGCGGCTCGCCCGCGATCGTCCGCGCCATCGCTCCCCCTAGGCGGCCGCCGGCGCGCGCAGGCCCACCCGGGCGAGCCAGTCGCGCCAGGCCTCGACGCCCTCCCCGGTTTTCGCGCTCACCGGGAGCACCGTGGCCGTCGGGTTCACGCTCTCGATGTTGGCGACCAGTCGATCCAGGTCGACGTCGAGATGCGGGAGCAGATCGATCTTGTTGACGAGGATCAGCTCGCAGGTGCGGAACATGAGCGGGTACTTCAGCGGCTTGTCATCTCCTTCCGCAACCGAGGAGACCATCGCCCGCGCGTCCTCGCCGACCTTGAACTCAGCCGGACAGACGAGGTTGCCCACGTTCTCGATCACCAGGAGGTCGATCTCGTCCAGCTTCACCGCGGGAAGCGCCGATCGCACCATGTTCGCGTCGAGGTGGCATTCGCCGCCGAACCCCGGATCGGTATTGAGCTGGGTCACCGGAACGTGGAGGTGCGCGATGCGGTCGGCGTCGAGACTCCCCTGAACGTCGCCCTCGAGCACGCCGATCCGTGTGCCATCGAGGCCCTGGATCGCTCGCTCGAGCAGGGTCGTCTTACCCGCCCCCGGGGCGCTCATCAGGTTGACCACCCTCACATCCATGCGATCGAAGTCGTCGCGGTTGGCGCGGGCGATCGTCTCGTTCGCGTCGAGCGCGTCCTCGGCGACCCTGATCCTCGTGCGGTGCATCCCACTCCTTCCCGGCGGCTACGGGCTCGCGCCAACCGCCTCGTCAACCTCGATCCATTCCACCTCGAGCTCGTCGCCCCGGAGAATCTTGCCCGGAGTCGCGCAGCGAGGGCAGCGAAAGGACGGCACCGGCGGAAGGCCGGCGGCGGGCAACGCGCCGTGGCCTGCGAGCGGCGGCGGTGCCGGATCCCACTCGTCGCCGCAGTCGGGGCAGCGGAGCAGCGCCGCCACCGGCTCCAGGTCGAGGCGGGCGCCCTCGCATGCCGTATCGCGCGCGACGATCTCGAAGTAGAAGGCGAGCGAGTCCGGGACGACCTGGCGCAGGCTGCCGACCCGGACATGGACGCTCGTGAGCCGGCGGCCGTCGGCGTGGCGCAGCGCCGTGTCGATGATCGCCTGCGAGATCGCGAGCTCGTGCATGCCTCAGGTCGCTCCCTCGTAGGCGGTATCGCTCTGCAGCTCGCTGATCTGCTCCTGCGCCAGCGCCACGGCCCGCGCGGCCGCCTCGGCGACGGCCGGACTGAGGCCGAAGCCCATCTCCTCGACCTCGGCCGGCTCGCACGCGACGACGACCACCTTTCCGGGCCAGCCGCCCACGGTCTTGACGAACCGCAGCACGGTCCGCGGGTCCATCCCGTGCGGATTCACCACCTGGCCATCCTCGATCGGCTCGATGTCGGCGGGATCGGGCTCCATCACGTACAGCGTCCCCGGGGCCCCGCCCTGCCTCGATACGTCGAGGAGCACCAGCGCGTCGTAGCCGCGCATGACCTCGTAGGCCAGGTCGAGCCCACCGGTCCCGAAGTCGAGCACCGTCACTCCCTCCGGCAGCTCGCCCTCGAGCAGCCGCTTCGCGACCTCGCCCCCAAAGCCATCGTCGCGGAGCCAGGCGTTCCCCACACCGGCGACCAGGATCTGCTTCGTGCGCTCGCTCACGCGATCACCTCCACCTCGCCGGGCTTGAAGAACAGGTAGCGCCCGGTCTCGCGGTACAGCTCCTGCTCGGCGCTGCCGTCAACGGTCACCGCGATGTGGACCGCGTCCTCGTAGTCGCGATAGATGCGCTCGATGGTGGCCGTCCGGCCGTCGAGGAGCTTGTCGTACACGTCCCGCTCGACCGCGGGGCGCAGTACCACCTTGCCGCCCTTGCGGAACGTCTGCCCGGCGGCGCTGAGCTCGTCCTCGCCCGGGTTCGGGTGGCCCGGCTCGGGGGGCGGACCGGGATCCGCGGGCTCGAGGCGGCCGTGCAGGCGCACGATCTCCTCCGGGGTTGCCGAGTCGGCGCGCTCGACCATGTCCCGCACGGCGGGGTCCTGCCCGGCGATCGCCTGGCGCTCTCCCTCCGACAGGGCTTGGACGTGAAGCAGCAGCGCCTCCTCGATCTCGGTGGCGTCGAACAGGCTGCCGAGGCTCTCGGGCGCCATCCGCGGATGGTCGGGCAGGAAGATCGGCGCGCCGAGAACGGCGGCGTCGTCTGCGCCGGCCAGGACCGGCCACGTGTTCTCGTTGCGGCAGCGCCCCGCGGCCTCCCCGGCCGCACCCTCGCGCTCGAGGGGCGAGATGAAGCGCCCGCCCTCGACCTCGGCGACGATCTGGGTCGACAGCAGGCTCGCGCCGAGCGCCTCGCGCCGGTCCATTTCCTCGACCTCGTCGGCGGCGAGCGGCGTCGCGTTGTGCACGCACAGCATCAGCTTCACGAGGCCGCGCTCGGGGACCTCCTCTGCGCGGATTCGGGCTCGACCGGTCACCCGCCGGGCGCCGTCGAACTCGAATTCCACGGGCGCTCCGCCCCCGTCCAGCAGCGCGGTCAGGCGTACGGGCTCGAGGTCGAGCGATCGCGCCGCGGCCTCGTGACGCTCCCCGGCCGCCTGCAGGAACCGCACCGCCCCCCGCACCTCCGCGTCCTCGTCGGGATCCAGGACGCACTCGACACGCGATCGGTCGAACGTGGACGGGTTGCGCTCGGCATATGCCGGCGGATAGATGATGCCGAACGGTGTCGGGGTCGCGTTCTTCGTCGTGCCCGGCGTGTACGGGTAGAGCGCGTAGCCCTCGTACAGGAGCGCGTCGACGAGCCGCTCGAGCTCAGCCTTCATCAGCTCTCCTCGTCGAGCAGCTCGTCGACCACCGCGTCGAAGCTCGGAAGCCCACGATCCCCGCGCCGGGCGGCGAGGCGCTCGACCGTGTCCGGATCGAGCGCGATCCAGCGCCGGAACGGGAAGTGCTCGGCGATCATCCCCCGCCAGACGTCCACCGGCATCGCGAAGCGGACGGAGCAGTCCCACGGTATGGCTGCGAGCTGCATCCGGCCGTCGGAGGCCTCGTAGAAGATCGAGCCGTTGAAGTGGACGCGCAGCGGCGCCTCGCCGGCCTCGAGCCCGGCGAAGTACTTGGCCGCGGCCACCTCGTGGTCGTAGCTGCACGGCAGATCCAGGTTGAACTCGGTCTCCCCCGTGAAGCGCTGCACGAGCACATCCGCCTGCGTCCAGCGGAAGCTCCCGGTGGTGGATGCCCAACGCTCCGGCGGCCCGAAGAGCTCACGAAGGCTCTCGCGCTCGGCATCCGAGTAACGACGCTTCGCGGGCTCGACCGTCACGAGCGCCGAGAGCGCGACGGTGTAGACGGGGCGGCCCGACGGCTCCCGCACGGCGATCCGCAGCCGCAGGGTCGGTACCGCCGCGCGCGCGACGTGAGTCGTACTCAGAACCTCGAAGCGCGGCTCCGGGCGCGATGCCGCGGGCTCCACCGGTGCCCCGCCCAGAGTCGTTCGCGCCGCGCCGTCGACGCTCACTGCGCACGCTCCCGCAACTCGGCGAAGAAGCCCGTGATCGCCTCCTCTGGGCCGCTGCCGCCGGACACCCCCTGCCAGCTGATCTTGATCATGCCCACCAGCCGGTAGCACTCGTCGATCGGTGCGATCGCGTGCTCGTTGGGCTGGGCCAGCCGGTTGACGACGAGCGCCTCGGCGTCGTTCTCGAGGGACGCGAGAATCGGGTTCGCCCGAACCAGCTCCTCCCACGCCTCCATGTCCAGCTCCGACTCGGTCGCTCCCGCGGGGCTCGGATAGAAGGCCACCACGCCGCCCGTGACGCTCGAGCGCAGGAAGAACGCGAGCCCGATCGGGATCGAGAACGTCGCCCAGAGCTCGTCCGGCAGCTCGAGGTCGGCCAGCCAGACGACGCGGGTCCCGGTGGGCCGGTACTCGGCGTCCCCTCCCCGAAGCGCCAGGCAGCTCTCGCAGACGCAGAGGATGCGGCGTTCGGTCAGGTGGAGCAGGTGCCGGTGGTCCGGCGTCATCACCGTGCCGCAGAGGTCGCAGCGCTCCTCCTGACCCGCCCCGTTCCCGTCGCGGACGCTCGGGGAGCCGGTGCCGCGGGCCATCCGGCGCAGGCTGGCCACGACCTCGGCCTGGCGGCGGGCTCCGAGCTTGCGATCGAGCTCCTCGCCCATGGGCTCAGGCTGCAAGCGCGACCCGCGCTCCGTGAGCATCCGCGAGCAGCGGCACCGGCTGGAGCTGGAGATGATCGTCGTCCAGCGACCGGCCGGCGCGGACGAGCGAGTACCGGCGCTCGCAGGACGGGCATCCCAGGACGTCGCCGGCGAGCTCGCCGGTGCTGAGCGCCGCACCGCACCCGGCGCAGGCGTTGCGGTAGGCGAGCAGCCCACCCTCGACGCGGGCGACGACGAGCTCGATGCCTCGGACGACCATCGCGCGGAGCTCGCCCTCGTCGATCCCATCGGTTCCGACGATGTCGAACCAGCCTGGTGCCACGCCGGCTTCGCCAGGAGCCACGCTGACCACCGGCAGCTCGAGCGCGCGGTCGCTGAGCTTGGTCCTGGGATCCTCGACCGCCCCCTCGACCACGAGGCCCTCGAGGTCCGGCGCGGCCTCCTCGAGCGCCCGCTTGATCGCCAGCTCGAGCGTGGAGGCCGATGCGGGGCAGCCCTCGCAGCTGCCCTCCAGGCGGATCCGGGCGACGCCCTGGTCGATCCCCAGCAGCTCGACGTCGCCGCCGTGCGACTCCATGTAGGGACGAACCGAGTCGAGGGCGCTCGCCACCCGGTCGGCGAGGGCCACCGGGTAGAGGCCGTGGACCAGCATCAGGCTCGCGACGATGCCGTCCTCCGCGAGCTGAGCGCGGATCGCCGCACCGGGCTCACCCGCCTCGTCCAGCGTCGCGAACACCCGTTCAAGCCCGGCGCCGTACATCTCGATGACGGCGCCGACGAGCTCCTCGGCGCGGGCTCGAGTCGCGGGGTCGGTCACCGCCTCCAGCTCCGCCGAGAGCGCCTGCACGCGTTCGACGAGCTCTTCCGCGGAGCCCGGCTCCGGGCCCGCCGCCCCCGCGGCGGGCCGTCCATCCGCCGTTGCCGCCATCGGCCCTCGCCCCGTCAGCACATCCCGGTGGGCGTGTGCACCACCTTGCGCACATGGCCCGCCCCGTCGTACATGTGGACGCCGCAGGGGAGGCACGGATCGAAGCTCCGCACCGCCCTCATGATGTCGATCCCCTTGAAGTTCTCCGGGCCATTCTCCTCGAAGATCGGGGTGTTCTGAACCGCGTCCTCGTAGGGGCCGGGAGTCCCGTAGGAATCGCGAACACTCGCGTTCCAAGGGGTCGGCGGGTAGGGCTGATAGTTCGCGATCTTTCCGCCGCGAATCACCATGTGGTGCGAGAGCACGCCGCGGGCGGCCTCGTGGAAGCCGACCGAGATCGCCTCCTCCGGAACCGTGAAGTTGGACCAGCTCTTGGTCCGTCCCGCGCGCACCTCCTTGAACGCGCGCTCGAGGTTGTGCAGTCCGATCAGGGCCGAGTAGGCCTCATGGTAGGCGCGCGCGCGATCGCGCTCGATCGCGTTCGACTTCTCCGGCACCTTCCACTCGAGCTCCATCTCGGGCGAGCTCGCCGTCCGGGGCAGCACCATCTGGATCGACTGACCGGTCGCTTTCGCGTACCCGAAGTCGACCAGGCCGGCCTTCGCCGTGCACCATTGGCGCGCGAATGGCCCGCCGCCGGTGTCGCAGCACACGTGGGTGTCGGTGCGCTCGTCGTAGATCCGGGGCGACACGACCCACGAGTACTTGTCCGCGAAATCGCGCTTCTGCGGCTTCGGCAGCGTCACCTTGTTCCAGGGATGGCGCCTGTCGACCGGATTGCCGAGCGGGTCCTTGGTGACGAACGGCTCCTGGCTGTCCACCCAGTCCTCGAAGTACGAGCTCCCGAGCAGGATCCTGATCATCAGGTTGATCTCCACCAGGTCGGTCGAGATCAGCTCGCCGTTGATCGCCACCCCGGGGGTGATGTACCGCTTGCGGCCCCACTCCGTCATGTTCCGGTAGTCGTAGTCGACGTAGTCGGGGTCGTCGAAGCTCCCCCAGTTCACGAGGTTCGTGTCGCGGTAGCCGACCATGTCGTACCCCGGCAGCTCGCGGAGGAAGAAGTCGTACAGGTCGTCGTGCATGGGGACGACCCGCTTGACGTAGTCGAAGTACCGCATCAGGCGCACGTAGTAGTCAGTGAGCGTCTGGTGCGTGATGTGCGCCGAGCAGCCGCCGGGCATGATCGTCGACGGGTGCGTGTGCCGGCCCCCGAACAGGCAGTACATCTCTCGGGTGTACCGGGCCACCTGGAGGGTCTCCAGGTAGAAGTCCCCGGTGAACGGGTTCAGTCCCCGCATGATGTCGGCGATCGTGCGGTAGCCGTGGATGTCGGAGTGCTCGGCCAGCTCCTGCTCCGCCTTCTGCAGGAGCGACGGGTTCGTCTCCTTCACCATCTGCTCGCAGAAGTCCACGTTCGCCATGCAGTCGTTGAAGATCGCGTGGTCGAACATGTAGTCGGCGGTCTCCGCGAGGTTGAACGCGAGATCGCCGAGCGGCGGGGGCTTCACCCCGTAGGCCATGTTCTGGTTGAGGCACGAGCAGGTGCAGTGGTTGTCACCGCAGATGCCGCAGATGCGACTGGTGATGAAGTGCGCGTCCCGTGGGTCGATGCCCTTCATGAAGATGTCGAACCCGCGGAAGATCATCGAGGTCGAGTAGCACTTGTTCACCTTCTGGTTCGCGAAGTCGATCTCGGTGTGGATCCCGAGGCTGCCGACGATCCGGGTGATCGGATCCCAGGACATCTCCTTGACCATCACCTTCTGATCGGCCTTAGGTGTCTCGACGGTTGCCATTCCTTAACTCCTCCTCCTGCTCAGTGGAATCTCTCGGTCGCCCGCTCGCTCACGACCCCGGTGGGGCGTAGGCGCTGGTTCGGCTCTTGTAGCCGGAGAGGATCTGATTCCCCGGCTTCCGCCACTCCGGCTCGATGTCGTACTTGCCCTTGATGTTGCGGTTGCGGAAGTAGCGGACGATCGGGCCCGCGGTGAACCGCTCGATGTTCGCGGCGACCTTCCCCCACTCGTCCGGCTCCATGAAGGGCATGAACTTGTCGGGGAATCCCGGCATCGTGCACGCCATGCAGATGCCACCCACGTTCGGGCAGCCGCCGTAGCCGTCGACCCAACCCCGGACCGGGACGTTGCACTTGACCACGGGTCCCTTGCATCCGAGCTTGACCAGGCAGCGAGGGTCGTCGCCGTACTCCGTCGCGAAATTCCCCTGCTCGACGAACCCCGCGCGGTTGCAGCCCTCGCGAACGGTGCGGCCGAAGAGCCACTTGGGCCTCAGGGCGTCGTCCAGGTCCGGCACGGGCGCGAGCCCCGCCAGATGGAGCGCGAGGTAGAGCAGCGTCTCGGTCATGTTGTCGGGCTGCGCCGGGCAGCCGGGGATGTTGACGACCGGGAGCCCTGCCTTCGAGCGCCACTTCCAGCCCAGGTAGTCCGCGACGCCCATGGCGCCTGTCGGGTTGTTCTTCATCGCCGGGATGCCGCCGTAGGTCGCGCACGTCCCAACCGCCACCACCGCGGCCGCCTTCGGCGCCAGGCGGTCGATCCACTCGTTGGTCGTGATGGGCTGGCCGGTCTCCGGGTCGTTTCCCATCGCGGCGAAGTGTCCCTCTCCGGAAAGGTTCTCGTTCGGAACCGAGCCCTCGACGATGAGCACGAACGGGTCCAGCTCGCCCTTCTCCGCCTGCCACCAGGCCTCCATGAACTCGGAGCCGTTCTCGTAGGCAAGCACCGGGTTGTGGACGACGACCTTCGGCATGCCGGGGATCGCCTGGGTGATGATGTCCTCGAGGCTCGGGTTCACGGCGGAGGTCATCGCGACGGAGTCGCCGTCGCAGCCCAACCCCGTGGTCATCCAGATCAGATGCGCGGTGATCGCCTCCGTCTCCGCCTGGTTGGGGACGAACTCCCTACTCAGCGTTGCCATGCGACCTCCTTCTTTGACCGTTTGTCGTGCTCATCGAAAGCTCTGGCTCACCGCCTCAGCAGATCCTCGGCAGCGGGTCCCCGGCCAGCAGGTCCATGACCCGCCGGCCGCCGAACGCCGTGTCCACCAGCACCATCCCGGGAGGCTCCGAGCGAACCTCGCCGATCTCCGCGGCCTCCTCGAAGCCTGCGACCGATCGCAGCGCCGCGAGGGCGGCGTCGGCGGCGCCGGGCGCCACGAAAGCCACCAGCACGCCCTCGTTGGCGACGTAGGCGGGGTCGATCCCGAGGAGCTCGGCGGCTCCCGCGACCTCCGGCAGCACGGGGATCGCGCCCTCGCTCACCTGCATCGCCACCCCGGACGCGCGTGCGAGCTCGTTGAGCGCTGAGGCGATCCCCCCGCGCGTCGCGTCGCGCATCGCCCTCAGCCCCGAACCCGCCGCCTCGAGCAGCGTGTCGGCCGCCGGCCACAGCGAGCGGGTGTCGGAGGAGATCTCCGCATCCAGCCCGAGCTCGCCGCGGGCGAGCATGATCGCCGTGCCATGCGCTCCCACCGGCCCGGAGACCAGGATCCGGTCGCCCGGCTCGATCGCCCGCGTCGAGAGTGCGGCCCGATCGTCGACGCGGCCGAGCCCGGTGGTGCAGACGTACATCGAATCGCAGTGGCCGCGCTCGACCACCTTGGTGTCGCCGCTCACGATCTCGACCTGCGCCTCCTCGGCCGCACTCGCCATCGCCTCCACCTCCGCCCGCAGCTCGTCGGCGCTCAGGCCCTCCTCGAGGACCAGCGAGCACGTAAGCGCCAGCGGGCGGGCCCCCGAGACGGCCAGGTCGTTGACCGTCCCGTTGACCGCCAGCTCGCCGATCGACCCGCCGGGGAACCGGATGGGCTTGACCACGAAGCTGTCGGTCGTGATCGCGAGCCTGGCTCCATTCGTCTCGACCGCCCCGGCGTCGCCCAGCTCCGCGAGCGCCTCCGACTGGAATGCCGGCGCCAGCAGCCCCTCGATCAGCGTCTGCGTCGCCTTGCCGCCGGCCCCATGGGCCATCGTGATCCGGTCGTCCTTGAAGCGAGGCCGCTTCGAGCGCGCGGTCTCGATGATCTCGAGCACCCGCTCCTCACGGCCCGCCTCCGTGCGCGCGGCCGGGCTCAAACGAGCTCCTTCTCGCGGGCGAAGCGGCCGTAGTTGTAGTAGGCCGCGCAGGCGCCCTCAGGGGAGACCATGCAGGTCCCGATCGCGTGCTCCGGCGTGCACGCCGTCCCGAAGACCTTGCACTCCCACGGCTTGATGACGCCCTTGAGGACCTCGCCGCACTGACAGGCCTTGGGGTCGGCGACCCGCACTCCCGGCACCTCGAAGCGCAGCTCGGCGTCGAGGTCCGAGTAGGCGGCCGAGAGCTTCAGGGCGCTCTGGCTGATGAACCCGAGCCCGCGCCACTCGAAGTGCGGGCGGAGCTCGAACACCTCGGCCATCACGCGGAGGGCGGGAACGTTCCCCTCGTAGGGAACGACCCGCTTGTACTGGTTCTCGACGCAGCACCGGCCGTTCGCGAGCTGGCTCAGGATCATCTCGATCGACTGGAGAATGTCCAGCGGCTCGAAGCCGGAGGTCACCAGCGGCTTCCCATAGTCGCCAGGGATGAACTCGAACGGGCGCACGCCCACGATCGTCGAGACGTGGCCAGGGCCGATGAATCCGTCAAGGCGCAGGTCGGGTGAGTCGAGGAGCGCCCGGAGCGGCGGGACGATCGTGACGTGGCTGCACATGCACGAGAAGTTCTCGATGCCCTCCGCCTTGGCCCGCTTCAGCGTGAGCGCGGTCGAGGGCGCCGTCGTCTCGAAGCCGATCGCGAAGAACACCACCTCGCGGTCGGGGTTCGACTTCGCGATCCGCAGCGCGTCGAGCGGCGAGTACACCATGCGGATGTCAGCGCCCTCCGCCTTCGCCTCGAGGAAGTTCCGCTCCGATCCCGGCACCCGCATCATGTCGCCGAAGCAGGTGAAGATCACCTCCGGACGCTCGGCGATCGCCATGCCGTCGTCGACGCGCCCCATCGGGATCACGCACACGGGGCAACCGGGCCCGTGCACCAACTCGACCTGGTCCGGGAGCAGGTCGTCGATCCCGTACTTGTAGATCGAGTGCGTGTGCCCGCCGCAGACCTCCATGACCTTGTAGTTCCGCCCCGGCTCGGCCAGGGCGTGGATCTGGGCCGCGAGCGCGCGCCCAAGCTCGGCATCGCGGAATTCGTCGACGAATCTCACGCGCGCTGCTCCAGGTTCACGATCGCGGTGCCGGCGTGGACCAGTAGCTCGTCGCCCACATCGACCGGGTGGACGAGTGCGATCTCGACCGTCTCGCGGCGATCGTCCTCGTCGGCGCAGAGGGCCAGGCCCCGTCCGAGGTCAACGGCCACCACGCGCAGCGGGACGGCGGTGTCCCCGCAGGTAATGCAGCCACCCTCGAGGTCACAGTACGGCTCGTTCCCGTCCCGGAGGCGCGGCTGCGGGGAGATCACATGCGCCCCGGCTTGCTGCCGGCCCAGGCGAATTGCCAGCCGGCCCTCATTCGATCACGCTCGCTCGGAGCTCCGCTAGCTCCTGCTCGTAGTCGGCGCCCATTCCCTCGAGCAACTGCCGGGTCGCCTCGGCCTCCTCTTCGTCGACCTTCGAGATCGCGAACCCGACATGGATGAGAACCCAGTCCCCCGGTTCCACACCGCCGCTCTCCGCATCCAGGAGCCCGACGTTGACGTTGCGACGCACACCGGCAACGTCGACTTTGGCGAGGCGGTTCGCCTCGTCGACCAGCTCTAGAACTTGGCCTGGAATCGCCAGGCACACAACCAGCCTCCCGGTCGCTCGGGCGAAAGCTACCACTCATGACCGCCCGCGTCAGGAGTTCCGAGACCCCGTGTCGGCGTGCTTACGCCGGCTCCTAGCCGATGCCGAACTTCGGCGTCCCGGTGCGGGTCATCCGGCGCCGCGCGATCACGGCATCGTCGGGCGGCAGGCTCGGATAGGTCCGCATCGACCACGGATGCCAACCCAGCGTCCCGTAATGGCGTCGGACGAACGCCTTCAGGTCCCCGCGGTGCTCGCCGCACGCGTAGAGCGTGCGCCCGTAGATCCCACGGCCGTGCCAGACGAGCCAGGCCCCGGGTCCGGCGTCGACGTACTCGCCGAACCGCTGATGGAGGAGCTGGCGCTCGAGGCTGACCTGCGTCAGCGGGTCGGGCTCGACGCCGCAGTGCTCGCACCTGAAGATGAGGCGCGACGGCATGGCCTCAAGGTACTCCTGTGACGAGACCTGTCCAGCGAGCGTGCAGACGCCGAGCGATGTCGCGCCACAGGGAGAGGGCCGGATCAGTGCTCGAGATGCTCGGCTCGCAGCCAAACGAGGGTCGCCTCGAGGCCGGCCGCATAGTCGATGCGTGGTTCCCAGCCCAGAAGCTCTCGCGCCTTGTGATTGCTGAAGTCCTGGTTCCTACCCAGCACATGCACGGCTTGTCGCGATAGCAGCGGCGGTGTTTTGAGACGCGTGGTCTTACGCAGGGCCCGGTAGCTGTGCTCGAGTGAGAATCCGAGGCCGTCCGCGACCCAATACGGCAGGCTCCACCGCACCTCCGAGCATCCGAGGCCCTGGGCGAGGGCATCGGTGAACTCTTTCCAGGTGACGTCGAGGCCGTCGCTGATATTGAAGGCCTGCCCGGGCGCGGCTTCATGCAGCAGGGCGAGAATCGCGGCGTCCACGACGTTCTCGACATAGCTGAGACCGGCGACCGCGCGGCCGCCGTCGACCAGGAACATCCTGCGGTTTCGGATTGCCCGCGCAATCTCGCCGACGACGTCCGTCGAACGCGGCCCGTAGGCAGTCGCCGGGCGCAAAACGACGGCGTCGAGTGCGTGCGCCTCGTCGACGCGGCGGACCTCCTGTTCGGCAGCCCGCTTGGTCTGTGCGTACCAATTTCGAAACCGCGTGGCGGCGTATGTCTCGTCGACCGCCGAGCCACCGGGATAGCCGTAGACGTCCGTGGTGCTGAAATGAACGAAGCGCTCCACGGATGCGGCGACGGAAGCTGCGAGCAGGTTCCGCGTGCCCTCGACGTTGATGGCCGCGATCTCCTTCGCGGTGGCCCAATCCGACACCTGCGCGCCGCAGTGGATCACGTAGCGGCAGCCCTCGGCGGCATCAACGAGCGAGCGGGCGCTCGTGAGGTCGCCGACGGCCGTCTCGACTTCGAGATCATCGAGCAGCGACGTGTCGCTGCTCGCGCGGACGAGACAGCGCACCTGATGGCCCTCCTCAACCAACCGTTGCGCGAGGTGACCTCCGATGAACCCGGTCGCGCCGGTGATCAAGCAAGCATCGCCGCGAGAGCCATTGACGGCCCGGGTCCGAAACGGCGCGCCGTTGCTCGCCGAACCGTCATGCGCGGATCGGCGACTGAGCGTCGCCTTGGCGATGTCGCGCACGACGGCCCAGTTCCTGCTCGAAGCGCTGTGGCAATCGCCAAGCACGGCGTCGAGCGCTTCGAGGAAGCTCCGAGCCTCGGGCTCGGAGAGCGTCAGCGGGGGCAGCAACTTGATCACGTCGTTTTTGCCGGCGGCCATGGTGATCACGCCGTGGTCGCGGTGCAGCGGTATCACGATCAGCTGAGGGAACAGCCCGGCACTCGCCATGTGAATCAAACGCCAGCCCAACCGGGCGATCCGGGAGCTCGGCGCGCAAAGCTCGATCCCGATCATGAGCCCGCTGCCGCGCACCTCACCGACCATCTCGTAGCGGTCCCGAAGCTCCGCGAGTCCCTCCAGCAGCAAGGTGCTCATGAACGCGGCGCGCTCGACCAAGCGATCGCGCTCCATGATGCGCATCGTGGCGAGCCCGGCCGCCATGGAAAGGCGGTTGCGGCCGAACGTCGACTGATGCACATAGCAGCGGTCGAGCGTCCCCACCGCCTTGTCGTAGATCTCGCGAGTCGTGACCATGGCGGCGACCGGCATGTAGCCGCCGCTCAGCGCCTTGCCGACGAGCACGAAGTCAGGCTCGAGCCCCCAGTGCTCCAGCGCGAACCACTTGCCGCTGCGCCCCAGCCCGGTCTGGACCTCGTCGATGACGAACAGCGTGCCGTAGCGCCGACAGAGCGCCTGCGCGGCTTGCAGGTAGCCCGCGGGCGGAAGCGTCACCATCCGGCCCTGAATCGGCTCGACGATGAAGGCGGCGACATCTCGTGCGCGCAGCTCCGCCTCCAAGCGCGATAGATCGCCGAACGGAACGCGCTCGCAGTGCGGCAGGAGCGGAGCGAAGCCTTCCTTGAAGAACTCGTCACCGACCAGCGAGAGCGGCCCGAGCGTGACCCCGTGAAAGCCGGAATCGCACGAGATCAACCGCGGCCGACCCGTCGCCGCGCGCGAGAACTTCATCGCCGAGTCCACGGCCTCGGCGCCCGTATTCGCGAAGAACACGGCGTCGAGCCCCGGCGGCAGTCGCCCTGACAGCGTCTCGGCGAGCATCCCGGCCAACGCCGAGTAGGTGAGCTGTACGCCATCCACAAGGTCTGCGGCCAGCGTGGCCTGCAGGACGTCGCGAACGTCGGCGTGGTTGTGTCCCAGGCTCGCGAAGCCCTCACCGGTATGGAAGTCGAGATAGGCGCGACCGGCGGCGTCGTAGAGGTAAGACCCTCGCGCCGAGATGTACTCCTTGTCGAAGCCGAGGATCCGGAGCACGTCGACAAGCGATGAGTCGAGATGGCGCGCGGCCAATCCCAGGGTCTCATCGGCACGCGCCCTGGCCTCCGAGACCACGCCAAGAGAATCGATGGCGTCAACCGGCCGCGACTCGGTGATCATGACGTGCCCGCGGTCATCGGATGGAAGGTCCGCGCCAACGCCGCGCCCGGCCTGAACGAGCGGCAGGGCCGGGAGGGACTCTGACCGCCTGTTCGTTATTCCGCCCCGCGCAACCGCCCCGAGGCGCGTAGCTCGGCACGGACCGGTACCACGACATGAGTCGCGCATTTGACGCGCTTTGCGATGACGCGATCCGAAGCCGAGGGGTCGCGCAGAAGCTCGAACTCGGTCAGCGCCCGCCGCCGAGTCGCCGCGGGGCTGCCGGAGCTTCCGGATCCAGCGGCATCGATGGCCTCCGCGCGGCGGCATGCAAGGCACCGCCACTCCCCGTGGCTCCTGGCCCACCCAACCGGCTCGGCCGTGGCCTGGAACCCCGGCGCGAACCTCGCGCTGACGCCGCAGCGCCCACAGGTCCACTCTTCGGTCATCTCTCTAGGAGGATTGGACATTGATCGCGTCACTGAACCACCTCACGGTTGCTATAGCCATACGGTCTTCCTCGACGGTGCGGTGTCGCGGACCGCGGGGGTTTCGAGCCGAGAACGAGGAGCGCTGACACGTTATGGCCGGGGAAAGCCCCGGCTGTCTGCCCACGAACGATAGCGGGCCGCAGCAGGGGTTTCCGCGGTCGCCTCGGACTCCACGAGCGCCGGGCTACGTCGGCGGGGTCGAGCTCGGCCGGGGCCCGTCAGGCTCTCAGAGAGTCCGGGTTTGAAACCGAATCAGGGGTGCTGGTGATCGTGCACCTCGTAGAACTCGCGATCGGGGGCCGGCATCTGGTTGAACATCTCGGAACCGACGAGATCCTCGAGGACCGGGTTCAGCCGCCGGTCGCGGAATGCCTCGAACTTCTCTTGAGACTCCCACACGTCCGCCATCACGGCCTGGCCCTCTGTGGTGCCGAGCGTGTGGGAGATCAGGCCTTCGGGAGGCTCGTCGCCGAGCCGCTGGTTGACCGTGTCGTACTGCTCCGTCGTGAACATCGGGGGCATCCGCTGGATGACCAGAACCGCCATTTCATCCTCCTTGGTCGCTCGGGGAGCATCGTTTCAGACCGAGCTGCCCAGCAGCCGGCGCCGACTCCCATCAGTCAGCCGTTGGGAGGCGTCCTCCCGATGTTCGACCCTGGTCCGCCGCTGATCGGCCCCAGCCAGCTCGGCGGGAAGATGTCAGGGCACCGCCAGGTCGCATCCGATCGATCGCCCTTGTCGTGCGGGCAACCGAATAGATGGGCGTAGGGCTGGCCGCAGATCGAGCAGGCTTCGTCTTTCATCCGTGATCCCCCTTCTTTCCCGGGCCCGGGCAACCGAGCCCCGGGGCTTCCAATGATTCGACGATCCTCTGCGACTTCAGGCCCAGAGTCAAGGGCTGCGACGCCATCGCGCACCCATCATCCGCGCTTGAGTGGGGGCCGGCGCTCCGGTAGCGTCGCCGGCCGTGCGGGTTCTCCTTCGGGGCGCCATCGCAATGGCAGGTGCGCTTGCTCTGCTCGCCCCGAGCGGTTGTGGGGGCGGGACCACCACGATCGCCGACAAGACCGTGACCACCGAGGGCTCGACCACGAGGTCGTCCACGATCGGCGTCGCTACCCAGGTGTTCGTGATGGACTCCGGCAGCCGTCGGCTCGTGGCGCCGGGCGAGTTCTCTTTGAACGTCGAGGGCGCTGTGGTCGGCAGGCACCTGCATTGGACCAATTGGGGCGAGCCGGCGGCCACCGCCAACGGCCTGTTCTCCGAGCGCAGGTTCTCGACCAGCAACCGGGTTCGTTTTCAGAGCACGCTCAAGCTCACCGAGCTTCGCGTCTGCAAGGGCGTGGCGTACTACACGCACGCGACGGTGCCGGTTCCATCAAACGCGGCCTTCGAGCCTACCGTCAACCGCCTGCCGACCCCCTGCGGCTGACGGCGGACGCTCGCTCGTCGGGATCAGGCGAGAAGCTTCGCCTTTGCGCGCTCGAACTCCTCGTCCGAGATCGCTCCCTTGTCCTTCAACTCGCTGAGCTTCGCGAGCTCATCGACCGATGAGCCCGTGCCGGCGGTCTCGCGAATGTAGGCGTCCATGTGCCGTCGCATGTCGGCCTGCTCCCTCACCGTGCGGTCGCGCATGCCCTCGCCTCGGGCGATCAGGTAGATGAGGGCGCCGAGGAACGGGAGAACGAGCAGGAGGAAGATCCAGCCCGCCTTGGCCCAGCCCGACAGTTGGTGGTCCCGGAACAGATCGCCGATGATCGTGATCAGGATCCAGAGGTAGATGACGAAGAGGAAGATCTCGAGGACGGTGAGGAGCGCGTCTCCGAGGGTGAAATCCGCGATCAGCATTCATGCCTCCTATATCTCACGCCAGTGGGCCGTGTCAATGACGACGCGTAAGGCGGATTATTGCGCCCGCCGCCTCCCGGCCCGTGTCGAAGAAGGGTGATCGTGAGCGCGCTGAGCACATCATGAGCCAGATCGGCAGCACGCGAGAGCACCTCATCGAGACATACCGCAAGAGTGCCCGGCACTACGACCGCACCTCACGGCTCTACTACCCCCAGCGGGTCCACCGCCGCAGGGCCGTACAAGCGCTCCGGCTTCGCCCGGGTGACAGCGTGGTCGAGATCGCCTGCGGCACGGGCCTCAACTTCCCATTGATCGAGCAAAAAATCGGTCCCGAGGGCCGGATCGTCGGCGTTGACCTGACAGACGCGATGCTCGCCCAAGCTCAGCATCGGATCGAGTCAAACGGCTGGAGCAATATCAGCCTCGTGCAAGCCGACGCGGCCGAGTTCGAGTTCCCGACCGGGGTCGACGCGATCCTTGCCACCTACGCGCACTCGCTGATGCCGGAGTGCCGCCGGGTCATCGCCCGCGGCGCTGCGGCCCTCTCCGCTGATGGGCGTTGGGTTGTGCTGGATCTCAAGGTTCCCGACAACACGCCTCGCTGGCTGGCAGAGGTCGGGATCGCGACCGTGGGGCGGTTCGGCTCCCTAGATGAATGGATCGTGCGCCGTCCGTGGGAGGAGATTCGCGTCGCCATGCAGGACACGCTGGCTGATCTCTCCTGGACCGATTTGCTCTTCGGGACGGCATACCTCGCCGCCGGGTCCTGCGGCCCTGGGACCGTCGATGAGCAATTACATGGGAGCGGCCATGAGTGACGACCGGACCCGAGGTCTCTCCTTCTCCGCAACCAGAGCGATCTTGCGGACCCGCCCCTCCCGCAGCCACTCGCTCCAGAGCCGGTGGGCGGCCAGCAGCTCCTCCAGTGCCCGGTGTCCGATCTGCGCGGCGATGTCCGCGGCGTCGGCGGCAAACGCCTCGGTCAACGAATCCGCAACGGCACGGTGGGATCGAGTGAAGTCCTCCTGCCAACGGACAACCAGCCCGAGTCGCTCCAAGCAGTTGAGGATGTCGTGGAGCGGGGTGACCCAGACCGTATCGGCGTCGGGCATGCGCTCTCGCTCTGCCTCGGTGAGGGGTGGGCCCGCTTCCGCGGTGAACGCGAACCGCCCCCCGGTCATAAGGGCTCCCGCTATCTCCTGAAGCAGCGTTTTCTTTTTGGGAAAGGCGAGCAGAGTCTCGAACAGAAGCACCACGTCGAACTGGCCTGGCGGGATCGGTGGGATTCGCGAGACCTCGAAGCGACAGGGAAGGTCGCCGGCGCTCTCACTTGCGATGTCGATGGCACTGGGGCTTAGGTCCACCCCCAGGTAGGTGCAGCCCAACTCACGGGTGATGAGGCGTCCGGGCCCGGCAACTCCGCAGCACAGGTCCAGGACGGAGACCCCCGGTTCGATGCCGGCCTGATCCGCCAGTGCCCGGATCTCCGTGGCGAGCATGAAGCTCTC